>Ga0307929_1001780_pt1 | contig 15263 bp, 8 predicted proteins | sample AceLakmetage1330_FD_203160 | JGI IMG/M metagenome (GOLD analysis project Ga0307929, IMG submission 203160) | Saline water microbial communities from Ace Lake, Antarctica - #1330 | ecosystem: Environmental > Aquatic > Non-marine Saline and Alkaline > Saline | place: Antarctica: Ace Lake...
GCGTTGACACTTGAATCCCGGGACCAGGCCCTGGCGGCAAAAGGCTCCGGTGGCAAGGTGATTGTTCAGGTGGAACGTATCGTTAAAAATGGGTCTCTCAATCCCAGGAATGTGGTCATACCCGGGGTTCTGGTGGATGCCGTGGTGGTGGGCCGGCCGGAATATCACTGGCAAACCTTTGCAGAGGTTTACAATCCATCCTATAGTGGGGAGGCCCAGCTACCCATGACCCAGGTACCGCCACTTAAAATGGGCATCCGTAAAATAATTGCCCGACGGGCTTCCATGGAACTCAAAGCCGATGACGTTGTAAACCTTGGCATCGGTATGCCCGAAGGCATTGCCAATGTGGCCAATGAAGAAGGAAAGCTGGCGGATCTTACCCTCACAGCAGAACCCGGCGTCATTGGCGGCATGCCAGCTTCAGGGCTCAGTTTTGGTGCCAGCATGAATCCCCAGGCCATCATTGACCAGCCGTCACAATTTGATTTTTACCATGGCGGGGGCCTGGATATCGCCTTTCTGGGCCTTGCCCAGGTGGACCGTTTCGGCAACCTCAATGTCAGCAAGTTTGGGCCTAAAATTGTGGGGGCCGGTGGATTCATCGACATTTCACAAAATGCTAAAAAAGTGGTATTCATGGGCACGTTCACTGCCAAGGGACTGGAGATTGAGGTCAAAGATGGTGCCCTTAACATTGTCCAGGAAGGCAGTTATCAAAAAATTGTCGCCGATGTGGAACAGATCACCTTCAGTGCCGCCACTGCCATTGATGATGGACGCACCGTACTTTACATCACAGAGCGATGTGTTTTCACCCTGGACCCTGAAGGCCTCAAACTGGTGGAAGTGGCCCCGGGAATAGACATTGAAAAAGATATCCTTGGCCAGATGCAGTTTAAACCCATCCTGGCAGACACCATAAAAATAATGGATAAACGATTATTTGCGCCGGAACCCATGGGAGCTTTACAGGGAACAAACCTGGGAAACGGATAAGGCATGAGGAGAAAACAATGAACTTGAATGATAATAAGCAACTGGGCAGCCAAATAATAGACAAGGCGATTGAGATGGGTGCAGCCCTTGCCGGAATTGTCAACATTGAGGATCTCAAGAAATCACCGTCCCACAAAATATCAGAAAAACTGGCCGATTTCGGTGGCGTGGGAGTCAAAGACGTCCCCGGTAAAAAAAGGGGACAAGTGGAATGGCCTGACAACGCAAAATCCGCTGTGGTCATAGCCGTTAGCCATCCCCAGGATTGTCCGGATATGGATTATTGGGTCAAAGGACTCAAAGGCGGAACAAAGGGAAATGCCCAGTTAATGGCCACATTTTCTAAACTGGAAAAGTGGCTTGAAACGGAAAATGACATTCATTGTATGAAAATTCCCTACCACATCGAGCATGGCGGCGTCTATATGAAAGACTCAGCCGTTCTGGCCGGGCTTGGCTGCATTGGTAAAAATAATATTTTGATCACTCCCCAATATGGTCCCCGTGTTCGTCTCCGTGTCATGTTGCTGGAAAGAGATCTTCCCTCCACTGGGATGATTGATTTTGATCCCTGCAAGGAGTGCGAAGAATACTGCAAGCAGGCATGCCCCCAGAAAGCACTGGATAAAAAGATATACTCCGCCACAGAATTGGGGCAAAAAGAGCTGCCGGGCAGAACAGGGATTTACAACAGGGTCCAATGCAATATACAAATGGAAAAGAACTCAGCCAATGGAAAGGATGTTGAAATTGAGGGCAGTGATATTATGGGCAATGAGGTCAGGTTTTGCAGAAGATGCGAACTGGCCTGCCCTGTAGGCAAATCAGCCTGACAGCCAATAATCAACTCAACCTTTGGGTAGGTATTTTTGCCAGGGGATCTGTGCGTTAGTATATTTTTTATCAAAAACATCTGATTCTTTGGAGCTGTGCGTTTAGAATCTTGTTTTTATTAAAGGATTGAATTTATAGTGTTTTACCTTACTGTGCTTGGGCAACGCCTGTATGGCTATCTTGCTGAAATTATATGATATTTAATAAACGGTTGTAAGATAAAAACCTAACCGAACAGGTCGAAATTTTTCTTAAAATAAAGGTTGGTATGCTCACATGAGGACTGGTTTGTGTGGAAATGTCAGGGGTTGGGCTTACAAAGCGATGACTAATCACCTTGACAACAGCAGGGCTGCATAGTGATGCATGCCCTGCTGAGCGTATGGAGGAGGTGTTAGTTAATCCATTGTATATTTAGGAATCTCGTTTATGACATACTCTTTCATTGCAGCCTTATCTTCGGCAGTAGCCGATGCCAGCTGGTCGATGCACTGTGAGAGAGCCTCCAGCAGGGATTCGTTGGTATAAGTGCTGTGGTTCATTTCAATAATCGCTTTTTCGGCGGAGGCATTCCAGGTGATGAAGCCCTCCTGCTCACGGGTCCATGGAGTCCAGGCAACGTCCATGTCCGAGCTCTTTTCGATTTTGCCTTCGGCGGAATGGAGAAAAGCTTTAAAATAGGACTGGATGGCCTTGGTCATTGACTTTCTGCCTTTGTAGTTCCCGTCGACAAAGACAAAAGAGCGCGTCCAGCCCTCGAACCAGCCGGGGCCCTTGATGTCATTCCAGTCGTACATGGCAAAGAGATCACTGCTGTGATCGGCCCCTGCCGTATGCTGATAATAACCGTCAAAGACGGTAAGATCCAGCTCAGGCTTAGCAAGCGAGGCCCAATCCTGACGATATGCATAAACAGGGAAACCGGCGGCAGCCACGCCCCTTGCAGTCGTCTGAACAGCAGCAATGTCAAAGGGGATCTGTTTTGAATCCGAGATAATCTTGAATTTTGCCAGAAAATCCACGACACTATGGTTCTGCCACCCGCCAGGGGTTGTCTTGTTAAAAGGCACCAGGGCGGTGACAGCATCGGTGTAGGTTTTGTAAATATTCTCTTTGCCGTAAAGAATTTCATAGGTATAGTTGTAGAGCGCTTCTGCACCTGATGCTTCGTTGGTGCTGTAGATATCACGGTCAGTTTCGGTATTGCCGACAATCATGGGCTTTGCATAGAAATTCTTTTTTGCATCCCAGTCAATGGTACTATTCACAACGTAGCCGTCAAGAAAACCCCAGTAATAGAGGTCGCTCTTGCTCGGCCGATGCGGTGTTCCGTTATTGACAGCGGTAAAAACAAGCAGGGGATTATCGGTGAAGGTCTTTCTGAGATAGGCGGCAGTTTCTTCCTTGTTCATGGAAGCGGCCTTCTGTTCGGCAGCCTCGGCAGTGGTTATGCCGTTGTCGTTATAAAGAATGAGGTTGACAACGATTTTTGCTGCAGCCTCATTGCCCATTTTTTTGGTGGCTTTGGCATACTTGAGGGAAGGACTTGAGGTGATTGCCTTGTGAAACAGATCCTTTGCCAGCGGTGAGTGCATGAGCATCGCCACCTGCATGCCGCCCGAAGACTGTCCAGAGAGAGTGACGTTGTCAGGGTTTCCGCCAAAGGCGTGAATGTTGTCTTTGATCCATTTGAGAGCCTTGATCTGATCAAGGAGCGCAAAGTTACCGGAGTCATCCAGAGGATCGCCGGTCTCCAGTGCCGGATGGGCGAAATTGCCCCAGGGACCAAGTCGATAGTTCGGTGCAACGACGATGCAGTTTGCCGCATTGACATAGGCCTGCCACTCATTCGAGTCAAGACCAGCCCAGTTCACCGAGCTGCCGCCATGCACATCCATCTGCACGGGGAGATTGGCCTCGGTCGTCTGAGGTCTCCAGACGTTCAGGTAAAGGCAGTCGGCAGTACCGATAACCTGATTCTTGCCGGAAAAATATTTTTTCCCCCAGTCCCACTGAGTCGGATAGTCGTCAACGGTTATTTTATACTGTGTTCCGTCAATGATCTCCTTCCAGGGGGCGGGGTCCTGGGGTGCTCGAAACATCAGGTCACCAAGCGGCGGAGCGGCGTAGGGTATTTTTATCCAGGCATACACGGCAGGGCTTTTGAGGCTGCCGTCCCCAAACGCGCCACCCTTGACCGGGCCAAACTTTGTCATCACCTCCAGCGAATCAGGGTTAAACTGAGGCATAATGTCTCCCGCCTGAATGCTTGATGCGGCGAATAACACAAACACAAAAAAAGCGAATAACAGAGTAAATTTTGTTCTCATGCAAATTCCTCCTGTTCGGTAATTATCGTTAATACCGCCAGCTCATCCGGCGGCAAGACCATAAGCAGATGCAGCTTTATCCTGTTTCATCGTGTGAGAAGCACGGTTGATATTATTGTTCTAAGGAAAAGACTAATCAACAGCCCCCAACCTGGGGCCTATTATACTCAGCACGTAAATGCTTCGCCTTGTTAACCTTTTATTGGCAAAGGCTTAAAGAGGATATCTTAGCTCTGCTAAAAGCGCAGATTATAACCATGAACAGTATAACCTCAATTCACTACTCTTTTACAATAGGGGCTACTCCTACTTATAGGTGGGGGAAACCCTAAAAATACCGTCAACTCTTTTTGATGCATATCTGATATTTAAAAAAAAGTAACAGGCTGTCGAGGTGCAGGCTGTCACTTATTTGTAGGCTATCCCAGGAAGCCAGGTGACAAGATTAGGCCAGCAGAGAAGAACGGCCAGTATAACCAGCTACAGAACAACATAGGGGACGACACCTTTATACAGGTGCCCAATGTTAATCTCCTGCGGGTAGAGCCCTATGAGATAAAAAAACACAATGCCATTTGAAGAGTTGGATAGAGATGTGCAAAAACTCTAACATAGACATGTTGAACAAAACCGCTTCGCGGAGGCACCCCAACGAATTTCGACTTCCATAGTTTTCTTAAGCACCCGAATTATATCTTTATTTTAAGTCCATAGAACTGCATACTCTCTCCTGAATATTAACCATTATCAGGAAAGAAAAATGACACCATTAAGAAAACGGGGCTTGGTTCTAACTTCGCCCAGAAGGCCTGTAAATTTCGATGGATTAATTTCAACATTCTGATATTTTAGCAAGTTTCATCTTTCATTTTATGAAATAACTAATAGTGGGCGAAGTTAGAACCAAGCCCAAAAAGACAGACCTCGATGCCCCATGAACTACCCAGGGGGGGCGAAATTAGGGCCTTGGAAGTAAGCCCCAATAAATTAGGAGGAAAAGACATGGATAAAGATCTTGCTGCTGCCATGATGCTTGAGCGATGCAGTTGCTACGACAGGTCTCTTGCGGCTGCAAAAAAAGTTCTGGACAAGGGCAGCCCTGATTCTGAAGATTCATTCATGGCCAGAAAAATCATAAGGTCCCTTGGGGAGGAGTTCCTTAAACAACGGTTTATGGAAAAAGCCCTGGAATGCTATACGCTCCTGACAGATGGCAGCCATGGTCCTGATCAATGCCCTGATACCGACGATGTCCAGGCATTTGAAGATATGGGCCCCCACAGTATAGAACTCAAAACGGTGGTCAGTGAGGATGTGTTCGCGCTTTTTAAGGCCATCCAGAACAGCGAATGCACCACGGCATCAAATGAAGAAGCGTTGCTCAGGGAAGCCGTATACCAGCTGATTTTGAAATATGCGTCGGATGAAACCGTGCGAAAAATGCTTTTTAACAAACTTGAAAAGGTAATCAGGAAAAATTCATAGGGTGAAAATATGGCTGAATCATTGGGTATACTTGTTACATCAGATCGACATCTTGACTATGTTATCAACTTGACCGAGGCGGCACATAAAAAAGAAAAAACCGTGCAGATTTTTTTCACAGGGGATGCCGTGAAGTTGGGGTTAACACCTGATTTTAAAAAACTGGTGGGCAAGGCAAAGCTTGCCATCTGTGATGTCAGTTTCCGTGCCCTTGGCTTCCTTGGGCGGGAAGATGAAGTTCCTGGCGTGGGGTTTAAGGATTTTGCCACCCAGGCCAGGAATGCCGAAATGTCGGCAGAGTGCGACCGGTATCTTGTATTATGATCAAATTTCTGCCTTTCCAGGCTAAATCGGTATGGTTGCGGGTAGCTGTTCTCCTGTATCGGGATGCCAGCCCCGCAATTCATAAAATTCCCTGCGCATTTCCTTGAAAATATCTCGGTCCAGGGTCATCCCTTTCCGAGTGAGGACTTCATCCCCCGGGCCGGGTACCAAAACATCGGGGTTCATGAAAACCGTTTGAACCGGCTGGGTGTAGTTGTATTCAGCCACATCATCATCCACCAGGGGACGTCGCCCTTCCCGAATCAGAATGGCCCGTTCCAGATTAAATACACGTTCTCCATAGGCATTGAGTCTCTTTGTATCCATCTCAATCCCGGTCACTGCGGTGAAGGTTCGGCTCTCCAGGGTGGGATCTCCCACACGGTCCGGTGTGTTCCAGGACACCATGACAGGCCAGCAGGAGTCACACAACAAAAGGCAATCTTTGGCATAGGTGCGGTCCATGATGTTTACGGCGGCATGGGCCTTGCCCTCGTGGGTCATGAGATCCCAGGCCTTTTCATGGCCCCAGAACCGGGTGGCCGCTTTACGAAAGACCTCGCTGGAAACAGGAGAGCTGTCCGGGTTTTGCTGGTGCATGCCCCACAGCCCTGTCAAGCGGCTGATCTCATGGAGCATGGCAATGGGTTGGCGGGGCTCAAAGGCATAGAGCAGGGCATTCATTAAATATTCCCGGCCCGAATAGGTGGCCCCATCTCCCACCCCGGATACCTCGGGGGTAAATTGGGACTTTGCCTCGTCTCCCAATGTCTCTCCGGCCCGGAGTAATCCTTCAGCAAGTATGTCACCAAATCCTTCCCGACGGCTGATCATCCTGGCCAATGTTTCGAAAAATGCCATGGTTCCCAGCTGTGACATGTCAAGCCCGGTCTCTTTTTCTGTGAGACTGCCAGATTTAAAACAGGCCGAAAGCCAGTGGATGATATTGGTCATCTCCATGGTGCAAAGGGAGAGATCGTTGCAGATGCCCGTGGCCTTGACGGCGGTTTCTGCGGATTCTTCCGGTCGCCTGGCCACCCAGGGAAAATAGACGAACATGGACTGGCATTTTCTTACCATCTTTTCCCCGGACCCGGTCTGGAGTGTATTTCGGTACATGCAGTCCAGCCCGCATTGATAACAGGATGCCTTGCCGATGCGCTTTACCTGTTCTTTGGGAAAGGGGATAAACAGGGGGTCCCGCCGGTTCAGTTCAATGGTGTGAAGATTCAGTGCCTTGAGGGCCTTGGGATGGGCCACAGGAATCTTCCCGGTGCCGCATACGGAGATGGCTTTGAGGTTTTTAGATCCCATTACAGCCCCAAACCCACCGGTGGCACTTCCCTCATTATCGGTCATGATATTGGCGTTGCGGCAACGATTTTCACCGGCCATGCCCGTGGTGACAAAACGTGTGGAGGGGCCGTGGGTTTGTTTCAATGAATCCTGCACTGCGTACACGCCTTTGCCCCACAGTGTTGATGCGTTGAGCAGTGATGCCTTTCCATCATCAATGTGGAGATACACCGGGGTTTCAGATTTGCCGGTGATCACAATGCCATCGTAGCCGGCCCGTTTCAGATAAGGGCCAAAAAATCCCCCCAGATTGCCGTAGCAGAATCCTTCGGGAAGGGTCATGGGAGATTTGCCTGCCACAATAAATCGGGAAGCCCCCTGGACACCGGTGGCCCCCAGGGGACCGGTCATGAATATCAGGTGATTTCCAGGATCAAATGCACCGGTGGCGGGTTGCACCATCTCCCAATAAAGCCGGGTGGCAATGCCTCTGCCGCCAAGATATAGATCTGTGTAGGCAAAGGTGTCCAGCTCCGTGATGGCCGGGCCGGAGAGATCTACCTTGAGTATTTTTCCACACCATCCATAACAATCTGACTTGCCTGTATTTTGTGTCATTATTTTTCCCCTTTTTCAGTCCACATAAAACAGATTGGATATTGATCGTTGATTTTCATAAATAACACGGATATCATGCCATTTCAAACAACTTGCCTTTTCCTTATATTTTTACAAGGAGGCTTAAAGCCAATGACCCATGATAAAAAATATCAGAAGATGGCTCCCTACCGAATCTGGGGTGAAAATCTTGATGCTGGCGCGGTGCAGCAGATGGACGATGCCTGTTCGCTTCCCATATCAATAAAGGGAGCCTTGATGCCCGACGCACACCAGGGGTACGGGCTTCCCATTGGTGGGGTGCTGGCCGTTGAGGATGCTGTCATCCCCTATGCGGTGGGGGTGGACATCGCCTGCAGGGTAAAGATGACCCTCCTTGATATTCCCTTCAGGGAGTATCAAGAAAACCGGGGAAAATTTAAAATTGCCCTGGAAACCCAAACTCGGTTTGGGGTGGGCGAATCATTCTCCCGGCCCAAAAACCATGGGGTCATGGATGAAGACTGGTCCTTTTGCCACCCGGTGGAATCTTTAAAAGATAAGGCCTGGAAACAACTGGGTACCTCGGGTTCCGGCAACCATTTTGCCGAATTCGGACGTTTGGTGCTTGAACAAGAGGGCCTTGGCCTTGAAAAAGGCGTGTATCTGGCATTGATGACCCACAGTGGCAGCAGGGGTACAGGAGCCAATATTGCCAAGCATTACAGTGCCCTTGCCAAAAAGATTCACCCGGAACTTCCCCGGAATTTAAACAATCTTGCCTGGCTGGATCTTAAAAGTTCAGAGGGCCGTGAATACTGGCTGGCCATGGAACTGATGGGGAAATACTCGGCGGCAAACCATGATATTATCCATCAAAGTGTGCTGAATCATCTGGGGGCGATGTCGCTTTTATCCCTGGAAAATCATCACAACTTTGCATGGAAAGCACAGCTGGAAAACCGGGAGGTGATCGTGCATCGAAAGGGGGCAACCCCTGCCGGTAAGGGGATTCTGGGGGTGATTCCCGGCACCATGGCATCCCCTGCCTTTATCGTCCGTGGGCTTGGCAATGAGGAGTCTCTTTGTTCCGCAGCCCATGGGGCCGGAAGACGCATGAGCCGTACTGCCGCAATCAAACAGTTTGACTGGCCAGATATTACAGCCGTGCTGGTCCCAAAAGGGGTAACACTGATTTCCGCTGGCATTGACGAAGCGCCCATGGCATACAAAACCATTGAGACGGTTATGGATCAACAAAAGGATCTTGTTGAAATTGTTGCAAGGTTTGACCCGAAACTGGTTAAAATGGCACCGCCTGACAGGCATGGAAAAAAGGGTAGAAAAAGAAAGGGTAGGTAGACCTTAAAATAGGCGAGGGGTCAGTCATACATTAATATCCCATTAGGTCCAGGAATATATCTGTTTAACGCCTTGGCTGTTTCTATTCATTCCGAACGTCAAAATCACCGGTTTACCCTCTACTGCTTGGTGATACTGGGAGCGGATTATACCCTGGTATTGAACCGGTAGCCCGATGAAGGCAAGGAAACTCTCCTCCAGAATCACCACGGGAACCGTCAACGTGGCATACACGATTACAGGACCTGCCGTGTGGGGAATCAGGTGAAGAAAGATGATTTTAAGATCCCCAGATCTGTTTCATGTGCCTTTCGGGAATAAATGCGGAAACGTCTTTCAACGCTTCCCCCATGACGACTCCGCCCTTGCCATCGCCCAGGGTATGGACAATGACATCATTGCATATCCCACTCACACTAATCCCCGAAGATCCAATAAAATTTGCAGCCATGCGCCAAACCAAATGCACAAAAAAGTGGTGTCAGGCTTGATCACAACAGCGGCCTTTTGCCACAAGCCTTCTCCCATTCTAGTAAAACCCCCGGCAAACAAAGGGTCTCATTGAAGCTGCATCCCTACCAGTGTTGAAAACAATGAGGCTGACAGCATCCCATGGGCAATGCGTTGACCCAAAAAAGTCTGCCCGGCAAAGACGTCGTCAACGTGCAGCGGATTCAAATCGCCCGTTATGGCAATAAAATGATCCAGGTCTGTCTGGGTTATTGTTTTTTTACAGAGGCTTTCTGGCCAATGGCAAGATCCTCAAAGGAGGTCAGTTGATATCTCATGTTATTACCTTTCAATCAAGAATCAAAAAAAGGGACCTGTGCGGAGAATATAAACTCAAGAGTCCTAAGTTCTCATAACTCATTGAAATAATTAATGCCTATAAAATCAAGCTTTAAGGCACAGGCTCTATAATTTCAGGGGTTAGCAAATCTCAATACACAACATGCAGAGAACTTAGGACTGACGAGATATAAATATAAAATACAATTATTATATTCCTACGCTTCAGCACTGTCATCAAATGAAAAAGATTATAATTGAAATAAAGATTATACCGCTTTCAATTTTAAATCGAGTTCTTTCTCCTCACCATAACGTGCGGCTTAATTTAACTGCCGTAAGCGACGGTGGTTATAAAGCAACCTCCCCCATCATCGTTTACGTCATCGGTTGATTGGGGTGTAGCGATCAGACTGGCAAAACTGGTGAAGTGCCAGGTAATAATCCTGGTATCCGTACCGTTGGAAATGTAAGCCTCCTTAGGAAATTCCGGGGCGACCGGGTCATCATAGCTACCACCGGCCATCCTGGAAATCTTTACCCAGGTATTGGAACCAGCTGGTTTATAACCTATCGGTCCGGTAACTCCTTTTAATTCCAGAATGACGGGCCTATCAAAAAGAATTGTTCCGCTGGGTGAACCTACTTCGACAACAAAACTTCCGATCAGAAAGCCTGCCGGGGCTGTACCGGCCGGAGACACGATTCTCGGCGGTATTAGCGATCCATCCCAGTTGATACCTGCCAGTATAGCGGTTTCATCAGGTATTGAAACACTGACGTCGTTAGAACCTCCGGAGTTAGTAATAGTCACGTTTTCCCCCGGGAAAGGGGATTGGATGCGTACTCCTTGTTGTACCTGGATAGCCTGTTCTCCCACATTCTGAGGCACGTTAAGATTCACGGTGTTCAGATTGCCGCCGCTATAGTAACCCAAATCCTGGCTGATGCCTCCCATGGTAATCTGGGTATCGCTCGCGGTCTGCACGCCGGTATTGAGATCGAGGATAGTACTGTCAGAGAGATTTGTTGTACCGCTTAGCTGGACCAGGCCTTCCATGATGACCGTGACGCCGGGAGGCGGAGCGGCCATTAAACCGTTAAAGAATGTCACCGTTACCGACCGGCTTAGAGAGACATTTGTCGTTATGTCTATAGCTGAATAAGTCACCCACTCGGTACGCGCATTCGTCACAGTGAAGGTCGCCGTGCCGTCATCACCGGTCATGACGTTTTCTGGAGATATGACAGAACTTCCGCTCTGAGCCGACAAAGTAACAGTATTTCCGGATATAGGGTGGTAATCCGCATCTATCAACTGTACATTGATCGTCGCGTGAGAGGAGCCGTAGCCATTAACGAAATTGCTGACCCACACTGGCGAATTAGGATTTGATGGGGTCGGGGTAATTGTATAATAGCCGTTGCTGTTTATGTACTGGCTTTTATCTGAGGACAAGCCTTTTATGCCTGTCATTACATTGCTGTAAATGTCGTAAGGATAGCTGTTGTCTACATGTCCGGTATACACCGGAGAAGCGGCGCCGTCATTACCGTTAATACCCTGATTGCCACCAACGCCGCCGGCGCCGCCGATGGCGCTGTTTCCGCTGAACGTGCTGTCTATAATTTTCACATCGCGTACATTATAAGCGCCATCCTCTATGTTGCCGCCAATAAAGATAGCTGCTCCAAACGCGTAGCCTCCATTGCCGCCGTTGCCGCCGAAATACCAGCCGCCCCCACTAATAAGCTGATAATTGCTCGTTCCGCCAACGCCGCCGGCGCCGCCTATTGCCCTATTGTTAGTGAAAGTGCTGTTTTTTACAGTCAGGTAACCACTGGTCAGACATATAGCCCCGCCCATTCCGCTGCCGCCGCCGCCGCCACGTCCCCCATAACCTGCCCATCCCGAGTAGAATTTCTTATTGCTTTGGTTGCCGCCCCAGCCGCCGTCGCCGCCTCTATAGCGTCCCCATCCTCCCTTTCCGCCGTAGTCTCTTTGACCGCCTCCCTTTCCTCCGCCTGCACCGCTGTAATAATAGGAATCTTCCCCGTCGACGGGGGAGTAGCCACGAGGGGCGCCCGGAGGTGTATACGGAGTACGGTAAAGATCGCTAGAGCCGCCGTTTCCTGCATCGCCACTGCCGCTGGTCCGCCAGCCGTTCCCGCCATGGCCGCCTAAACCGCCGACTGCAGTGTTGTTCGTGAATACCACGCCGTCGATCGTCAAGTGACCGCCATCTGAGGAACTGCCCACCACTACCACTCCACCGCCGCCTTCACCTGCTCCGCCGCCGCCGCCGCCACCGCCTCCGCGGCCGTCGTAGCCGCCGGCGCCATTGTTTCCGACCGCTTTGCCGTTAGCCACTGTGAGGCCTGATATCGTCACCGGCACCTTGTAGCCGGTGTTAATCCTGAAAACGCGGCACTGATTATTACCGCTTATAGTAAGGCTTCCGGAACCCGGCCCTGCAATGGTTAGGCCCTTGTTGATATTCAACTGGCTGGTAAGAACGATTGTCCCGCTCAAGCCGGACTGAAATGTTATCGTATCACCGGACGTAGCGCTGCGGATTGCATCGCGCAAAGACCCCGAACCGCTGTCATTCAAATTGGACACAGTCAAGACATTGGCCGCGTGCGCCCACGGGGGAGACGACGTCAGAAAAAACGACGCGCATATTACAAAAACAATGGATAGACGAAGTACTTTGATTTCCAATATTTTCACGATTACTCCTAACCCGAGTTTACGAGTTAGCAGAAAGTTGACAATCAACTGTTTGATTTAACAAAAAAAATTGTATGATATGCGTCCTCCCTAACTTCATAAAAATGTTTCCATTTTAAAGATTTCAAATAAGCATTGTTGAGTTTCATCCATTTTCGAAACTGTTGATTGAGTAATCTTTTTTTTCCTTTTGGGAGGAAATACATTTAAGACTTCTCGAATATTTGATAGCTTTTCATGGTTCTGTTAATAGACATTGATATTCCGGCTTTTTGAATTTTTTTCATCATTAAGGCCCGAATCAGCAAGGTTATTGAACAATACAAAGCATGAACTCTTATCTTCTGATCTGTCCAATGGAACATTGGCCACCAGCTTCCTGTTTTTCGATCCTTCATCTGTTTAAAAACATCTTCAACGATGTATTGGCTACGATATGATACAATAATTTCTTCAGTTGTCCAATGATCATTATCAGTAATGATGATATTTTTTCCAAGATATGTATCACAGAGTTCGGCAAAAGCAATATTATTTAAAGAATAATTGAGCCTTGGGACGCCATTGCAGTCAGTAACCGTAACAGAAATTAGTTTTTTCATATGCTGGCCTGAACGAATTGATGTGGACTGTTTTTGAATCGACTCTTTTGTTGGAGTCTTTCCTTTTGTAATTATTTTGGCAATACGATTTTCTAATTTTGACGACAACAGACTTAATTTACCAATGCATTTGTTAATTTCATTATTAATTGATTGAAGCTGAGATGTGTATAGGGTATTATTGAAAGTAACAATGACGGTAAGATTTTTACCGTATATTTTCTTTTGTGTCCGAAACGCTTTTACCTGATCTAAACGAGGATGGGATACTGGTTTCAGAGACTCATCACTATTGGATATCATAGCCAGTTCTTTATGGTCATCCGGTTTGACTGAGCCAACAAAATGGAATTCTGAGCCTGTTATGAATTTTTTAAAATTTGCGTCCGAATTATTTCCTTTATCAAATACAATTGTCATCCCTTTTTCATTGTGAACTTTGCTTTGAAAAGCCTCAAAAAAATTATCAATTACGTTTTTAAATGCTTTGGAATCGTTGCGGTTTCCTTCATATACATCAAAGTAAAGCGGAAAATGGTCTTGGCGAGTACAAAACAAGGCATAATTAATTTGTCTCAGATCTCCTCGGCCCTGCTTGTTTTTCCCTCTTTGGGCTAAGGAACAATGGCTATTGAAAGAGTGTATAAAAGAATAAAAATTAGTACCATCATACGAAACGTTGGATATATCAATTTTTTCATGTTCCAGAACTGAATTAATAAGATTCATCCACGCTGGCTTGATCTTATGTTCACCAATGGTTGACATGTTGTCCCAAAAACGCTGAGAACTTAATGATTTTTGATCAACTTCTGGAAAGGCTCTTAACAAAATTGTATTTTTATACCAATCCCACATGGAACGTTTACTGACGGATTCAATTCCTCTGTTGATTGCGGCTAACCCCAGATAAAAACCAGTTGTCAAGCCCTGACTGCGTTTATAAAGGGTGCTGTCCAGGATTTGAATTATTTTAAAATCTTGGACAATCTTCAAATATGCTGCTGGAGATCCAAGTTCAAATATTTCCGCATATTGGGGTTTTGAGGGAAGCCCGTCCAATGCAGACATTATTTTGTGCAAAGGGCCTAAATATTTTTGCCATTTCCTTTTAGTTTTTCCGTCAATTCGTTCGCTCTCTTCAGCATAATAATAAGTGACACCTTTAATTTGTTTGCGAGTTATGTATGCCATGCTAATATCTTTGTCCTGAAATGATTACAAACGGATTATGATCACTCAACTCAAGATCATGATATCTATATTTAATGGCAACTATACCTTTTAAAAGGGTGATTGTCAATAAATTAGGGAGTACAAATACTTTGTTTGTGTACTTAGATCTATTAATATCAAGGCTATTGATAATGAAAAAGTTAGGGGGTACAAAACATATTTTTAACCCCTTGAAATTATAAGTATTTCTTCAAACACCCTCTCATAAGTCGTAAACTCGGGCTAACCCGGACAAGCCGGAACCAAAAAGTTAGAGCCAACAATCATTAACTTGCAAAAACGCAAATACTAAGGCTATTTAATACTGCGAAAGCAACTTAAAATCAATATTTTTCAACCCACAAAAGATTTTGCTTTCTCCCTAAAAAATTCATAAATCCACCTTTAATTATCAGAAATCGTGAAATTACTGGCCTGGAAATTGTTTGCAGCCGCCGGGCTTGATGTTCGTCTCAATGAAAGCGGGCAAAACAAAGGTAAAGGGAAAATGACTAAATGGGGCACTCGTTATCTGCGCACAGCTGCTATCCAGGCAGCTGAAGTTGCGGCCTTGGTGGCAAAAGACCCCATGTTTAGATCTGTTTATGAAAAACAGAAGGCTAACGTTAAGTTAAGCGGCTTCCATACCGCAAAAAAAATGCCGCAATGTCCGGCTTCAACTTATTTGTTGGACGA
>Ga0307929_1001785_pt1 | contig 15220 bp, 11 predicted proteins | sample AceLakmetage1330_FD_203160 | JGI IMG/M metagenome (GOLD analysis project Ga0307929, IMG submission 203160) | Saline water microbial communities from Ace Lake, Antarctica - #1330 | ecosystem: Environmental > Aquatic > Non-marine Saline and Alkaline > Saline | place: Antarctica: Ace Lake...
ATTTCATCTAACCCCGCGGTCAGAACAAAAGTTATGCGCAATTGGAAGGTGTCTAAAGTAAAAGACAAAAAGAACTCCGTTCAATAACAGACAGTGGTATAAAAGTATTTTTAAGGTAACACATAAAGTCTTAGAAAAATGTAATTTGAACGTACCAATCCATTAAAACTGCTGTTTTCAAAAAATTAAGTAATATCTGACTTTTATTCCGGCTTGGTGCGCAGCTCTTGAAAACTAAAGATGACACCTCCTTTTTTACAAGCTCTTTCATAAAAATAACACCGGGTAATTTTTCCATTGCCAGCCTTACTTTTTGCATGGAAGGATGGATGTAGATTTCTGTACTTCTTGTTGTTGAATGCCCCATCAAGTTTTTAATGATAAGCAAACAGGAAGCATAGTTTTCAACCGTTATTTCAGGGTCAGACACCTTGTTTAAATGGGTCGCTGCCGTATGACGAAAAAGATGGGCGTGCAGATGTTTATCAATATCAAGTGAATCTGTAGCCTTTAGGAAAATATCCTGTAACGTCTGCGGGGAAATCCTCTTCTCTCGTATGGATAAAAATAAAGGATCTTGCTTTTGATCAAGAAAAATAAAATATCGGTCCAGAATAAAACATAAAATTTCAGGCATGATCATCAATGATCGTTGTTTCCCCCCTTTTTCAGTGATCTGCAAAAGGCCGGTTTCAATGTCCACATCTTCAATGTTCAGGGAAATGATGGAAGACAACCGCAGGCCAAGGAGCCCGAGCATCATGATCATTACAAGATTTCTGAAACCGGAAGCATCTGATGCTCTGCAATAAAAAAAATTCAAAAGCCGGTTATATTCTTCAACGGTTAAAAAATGGGGGATCGTTTTTTCAATCTTGGGATATGGAAAATCCGAGGCAATATTGGTTTTTATCTAACCGTTCAGTTTTAAGAAATGAAAGAATTGCCTCAAGTTCCAGATACGGGCCTTCTTGACATGGATGGAAGGACCCCGATACCTGCGTAATGAATTCTTTTAAAAGCCTGTAAGAGATGCCCTAAACGGACTCGACAGATGCCTTGTCAATAAACCTGTTGAATTCGTTTAGCCTTACTCGTAAGGATTGAATGGATCTGGTCGCAAAATTTGAGACTTTACAATAATCGAGAAAATGTTCTATCTTGATTTCCAGCATAGAGGATCTCCTTTTTTTTGGGAGAAAAGTTAAAAATTTGTGTTTGGGAGGTTCTCTATGCTTCTACTACAATTTTAACACCTGGCAAATCCTTTTCTGAGCTAACCGCGGGGTTTGGGGGTTCTTGTTCAATATCCCCCCTGTCTGCCTGAAAAAACCGAAAGCCGGATAAAAACAAGAAAAAAACAAAAGATAATTGACATTGGCCTGAAATTTCGGGAGAAGATATAGAGAGTAAGGAACGCGTGTATGAATTAATTCTTTTAATGGAGCCTGCCCAATGGAAGAAAAGTCATTAAAAAGTGTCTATTTTCATTTTCGGTTTAAATTTCTCGCAGTTACGTCCATTGCATTTCTGCTCTATGTCATACTGTCTGGATCCGGTGAATTTGATCAATTTTCAGCCAGTATTCAGTTCAAACTCATCGGCCCTTTTTTTGTGTTTGCAGGTATCTCTTTTTTGATTTTCAGGCGATTCCCCATTAAATGTCCGAGTTGTCACGCCCTGGTTGCGACTAGAAAAGATTGGGAATGCACCTATTGTCATAAATTTCAGGGGAAAGATCGGTACCTGATTGATAAGTGTGTCCACTGCCGGCAAGTCCAGGCCAAGGCATCCTGTGAACATTGTAAGGAAGAATTTTTATTATAGGTATTAGGGCGAATCAGGCGATTCCCGTAAAATCGTAGTGGAGTTTTTGCTGTAATTTTTCCGTCATTTTAAAAATTTCCCTGAGCATCTGCTGATCCAGGTAAGAAAGGTTTCCCGGATTGATATAATTGTCCGGTTTTGTTTCCTCATCCATGATGGTGGTGATCTGTCTGCGAAATCTTAAATCCATCAGGTAATTATAGGATTGCACAATGTCATTGTATTCTTTCTTGGTCAGGATATTTTTGGTGTATAGCCTGAAAAGCCGTGTCAGGGTATTGGTTTGTGAAATTTGATTTTTCAGGGCATAGACCCGGGTAAAATCGATGAGGGGAAGCAGGGCCTGCTTGATATCAAAGGCATCCTTGTTTTCTCCCTCGGAATCTACCAAAAATTTTCCAAACCGGCCGATGGGGGGTCTGAAATAGAGGGCATTTTCCGTCAGATGTCGCAGGAATCCGGACCATCCCTGTATGGAGTTTAAAAGAAAGGTTTTAAGGCTGTCGGAAAGTTTCATCTCCCCCCAGGTTCCCCGGAAATCAAAAAAGATGCTGGAGTATAAAAGATCTTCCGGGTTTCCGGTTCTGATCCATCGGGTAAAGTTCTCCTTCCAAACGGACAGGGGTTGACACCATTTTGGGTTCTGGGCCATGTTATCCCCGCTGCAAAATTGATACCCTGCCATGTCCAAGCGGGTACAAACGAGTTGGGACAGATGGTCAAAATAAGTTTTTACCGCTTTTGCAGCGTCTGGGTTGTCATTGTCTTCAAAAACAATGGCATTGTCCTGGTCGGAAATCAGGGTTTGCTCTTCCCGGCCTTCCGATCCCATGGTCAAAAAAACAAATTTACAGGGCGGCGGGCCTGCTTCTGCAAGGGAAAAGGTGATTACCTTGTCGATGATGGCATCGGAAAAAGTGGTGATCAGCCGGGTGATATATTCTGCACTGGCACCGTTCCGGATGGGGTCCAGCAGCATAATTTCCAGTTTGGAATGAATATTTTCAAGGTCCGCCATCGTCTGGGCCGCTTTTATGGATTAGATTAAAAGAAACGTGGACCGGGTCTGGGCGGATATCAGGTCTTTTTCCGTTAAAATTCCGGATATTTTGCCGGATTTTCCGTATACGGCTAAATGGCGCTTGTCCTTTTGAATCATGACTAAAAAGGCTTCAAATACCTGGCTGTCCGAGGAAATGGACATAAGGGGTGCGGACATGATCCCGGATACAGGCGCTAACGGGGAAATATTTTGGGTCAGCACTTTCTCTCGCAGGTCCGCATCGGTAACAATCCCCTGGATTTCGTGGGTATCGGATTTAACCAGAATGGCACTGGAATTGTGTTTACTCATTTTTGAAGCAGCTTCATGAATGGTGGTAAAATCTGTGCAGGTGGCAATGTTGGGTCTAAAAATAGCAGAGATGGGCTGATTGAAAAACGGTAGGTTTAAGGCCTTATCCAAAACCTGTCTGGCAATAATATGGGCAAAGGTTTTGTTGAGCATGCATCTGCCAAATTCATTGGTAAAATATTCTCGGAATCCCTTGTTATTTTTGCACAAGGTTTCAAAAGAGACGGCATCAATGGTTAAAAAAACGGTTTCTTCAAGTGGCTTTAGGGTGTGTATGGCCATTGCATCGTTAAATAGGATTGAGAGACCGCCAAAGCAGTCCCCTGGTAAAAGTGTCCCTTTTAAGAGTTGGATGTTGTCTTGTTCAAAATAATAGGCAACCGATCCCTTTGAAATAATAAATAGTTTTTCAACTTGAGAGATCTCCTGGACAAAAAGAAGGGTGTCTCTCTTGTATTTCTCGTAGGAAAAGACGTTATAAAGGGCTTGCTCCTCGGATTTGGACAAGGTTGAAAAAGCAGATATAACCGCTTTTTTTTCTGATCCCAAAGACATCTGTATCAACTCCTTAATTTTTCAGGTTTAAACAGATCTGTATTGATTTCATAAATATGGATTTTGTCAAGTTTGAACAGTTTTGCAATAAGAAATCCGGGGAATATAGATTTCCTAGTGTTAAAATATTGGGCTTCTTTGTTGTATTGAATGCTGTGGTAAAAAACCGTAATTTCAAGGTCATTAAATTTTTTTTCAAGATCGATAAAGGCCTGGGAGCTCTTTAGGTTTTCCTCTTTTTTTAACGGGATGATCAAGCCGATAATCTCCCGACTCAAATGGACCTGGGATTCTTCAAAGGCCAGGACCAATTCTTTTTTCAGGGGTTCTTTTTTGGACGTGATCCGGATCAATATGGTTTTGGTATTAAGGGCAGCCTGCTCCAGCTGATTCAGTTTTGCCTGATCCAGAAGGGTCTGATTTGAATTGTTCGGGTTAAGACGGTTAAAAGAATCGGTTTTGCGAACTATGGCCACTAGGTCCGGGAGAAGATCCAATTGTTTCTGGCATTCAATGGTTACCCGTATTCTGGCATCTCTGGCCCTGTTCTGGGCCCGGTACAGACTGCTATAGCTGCCAAAAATAACACTGAAAAGGATAATACCGAAAAATACAGCACTGAAGATGGAAAGTGAAAGCAAGGGTCTTTTCATGGTGAGATTCTCCCGTTTAAGAGTATAGTATAGATTATAGCCTATCATTTACCAATCCAATTGAACAACTTTTATTCCGTGGGCAATTATGCAGGGGTGCAATCTTGGTTAATATTTTAATCTGGCATAATAGGTTTTTTTGGATGCCTTCAATGCATCTTTCAGGGTTAATATGCCGTTGCTGTTCAAAATAGGAATCAGTCGTTTAAATATTTCAGCCGTTGTGATGGCGTCCCCCAGAGCCGTATGTCTTCCAATAATATTTACGCCCAGGCGTTTGGCAATATTTTCCATGTCATGCTGTTCATGAACGGGATGGAGCACGGCTGAGAGTAGCAAGGTGTCCAGGGTGGGGTTGTTAAACCGGATGCCCGTTGACTTTTCTTTCACTTTGAGCATTTTCATGTCAAAGGCGATGTTATGTCCCAGAAGAACGGTATCAGCGGTGAATTGCCGGAATCGCGGCAACACACGTTCAATTGGGTCTTTTTCCATGACCATTTCATAATTAATACCGTGGATCCGGTAGGATTTCATGGGAATATCGCGGTTGGGATTCACCAGTTCCTCAAAAACATCCTGGTACACAATTCGGTTGTTCACAATTCTGACCGCACCGATGGAAATGATCTCATCCCCTCCGTCGGGATTTAAGCCGGTTGTTTCCGTATCAAACACCGTATAATTTAACGCTTTCAGGCTGGTATCCAGGAGATTCTTTGACGGGGTGTCCACACTGAACAGATCAAAATCATAAAATTCTGGTCGGCTTCCTGCCATGACCGGCGCTCTTTTTTTAAAGGGGAGTAAAGATTTTTTCCCCGCCTTTGCTATAATATTGATGCCGGAACAGGTGTCCTTGTCCGGAGAAACGAGGGTAATCCGGGCATTATTGAATTTGAGGACATAGCCAAATCCGGGAAGGGCATTTATCCTATGGTGCATGATAGCGTCAATATCAACCAGTTGGCAGGCAGATTCATCCCAGGAAATGGCAAAGCCGATGGCGCTGGCCGGGTAAGAAATAACCAGGTTAAATTCTGTCTGTGCCAAGAGACGTGATAAATTTTGAAATAAAAAAATAAAGGCCCGGGTCAGGGAATACGCGTCGGCAAGAAGCCGCGTATTCCACTGGTCATTGAATATATTGATTCGGATGTCGCATTCATGGCCCGCTTTTTTCTGGAGAGTTCGCAGAAAATTTCTGAGGTTAAGGGTTGTCAGGGGAAGTCGTAACAAAGAAAGATCACGGATAATGGTGGAAACCTGGTGGTATTTTTTTTCAACCCTGTCAGAACTTCTCCCGGATATTTCGTTTTCCAATGTGGCCTGGAATTCAGACAACTGGGTATCGATGGTTTCATATTTTTGAATATCCGGTGAAATATCCTGAACGGTCAGGATAAAACCGGTCATTGCACTATCGTTGTCCAGAATGGGAATGGCTTCAACGCTGATGAGGTCTCCGGTATAAATGGGGGTGATAAAAAAAGAACTCACGCTTTTTTTTTGACTGTTAAGCCGTTCTTGGATTTCGCCAATGGCATGGGCAATCAGGTTTTTATCAAGGAGGTGGAAAATAGATCTGCCAAGCCCGATGAAATTTTCTGTTCTTTGGGTACTTGTCCTGGGGGCAATTGTCCTGGGGGTGAATAATTTTTTGGCAAGGGAATTAAAAAGCAGAATCCGTCCGCTTTTGTTGCAGATAATCACCCCGTGGGGTAGTTCTGACATGATGGCCGCCAGAAGGTTTCTTTCCTTTTCTGTCTCCTTTCTGGCGGCAAAAATCTGTTCGGTGATGGTTTTATTTAAATTTTCAAACATGTCGGCAAAATCGTTTATTACCCGGGAAAGGGTGATAATATCTTTGCTGCCTTTGATGTTGATCCGGTGGGACGGATTAGACGCATAGATGACACCGGCTTCCGCCGACATTCTTTTCAAGGGCCGGATATAGGTGTTGTAGGTAATATCAAAAACCACCCAGAGGGATCCAATCACCAGAAAGGCCAGCCACAAAAGAGGGTAAATATTTTCTTGCTCAATGGTAATGAGCAGAACTTCCTGGCCTGGGCTCAGCCGAAACCAGATAAAGGTCAAAAAACCTGCGACCATCAAAAAAATGCCCAGGGCACTGGCGAACACAAATTTCCAGAATCGATTGGTTTGGGTCATGGGCAAAACCAAAGAAGAATTCTGAACCCTAAAGTCGGGGCTCAGAATTCTTCCGTATTAAAGGTTAGTTGTTTTGAGGATGATTATCCCCACCATCCCCAGCCAAAACTGGCAGTAAAAAGAATACAAAACACAATGGTTGCGATGAGATATTTATCTTCTAGGGCCATGATATGTCCTCCATAAAAGGTTTTAAGAAAATGTTCTTGTGATCAAGCATCTGCTTCCTTGGTGACATCCATGAGCTCAACATCGGCACGCCTGATCTGTTCCTCAGAAGTAGTGGACATTTCCGCTTTAAAGCAAAGAGCCCACATCATCACTATACCCACAATCCACCAGACAATCTGCCATGCCCAGATGGCAGGGAATCCGCAGAAGGTAAAGGCAGAGTTGCCTAGTAAAATTCCAGGTCCCAGGGCAAAGAAATACCATACGGGAACAATGATCTTCATGCGGGAACGCCAGACCTTACCCTTCTCAGAGGGTCCATCAATGCTGTTCAGCCATGTTCTGACTTCTTTTTGCCGGTCAATGGTTTCCTGGGAGTCTTTGATGCCCAGGCCCCGGCAGCCATAGGCCACAACAAGGCCAGCAAAAATACCCCAGAAGGCGGTATGCATGGACAGCGGGTATTTCCAGACAAAATAGGTGAGCATATTAACAACAATGCCGGTCAATAGACCAAGTGCTGCCCCTGTGCTGGGAAATTTGAATCCCCAGTGAACACCGATGAGCATCAGGTACATGATGGTGCCGAAGGTGGTGGCGAATCCGCCGATCATAACAATGGCATCCGAGGAGGTCAGGCTAACCACAACCGCGGCCAATGTCAGCAATGTGGCAAATACCCGGTTGGTCCAGATCTGTTCTGAATGGGAGCCACCCTGTCTTCTCACATACCGCCACCAGACATCGCGTTGGATGATGGTGCCGCCGGTTCCGATATAGGGAGCCGATGTGGAGTGAATGGCGGCAATGGCGCCGAGAAACACAAGACCCAGAACCGGTCCTGGTAAAAATTTTGTCATGAGTTTGGGAACCACATCGCCGCTGTTGGCAATGATCATCTCTCCGGACATTTCAAGTATTTTAGCACCCATGCCCTGGAAGGCGGAAAAGAAGAACAAGCAGATACCCACAATAAAGGTGGACATGAACACCTGCTGCCAGGCCAGGGGTTTGGGGGATTTAATACCAAAGTTCCACAGAATAAAGGCAGGAGATGACTGAATCCCCATGAGGGCAAACATATAGGTGAGGATCATCACCGCTGTCCATCCGCCGCCGATGCCAAAGTGGATCAGCCCGGGAACCTGGCTTAATTTAGGATCAAGCGTTTTTAAAGAGGCGGTCATGCCGGACCATCCGCCGATGATGGGGGATTTGATAACATAAAGCCCCAATAAGAAAATACCGCCGACCAGGAGCACAAACTGGAGAACACCTACCCAGGTGCTGGCTTTCAGGCCGCCGGTGACCACATAGAACCATACAATAAAGGCCATGAAAATAAGGCCGATGGTCGGGGGCACGCCAGCCACCCAGTAAAAAAGTTTTGATGCGGCAATCAGCTGGATACCCGAATAAAATATGGAGTATAAGAGGGCTGCCAGAACAGTGAGCCAGCGAACCAGTTCATTGTTGTAGTAATAGGCAAACATATCGCCGGGGGTGATAAACCCATAGCGTTTGCCCATGAGCCAGTTTCTTTTGGCAAAAAAGGCGCCGGTAATGGGAATGGTCAATACATAGAAGGAGGCAAAGGCATATACCAGCCCTACCTTCCAGATCAGGCCCGGATGTCCGACAAATGTCCAGCCGGAAAAAGAGGCGGCCGTGGCAGCCATCAAAAATGCGATAAAGGGTATGGAACGGCCTGCAATCCCGTATCCTGATGCGGTTTTCTCAGAAAAGAAACCTTTTAAACCCCACCAGAAACAATAAATTATGTACACTATCAACATTCCCCACACCCACATTACTTTTGAATCCATAAACTTTTCCTCCTAAATCATCTATTATTGAGTTGATCGGATTTTCCTGTAATTTTATCATTGTAACAGGGACAATTAGGGCATACTGCACCACCTCCTTGGAATTATTAAATATCTATATGAACAATCTCATGCATTTTTCCCATATCCGATCTTACCCAAGGATGCTTCAATTTCATCCAAAATCGCATAATCATCTATTGTTGCCGGAACTTTATACTCTTTTTGATCTGCAATGGAGCGCATGGTTCCCCGTAAAATTTTTCCGGAACGTGTTTTGGGAAGCCGTTTGACCACGGTGGCGGTTTTAAAGGCAGCAACCGGTCCTATCTGGTCACGGACCCGTTGGATCACCTCTTTGATCACCTCGGCTTCATCCCTGTCAACTCCTGCGTTGAGCACCAGCATCCCCAGGGGAACCTGACCTTTCAGTTGATCTTCCACCCCCATGACCGCACATTCCGCTACATCGGGGTGCCCTGCGATGGCTTCTTCCATGGCACCGGTGGACAGCCTATGACCGGCCACGTTAATAATGTCATCGGTTCTAGCCATGACGAACACATAGCCGTCTTCATCAATATACCCGGCATCCGAGGTTTCATAATACCCCGGGAAGGCGGACAGATAGGCGGATTTATACCGTTCATCATTATGCCACAGGGTGGGCAGGGTACCCGGTGGTAAGGGCAATTTTGCTACAATGGCACCGATATCACCCTTTACCACCGGTTTTCCATCTCCATCCAGAACCGCCATGTCCCAGCCGGGAGCAGCTTTGGTGGGGGAGCCGGGTTTGACCTTAAACTGATGAAGCCCCACGCAGTTGGCGGCAATGGCCCAGCCAGTTTCCGTCTGCCACCAATGGTCTATTACCGGTATTTTTAGAGAGTTTTCCGCCCAGAACAGGGTATCTGGATCGGTTCTTTCTCCGGCCAGGAAAAGATATTTGAATTGTGAAAGGTCAAAATTACCCATGAGTTTTGCTTGTGGATCTTCCCGTTTAATAGCCCTGAAGGCAGTGGGAGCTGTAAACATGGTTTTTACCTTGTGTTCTTCAATGATTCTCCAGAAAACCGACGCATCCGGGGTGCCCACGGGCTTGCCTTCAAAGATGATGGTGGTGCACCCTTTTAACAGCGGCGCGTAGACAATATAGGAATGACCCACCACCCATCCGATGTCCGAGGCTGCCCAGTAAACATCCCCCTGGTTCACTCCGTAAATGGCACTCATGCTCCATTTCAATGCCACCATATGGCCGCCGTTATCCCTGACAATCCCCTTTGGCTCGCCGGTGGTGCCGGAGGTATAGAGGATATACAAAGGATCGGTTGCCAAAACCGGTACACAATCGTGGGGGGCTGCCTGGGCCATGACCTCTGCCCAGTCAAAATCTCGGCCGTCTACCATGGCGGCCTTTGCCTGGGGACGCTGGAAGATGATGCAGGCTTGCGGTTTTTCTGTGGAAATATCAATGGCTTCGTCGAGCATGGGTTTATATTCAATCACCCGTTTCACCTCTATGCCGCAGGAGGCAGACACAATGACCTTGGGCTTGGCGTCATTTATTCTTGTTGCCAGTTCATTGGGGGCAAATCCGCCAAAAACAACCGAATGGACTGCACCGATTCTGGCGCATGCCAGCATGGCGAAAGCGGCCTCGGGTATCATGGGCATGTAGATCAGTACCCTGTCTCCTTTTGCCACGCCTTTGGCGGCCAGGACCCCTGCAAACAAGGAAACCTGTTCTTTCAGGTCAGTGTAGGTATATTTTTTAATGGTGTTTGTGACCGGACTGTCATAGATAATGGCCGTCTGCTCCCCCAGGCCGTTCTCCACATGAAGATCCACCGCATTGTAGCAGGTATTGGTCTCGGCCCCTGCGAACCAGCGATAAAAAGGCTTGTTGGAATCATCCAGCACTTTATCCCAGCGCTTATACCAGAAACAGTCTTCTGCAATGGGACCCCAGAACCCTTCCGGGTCCTGGATTGATTTTTCATGGGCTTCAGCATACAAATTGGACATGAATCTCTCCTCAAATTAGATCAGAGTGAATTATTTGTCTTGAACCATGGTTCTAATTTCTTCAACAATTTCCGGGTTGGCAAGGGTCATGACATTGCCCACGTCGCTACTATTTGAAATGGCACCCAATACCCGTCTCATGATCTTGCCCGAGCGTGTTTTCGGCATATCCGGAACCAGCCATACCTTTCTGGGTTTGGCAATTTTACCGATCTGGTCGCAAATGGCATCAGAAATTTTTTGTGCCAGGGCTTCCGTGGGTTCAACCCCTGTTTTAAGGGCAACGTAAAGATCCGGTTCCTTGCCTTTGATTTCGTGGGCCACGGGCACAACGGCCGCTTCAGCCACTTCATCCACCACAAGGGCGGCAGACTCAATCTCTTTGGTGCCAAGTCTGTGACCGGACACATTGATCACGTCATCAATTCGCCCGAGGATCCTGAAATAACCGTCCTCTCCCATGGTGGCGGCATCGCCTGCCAGATAGGGCCAGTCTCTCCAGTTCTTGCTTGAAGGATCTCTGCAGATATCGGCAAAATAGGTTTTAACAAATCTTTCTCGATCCCCCCATATGGTCTGGAACATACCGGGCCATGGGTTCTGGATGCAGATATTACCGGCAATCCCGACTTCTTTGATCTCTTTGGCATCTGCATCCAGGATAAAGGGATGAATGCCGGGTACACCCGGACCTGCACTGCCCGGTTTCATGGGTTGGATTCCCGGTACCGTGCTGCAGAGAAATCCGCCGGTTTCCGTCTGCCACCAAGTGTCGACAATGGCAGCTTTCCCTTTACCCACGGCAGATTCATACCATTTCCAAACGGCGGGTTCGATGGGTTCTCCCACCGTGGTCATATGTTTAAAGTTGTAATTGTACTTGGCGGGTTCGTCCGGTCCTAGTTTTCTCAGGGCGCGAATGGCGGTGGGGGCGGTGTGGAAAATATTGATATCCAGTTCCTGGGCAATCCTCCAGGAGCGGCCGGCATCGGGATAGGTGGGGACGCCCTCGTAAATAACAGAAGAGGCACACAGGGCTAGCGGTCCGTATACGATGAAGGAATGGCCGGTGATCCACCCGATATCCGCCATACACCAATACACATCTTCCGGGTGGATATCCTGAATATATTTGGACATGGCCGTAACATAGGCAAGATAGCCGCCGGTGCCGTGCTGGCAACCCTTGGGTTTTCCCGTGGTGCCGCTGGTATACATTAAAAACAAGGGGTCTTCGGACAGCATTTGTTCCGGTTCAATCCGGACGCCGTAATGATTCTTTAATTCTTCGTTGACGAATACATCCCGTCCGTCAACCATGGGGGTATCTGCGGAATATTTGCCGGGGTACCGTTGCCACACGAGAACCTTGTCAACCACCTGGCCCTGTTCGGCGGATATTCTTGCGGCATCATCGGCGTGTTGTTTGTGGTTGAGAAGCTTTCCTGCCCGGTAATAGGCATCCATGGTAATCAGTACCCGTGAATTGGAATCCACAATCCGGTCGGCACAGGCAGAGGCGGAGAATCCGCCGAATACTACCGAATGGATTACCCCAAGCCTTGCACAGGCCAGCATGGTAATGGGCAGCTCGGCTGACATGGGCATGTGTATGGTGACCCGATCTCCCCGTTTGAGTCCGGCAAAATTTTTGAGCAGGGAGGCAAACTCATTGACCCTGACATAGAGTTCCTGGTAGGTGATATGGTCGACTCTTTCTTCTTCCAGTTCTGGGACAAAGTGGATGGCGGTTTTGTTTTTATTGTCTTTCAGGTGGCGGTCGATACAATTGTAACTGGCATTGAGCTTGCCGCCTTTAAACCATTTGTAGCAGGGGATATCACTGGAATCTAAAACTTCATCCCAGGATTTATACCAGGTGAGCAGATCTGCAAATTCTGTGAAACAATCCGGGAAGTTGTCCAAACTGAACCGATCAAAAATATCCGGATCTGTCAGGTTGGCCTGGCCTATAAATTTTGATGACGGATAATAGAGTTCTTCTTCTTTCCAGTGGACGGCGATCTGGGCCTCTGTGGTCTCGACAACTTCTTTTTTACTCATTGGTCATCTCCTTTGGGGGGTTATATTATTAACTATTTGAAATTATGAATATTTTTCAGATAAATAATAAAGCTGTACCACCTCCTTTTCCCATAAAAAAAAATGATGTTAACCTGAAATTTGAAGTTTGTTATATTACGTTAAAAAATGCTTAATGTGCTTGGTCAGCTTCTTTTCTTAAGTTAAGGCTGTAAAAATCAGGACAGGAGCAAGCAACGTGCTAAGTGAGAAGGAAAATTGCAGTTATTTAGTGAATGCAATTTATAAAGTACATAAACCAATATTAAGATCTTAAATTTAAGTCAATAGAAAAATTTGGTTTATTCACTATTTATTTTGGCCTAATGGCTTAAATAAAAGGGAAAACCGACCGTATCATAATGGCAGTAAAAAGGTTAACACACTATAAATATGAGAAATTTACTTAGTAAACATGGTTTGATGGTTTTAAACCCGCTATGAAACGAAATGGGTTAGAAAATAAAATAATTCTTAGAAAAAAAATGGTTTTAGGGCAAGATGAAAGTAATATTTAAATTATTCCTTGGAATTCGTCGTCCATGAAATAGAAATAATCATTGCAAGGACAAGACAAAAACAGGTATAATTTTAACCTGAAAAAGATTAATATTTAATTTTAAGGAAAATTTATATGACTGATCCCGTTAAAACAAGCCCCATTGATACCTATTGGAATTTAAAACTTGAAGCAGTTAAAGAAAATTTGGAAAATAATAAGTTTGAGGTATTTATAGCCCAGACAGCGGAAGCGGCCAAAGAGATTGCATTGGATCAGATTATTCCCGGACTTGATATTAAAAGTGTTTCCTGGGGCGGTTCCATGTCTTTTATCAGCACGGGTCTTTTTCATGCCTTGAATAACAACAAGGACCTTGAGGTGATTAATACCTTTGACAAGAGCCTGTCCATGGAGGAAATGCTGGAACGTCGACGCAAATCGCTTATGGTGGATCTGTTTGTCACAGGTACCAATGCCATTACCGAAGCCGGGCATTTGGTCAACCTGGATATGATCGGAAACCGGGTGGCAGCCATCATGTGGGGGCCTAAAAATGTTCTTTTGATTGTCGGAAGGAATAAACTTTGTTGTGATCTTGAAGATGCCATGTTCCGGATTAAAAATTATGCAGCCCCGGTTAATGCAATAAATCTGAATAAAAAAACCCCTTGTGCAAAAACAGGCGTTTGCCATGATTGTTCCAGCCCGGACAGAATTTGTAATTATTGGAGCATTACTGAAAAATGTTTTTTAAAGGGCCGAATAAAAATTATTCTTGTGAATGAAGAGTTGGGATTCTAAAAAATATAGTACTGAATATCAAAATTATTGTACCGTTATTTTTTTTCTCCTTTTTTCTATCCTTGCTTAGGTTTTTTTCTGGTTGGATTTGCTAATGAAGCTTTTTTTACCATATCAGATCCAAACTTTTCCATGATGGAATCCACTGCCATGTCAACGGATTCCCATTGTTTTTTTTGCTGTTCACCGGGCGGGCAGAGTAACTCCATCTGAATGGGTACATCTTTCCCCCGGAAATGGGAAACCCCCACGCCCAACAGCCGGATTTTTTTCTTTAATACCACCTGCTCGTACAGGGAAAGGGCTTCATTGAAAATGGCAGCAGAAGAACAAATCCAAGGCTCGATTTTTTTGCTCCGGGTAATCTGGGTGAAGTCTGAAAATTTAATCTTAATGGAAACGATGCGGCAGACCCATTTTTTTTTCCGTAAATCCCGGCCCACCCGTTGGGCGAGTGACAATAATATGTGTCTGGCACTCTCTATATCACAAATATCCCGGTCGAGGGTTGTCTCGCTGGAAATTGATTTACGGGTATAATTGTTTTCCACCTGGGATGGGTCTTTCCCCTGGGATAGCGCATAAAGCCTTGTTCCCATTTTACCCAATTTTTTGTTCAGCAAATCGGGGTCATGTTTGTGAATGTCTCCCAGGGTCACAATTTTTAAAATCTCCATCAATTTCATGGCCTGTTTGCCCACCCCGGGAACTTTGGCGATGGGCAGGGTAGCAATAAAGGTGTCCATTTCATGGGGGGAAATAAGGGTAATGCCGTTGGGTTTATCCATGTCAGAGGCAATCTTGGCCAAAAATTTGACCGGTGCAATCCCGATTGAACAGGTTAGAGAAACCGCGTTGAATATGGCTGCCTTGATTTTTTGGGCCATCCTCCCGGGAGGACCGAATAATTTCTCACATCCACGAATATCCACATAGGCTTCATCAATAGATACCTGTTCCATAAGAGGGGAAAAGCCGGAGATGATATTCATGATTTTTTGGGATTCTGCTGCATATTTATGCCGGTTTCCCGGAACAATGATAATCCGGGGGCAGCGTTGTTTCGCCTGGAAAACCGGCATGGCAGAATGAATCCCGAATTTACGGGCTTCATAGCTGGCAGTGGCGACGACGCTGCGTTTTGAATTACCTGCCACAATGATGGGTTTGTTTCGAAGACTTAAGTTGTCCCTTTGTTCAATGGCAGCAAAAAAAGCGTCCATGTCAATGTGAAGGATCATTT
>Ga0307929_1001786_pt1 | contig 15219 bp, 3 predicted proteins | sample AceLakmetage1330_FD_203160 | JGI IMG/M metagenome (GOLD analysis project Ga0307929, IMG submission 203160) | Saline water microbial communities from Ace Lake, Antarctica - #1330 | ecosystem: Environmental > Aquatic > Non-marine Saline and Alkaline > Saline | place: Antarctica: Ace Lake...
AAAGGGTAATGCTGCCTCCGGCAGGATCGGCGAGTGCAGAGGAGTGCGATTAGGATCGGCGACGCTGACTTTCATGTCCGAAGCCCCTCCCGCAACTCGAAGATTTCCTAATTTGGAACCGCTGGGTGTGGGCGTGCGTGCTCAGGATGACTACGGCGTCGCAAAATGTGTGTTCAAGTGGTCCAAGTCGACTCTGGACAACAGGAATACCGTCCTCGATAAGGGTGAGGTTGAAAGGCTGGTAACGCCGCCTTTGCCAAAGGCCATTGTCGAATTCAACAACGTTTTCGAGTCTCTTTCCGTCAGGCCGGGAGACCTGATCAGCTTCAAGGTCGAGGCTTACGATAACCGGGTACCTGACAGTCAGCGGGCCTCTTCCCCTACTTACTCCTTCTTTATTCACCAGGAAGGTCTGGAGAGCCGCGGTTTTGGGGCGGATCTGGCTTTCGGTAAACTGCAGCAACGCTGGGGAGCTCGCATCGCCCGGGCAAGGGCGGAACGGGAGGTGCTTCCCACACAGGATCTGAAGTCGACAGAAAGCTTTAAAAACGAATTTGACGCAGATATCAAGAGTCTCTCGAGGCGGCCCGTCGTTAGGGGTGAGCACGCAGCTTCGGTCGACCGCTATTTCATGATACTGTCTTCTGCACGTTTCAAGGAGGGAGAACAGTGACCGGCATGGTGACTATAGCACGGAATCGACACGGGCTCGGAACGGTGAGCTCCTTTGCCAAGGTTATGGACGTCAAGAGCTGTTCCGCCACGGGGAGTCGCGTGTTGGGATTTCTCTTGGCTTCTTGCTTGGCCATGTTGTTCGCGATGACCGCAGTTGGGCAGGATGCAGGAGATAAAGTGACGGTCCGACTTGTGCCCGTAGATGCCGCCGATCGGATTGCCAGCGACTTGGAGTCGTTGGTCGAAATCGTCAAGACTACCGAAGCTGAGGGCAAGGGCGGGCGACCTAAGGTGGAAACGGTTGGCGAGAAGGCAGTGCTCTGGGTCCGTAATGCGACCGTTGACAACAAGCACGGCTTTGAAAGGTATTACGAGGGCAAGTACATAAACCGCAAAGCGGAACTTACCCTTGACGCTGACCAATTGGCCCAGGGGGGGCACTTTATCAACCCGGGCAGGCACGAGTTCGAGATGAGGCAGGACGGGACGGTCTCGTCGGATGATCCCGAGATTGAAATCAACGGCCGGGTAGTCTCCCTGAAGGTCTACGGCATCGACATAATGGCGATTGATAGTCTCCTGTCTGGCCCTCCTGAACAGCGATTGGTCCCGGCTGAGTTTGGGCTGTACCTTACCCGTCCCGACGTGCCGATCACAAGCGATAGCGTCCCGAATCCCACGCAGACGGACAAGCCCCTCACGAACCTGCTGAGCCATGCCAGGACATTTTATCCTTTGCGTGTATACCTGCCTGCAAACACCAGAGGCGAGGAATATGTGCTCTATCCCTACGGGCAAGCCTTCCAGGTTCTGCCCGGCGGCAAGGTTGCGCTGAAAGGACTGAAGGTGGCGGGCGTAGAGTCCGAGGAAGGTAGAATACTGGTCAGCTTCACCCGGTTCCGGGGACGCCTCGAAGCCAGGCAGGGATTGAGCGCCGGGGTGGGGTCCGTCCCTGTCCCTCACGGGACTCGCAAGTCCAACAGGATGTCAATGGAACCCACCGTCGAGGACGTCTATTTCACTGGTGGGTTCGGTCTGCCTTCCAAGACTTTCCGGATAAGGGTGGACAACGATTTCAGCAGGAATCCCAACAAGTACTTTGTGGCCGACAACATGGACGGTGATGTTCACAACGTAAGGCTGATGGCTCTTGAGTGGGACCTGCCCGTGTTTGAAGCAGGGAAGGTGTCGAGCGTGTCTCTCCGTTTCATGGAGAACCACCGGGAGATATGGGACTCGGATGTCAAGGACTGGCAACCGGTGGTCGACGCTCTCTGGAAGCATGGGGAACAGGAGGGGGATGACCCTCTGACTCGTGTCCGACGCAATCTGGAAGCCGTAAACGGGTCGGTGACCGAGAGGTGGTTAGGGCTCAAGGATCCGCCGAAAGCAGGCGACAGGAAGACTAAAGAATCATTGCTGGTGGCACTCAACATGGCCATGCACTTCCCCGGGCTCTGCCCCACTGAAATTGCCGCTTCTCTTGATCTGCCCAAGGAAATGAAGGTCATAGCCGGAAACGGCGTGGCTCAACTTGCAGAAACGGATTTGTTGAAGTTTAACAGGGGATTGCTTTCCGTTCTGTTTCCCGGCGCTTTGGCGGATGTCGACAGAACGCCCACCGTGCCGGATCCGGAAGTGCGACTTGCCTACTCTCCATACTTCCCGCAGAGCCCAGGCAAACGGAGTTGGACACGCTTCTCGCCTGAATCCTGGCAGGACGGCAAACTCAGCTTCGTCACGCCCAAGTTGTCGTACGGGTTCTATGTTTTCCGCGTCATGGTATTTGCCCGTGGCGATGATCGTTCCGAGACGTCCCTGAGCGCCGAGTTATTCGGGTGCGTTGTTGCCCCGGGACAAACTGGAACGGCCTCCTTCATCAGCAACAAAGGAAGAGATGCTTTTGTCGCGGGTGAGCAGATCACGCTTGATGCTGTGATTCGGTCCCGTCAGAAGGGCAGGGCGGCTGGTCGTCCGGTGGTAGTGCTCAAGCACCCCGATGGCCGGGTCGAGAGATCGCCCTTTGCTGACAGAGGCGGCGACTGGTGCAGTAGCCAGGTGGTGTTGCGTTCGGATGTTACCAGGCGCATGGCGCCCGGCAGGTACGAGATGACCTTTGAAGACCTGCCTGACGGCATTGTGGCTTGGCCGCTTGTCTTTGACCTGGCGGATACGCAAAGAGAGAGCCTTTATACCATCATAAAGCCGTCCAAATACACCGGTGACATGAACGGTCTGGTCGCAAGCTGGATAGGGGGCTACATGCAGGGCAAGACCCCCGTGGACCTGGACCGCGCCGTGGCGACCATTGCAGAGCTTGGATACAACCGCATAGACCTGATGACCTACTCCACCTACAACCACGTCAGGACCTTTACGGAACGGGAAAACGTTGCTGAACGAGATGCGCGCTTGATGGCGCCTGACTCGGTCTACACGCCCTGTGCCAGAGACCAGATCCTCAATGCCTGCGTACGCCACCGGATAGAATTTTCTGACGTGTTGCTGACGTACAACGATTTTCAGCTACCCCGGTATATCGACGGCTACGTTGAGGCTAGTGAACGGTGGATAAGCAGAGAGGTGAGCTCAATGCGGCACAGCCCGGCGTTTGCGGGTATGATGCTATATGACGAAATGTACGAAACCGGGCTCATGGGCGTGCCGGAAAAACACACAACGCTCTTCCCACGGCTGCGGCTGCGGAAAGCGGAGGAGGTCCTTGGTGCTTCCCCGAGTGACATTCGTAACAAGTGGATGCGCGATCTCAAACGCCCTCCGGGCCAGCGTGACCCGGAGAACCTCAGGCGGTTCCTGGAATTTCGTAAATGGGAACTGCACGGTTGGGGTGATTACAACGGGCGTCTCGCAAAGGCGGCGCGCCTTCTTGCTCCACGCGCACGGATAGGCACCTACTACACTTCCTTCCTGTACGTGACGACCGGGCTGGGTTCGGTCGTATCGGGTGTTGACATGGACAACGGGTATCATCCTGACGTCTTCCAGGATCTGGATATCCTGTCGAGTGTGCACTACACGGACAATGCGGGCGGTTGGGTGCATTCATGCATGATAGTTCCCTTGTTGCGGTTTGGGGCCAGGCGTCCGGTATGGGTCAATATACCCGTAAGTCATGAGGTGTTCAGGGGCCGTTCTGACGGTCAATACCAACGCCAGATGGCGTTCGCAATGCTCAGCCAGGGCGCCGACGGTGTTTCGCAGTGGGGACTTAAGCTCGGGTTTTCTGAGGAACCGAACAAGGATATGCTCAAAGGCAAGGAGACCACAAAGTATCTCAACACCGAGATACTTGCGCCCTTTGGCGAGATCGTCACAGCCACCGAACCTGGCTATGAAGATGTGGCCATAGTGTTGACCGCCAACCAGATGATTCTCAGCGAGGTAAAGAAGATCAGAACAGCCAACCAGGCCGAAGAACTGTGGGTTGCGTGCTGGCGGCTGGGATTCTCTGCCCAGTTCCTGAGGGAAGACGCTTTCGAGCAGCCGTTGGACAAGTACAAGGTCATCTTCGTCCCCGGGATTCGATTCAAAGGTGAACTGACGCCGGCAATGGTCAAGAGTCTGGAAGAGGCGTCCAAGCGTGGCGCCAAGATTGTGGTCGAGAAGGGCAGCGTGCTCGACTTCCCAGGCATAGTCCGTATGGACGACTTCGCTATCAACGACTACTATCTTGGTGCTGCGTACGCCCCGTCCTACCAGGACGACGAGCTCAATCGGGTATACAAGCTGTCACAACCAGCGACCGACTACCTCGCCACAAAGCTTCCGAAATGGATCGAGCCGACCGCGAGCGGGCCTTTCCGGGTCGGCCCCAACTGGTGGTCCAGTGGAGATCTGCACTATCTTGTGATGGCCGACTTCGACGATCCTGAGTACGGGCATACGGTAAAACAGTTCATGGCAAAGCCGGTGGTGATGCCCCTCAAAGTGTCCTCCAGCAGGGGAAGTACGGCTTACGACCTCTTGGCGGGCAGAAGGCTGGAACTGCGCGAGAAGGGCGATCATGTAAGCTTCGATCTCGACATGACCGAGGTACAGGGCGGGATTGTGGCGTTCACCCCTGAGCCAGTTGCGGGCATCCATGTTAGTCTGCAGGGGGCCGACGACAGGGCTGCGGTGCGCATTACAGCCGGTTTGACAGGAGAATCGGGGCAGACCATGCAGGGGGTTTTCCCTGCCAGGATCTTGGTCCGGGGCGGGGGCATTGACCGCACGTACTACCGGGCAATAGGCCCGGACAGGTCCTGTGTCCTCGCTCTCCCGCCGATCGGCGAAGGGAAGCAGTACTCCATCCAGGTGAGAGAATCGATTTCGGGTCAGTCATGCACAGTGCCCCTTGCAAGCTGCGCCCCTCCTTCCTCCTGCGTCGAAGTCCTGGACGACCCAAAGGTGTTGACGCCATTCCCCTCTGACGTGAAGCGATTCCTTAAACAGAACAGACGGGCAGTCCTCGTAGTGAGCCGAGACATCCCCGGCATTGACAAGGCCGCCGAGACACTTGTTGATGTGTTGACCCGCGAGGGATGGGAAATCGAGAGGAAGGATGAGTCCGACGCTTTCAGCTTCGTTTCGGGCGACCCGACGCTGCCTGATCCCATGGCCGACGGTTTCCATAGCTGGCGATCCGGGAATGAGACTATCCAACCGGCGGCGTCAGTTGACAGCCCGGTGATACTGATGGCCTGTCGCAACAGTTCCTACCTGTTGGATAGCCTGTCGGCGAACGGCTTTCTCTCATACCGTCCCGCGGCCGGGCAGGGCACACAAGTGAGCCCCTCGATCCAGGTTGCGGTTTCCGGTTTGCACTGGAAATACGATACCCTCTGCCTCGTAGCGAATGACGCCGAAGGCATGTTGAGAGCTGCAGAGGCCCTGACGGCCGACATGCCGGTCAAGCCCATCCCTCCCTCCCCGACATTCAGCGGGAGCGTTGTGGAAGCTGTGGGTGATGCTCTGCTGCCTGTTGAACCGGCTCTCGACTATATGGGCAACAACGAGATGGTCTCCGACATTGACTTTGATGCGGCCGGCAATCTCTATCTGACCACCTGGGGACATGGTGACAATATCTTCTCGCTTGACCCGATGGGCAAGGTGCGCTTCTCCAAGTACCTGCCGGCTTTCGGCACTTACGCGATGTCGGTTCAAAAAGACCGTGTTCTCGCATATACCGTTTCAGGTGCGCGTCTCTACCAGGTTGGGCTCAACGGTAAGCCGATCTCTCAGATGCGTTTGCCCAGCGACGTCGGTTGGCGAAGGAGTACCTCGGGCTATCCAATAAATCACACGGTGTTCTGCTACTCGCCCCAGACCGGCTGCGTGGTGTACCACGCAGCCCAGGTAGAGCGGATGCGTGTGATCGGCCCCGACGGCAAGCTCGTATCCGAATGGGAAGGCGACGAGTACTCCGATCCCGAAGGACCCGAAGCCACGCCTCATAGAAAGTTCCACGGCTTTGCCATAAGCCCGGACGGCAAACGCATCGTCCAGGCGGAGTACTCCCGGTATGTTTCGGGCGGTAAGCAAACAGTAATGTACGGGGTGGACTCTTTCCTCGTGATACGTGATCTCAATGGCAAGAAATTGGCGGAGTATGCCGAGGTTCTCGCCAACGAACGTCAACGACCCACGGCACAAGTGGAATGGAACCCTGGTGAGAGCGGACCGGCCGTGATCCTTAAGGGGGAGAAGCTGAAGTTCGACGAAAAGCTGAAGTTGATCGGCCAGAGCCCCTGGCGTTCGGAGGAGTTTTCGTTCGGCAAGCACGGGGTGTTGGTGCGCGATGGTCAATCCTTCAGATACATCAATCGGCAGGGCCGCGAGGTGACCCGGTTTGGCCCGTTTGAGACAATGCCGGGCCTAGTTGTGATTAACGCCAAGGGCTCCATGTTTCTATTTGTGGACCAATACGGGTTGGCGATGCTTTGTGACAGTGGGACGGGTAAGCTGGTCAAGCAGTTCCGCCTTGACCAGTTCGGGGACGTTGTGAAGTTCTCTCCTGACGACCTGCGCATATATGTGGGAGGGTTCCGCGGGTCGGTAGTGTGCTATGATCTTGACGGAAAGCTGCTGTGGCGTACCAGCCTGCGCGAGCACAACAAGAGCCTGCGTCAGGAGCTGGGACGGATCAGCAGTGAGTTCCCAGACTACACAGAAAACATATGGCCTATGCACCGTGACGAGCCGGGGCAATTGGACAAGTTGGTCAGGTTTGACGCCAGTCGGATCGTGAACGGTAACTGTGAGTCAACCCAGGCTTGGGAGGGCGACTCGGTCACCAACGCGGCAGAGGGTCTGAAAAGCGCCAAGAGTCTGCTGGTTGGCGAGAATGCGGTACAGCAGCAGGTCACCGGACTTGTCGGCGACCACTTCACATACGTATTGGAGTTCTACTACAAGGAGCCCAGGGGCAAGCCGGGCGGCGAGTTGCTCGCGGGCATACGTTCTGACAGCAAGTATTCGCTGGCAGTTGCACGACACTTTACTGCAGGCCCGGACTGGCAGTACGCCCGTATCGTTACCAAGAGCGGCATGGAGGCGAAGGGACTTTCCCTAGGCTTCAGGTCAGAGAACGGCGAGACCCTCGTAGACTCTGTCAGTCTGCGCCGGATAAGGTTCCCGAGCGTCAACCAGCTCTTCTACGAGCCAATCCACGAGATCACTCCCGAGGTATTGGCCAACCCTCTGTATTCAGAATTGTACGATCCGCTGGGCAACCTGCGTGACGAGGCACCAGCTCGCATCATCGTCGAGAACATTGTTTCCGGCGGCCTCAACCTAGTTGAGAGCGGCTTTCTCCAGAACGGCAGGCTGAACGATATGGGCAATGACTGGTACATCAAGCCTCTCCAGGGGAATGACACTGAGATCTCCATAGGCTTTTCCGAACCTCGATGGATTTCAATGGTGGGACTGTATTTCAACGCCTACGATGAGGAGAACGCGACGCGGCACTTCGATATTTACGTTACGGACATCGAGACAGGGAAACGCGATCTCGTGGCTAAAGTTAGAAACAACGCTCAACTGTTCTACCTTGCCAAGTTCCCGCCGCACAAGGCTGTTCAGATTGATGTTGACCTGATCAACGCTATTCCTCGTTACCGCACCGTGACCGAGATAGAGGCCTACGGACCTCTTTCAGGCAAGGAAGGCGCACAGGGCTTTGTCGATTCCGATGGCCAGAATACCTATATGGGCAATTTCGCCAGGGTGGACAAGCGGAGGAAGGTGATTCATCAATCCTACACCCTGGCTGCGTCAGAGGGGTCCGCACGTGCGCCCATGGTATCTGCGCCTATATGGAGCTTTCCCTGTTCACAGCCGATTGTGGCCGAGGGGCAGCTGTATCTGAGTCGCGCGCTCGGTCATAACCAGCGCTGGGTCCTCGATAGTAAGGATCCGGACGGATCGATGGCGAGGTCCTGTTCTCTGGGGTTCGGACCGTACATTACGCTCTACGGAGGGGTGCTCCTGAAGCCGGGCACAGACGGGAACCTTTACTGCATAGATCCGGCGTCAAGCCGAGAGCTATGGCGTGTCAGGATCGGTGAACGTCTTACCAGCGCTCCCGTGGCCAGGGACACGGATATACTTGCAGCGTCCGACACGGGACATCTTTACTCCCTGGACCTGGCGAGCGGGACAGTACTGCGAGAGACTTCCCTTTCCGGTGGTGTAGCCGGATCCCTTGTCCTTGACGGATCCAGACTGATATTCATTACGGACGATGGCAAACTTCAGGCCGTTGACAGCCGGTCCTGGAAGAAGCTGTGGGAACTCGACATAGCGGCCTACTCCGAATCCACCCCTGCGGTTGACAATGGAAATGTCTATATGGCCGATCAGAAGGGGACGGCCCGCGCCGTGACAGCCACCACCGGGAAGGTAGTATGGACCACGGAACTGGGACAGGAGTTTACACGTTGCCCAGTCGTGACCGACAAGGAAGTGCTCTTTGGCTGTCGCGACGGCAAGCTGGCCGTCCTCAATAGGGAGAACGGGAAGGTCATGTGGGAGAAGCAGACCGGCAGCAGGTTCAACTATGAGCCACTCGTTGTCGAAGCAGACCGACATGAGCCTGAGAAGAACAAGGTGCTGTGCGACACCGACTTCAGCGTGGACGGAGTAGAGATACCTGCCCAGCTCAAGCCGCTGCTGTGCCGGAACCCAACCGCAACGACACGTAGCGCAGCACCGGCGAACAACGTTGTACGGGTTGAGAACGGCGCGCTTGTTATTACCGGGAATGAGGAGCCCAGCTTAGGTCTTGCCATGCTGAAGTGGGCCGGCAAGGTCGGGAAGGATGTGCGCATCGAGTGTACTGTTGAGAACAGCGGGTCTGTGATTCTCACCACCGCGGGCGACGGGTTGACCGGATACCGCGCCGTGCTGAGTTTTAACCAGCACAGGGTGTCTCTGGATACGGTCAATGATCTCAAGTGGAAAGAGTTGGCAGAAGGTAAGCGTCCTCTTTCGGCCAAGGCGGAAGCGTTCGACATCACGCTTGACAAGATCGGTGACAGGATTCGTATTCTTGTGGATGGCGAGGTGTACGTGGACTACCAGGCCCCCAATCCCTACGCCGGGCCGGGGCATGACACATTCTCTATCGGTAGTTTTACGGAGACCTGCCGCTGCCGGAAGCTCAAGGTGACCCAGGTGCTGGCGCCTGAGCGACGTTGGACCGAACGTTCCGTGCTTTACTTCGACGGAAAGAGTGGCAGGCTCGCAGATATGGCCAATGGCAACCAAAGGGACTGGGAAGTGATGATCCACAAGGGCCTCGAGGTTGAGAAGAAGACCGTGACATTAGGTGACGTCCCCTGGTCTTCGATCTCGTACTACATGGGCCAGTTGTTTGTTACGACACGGCAGATGGATTCCGGCCACAATGCCCTGAGTTACAACGGAACCTATCACCAATGGACTGCCGGCGGCGTGACCCGTCTGGTTCCGCACGAAGTGACGACCGGTCAGAAAGGGAAGTAGGAATGGAAGAACAACGCACATACGGGAGCCGAAAAGCCTGCCTTGCCTGTGGGCCTGCCATGCTCTTTGTCGTCTACATGGCGTGCCCGTTCATGACGCCGTTGCCAGCTGGTGCGGCTTCATCCGCTTGCAGAATTGTCTGGGTCAAGAAAGTCCCTAATCTCGAGATCACGGTGAAGGACGCCAAACCTGTTCCTGGAGAGCAAAAGCTTGTACTCCCAGCCACGGTTTACGACCGTGACGGTCACAGAGCCTGGCAAGGTTCAGTCGAACTGGTCCAGGACAAGACCGGGGTCTGGGCAGGCAGGGCGGCAATGGACAATGTGGACAAGAGCCCTCCGTACCGCATCGACTTCAGTGCGGACAGAGATGACCTGGATCTGCGCTCGTCGAGCTCCATTCGGTTTGCGGCTGAGAAAGATCATGTGCAGTGGCATGGCATGCGATCGACCGGTCGGTTCCCTTCGGAGACGGAGACGCTGGAATTTGCTCTGAACACGCTGGGCGACGAGTTCACCCGATCCGCGGAGTTGGAGATAGTTGTACGGGACGCAGAGCAGAATACAGTGTTCAAGAAGGTCGAAACCATTGAGCTTACGGGCAGACTCTCAGAGCACAGATTTGACGTGACGCCCGACATCAAGTCGCATGGGCCCTATTCCCTGGAGTACAGCATAGTCACCGATACGGGGGACTTCTCATTCCAGGGGTTTGAACGGTTTGCACATGCCACGTGCCTGCTCCCTGTATCCAGTATGGAATCGGACCGCCTTCTGGATTGGTTCAAATCTTCTTTCGGCTCTCCGCGACGCTACAATAACTACGCCATAACATTCAACTCCAAGGACATCATCGACCCGGCGACCTTCGACTCTGAAACATTCCATTCCGGTAGTCGATCCCTGAGAATCGACTACCAGTCTGAAACGGTAGTCAGCCTCTTTAGTAACAAGGAGATTCCCGGGTTTCCTGTGAACGCCCGTGTATGGGTGAAGGGCAACGGCAGTGACGATCAGCTCAACGTCTTCTGGCGGGACAGATGCGAGTATGCGCGCTGGGTTCACGAGCGGTATGTCAACAGAGGGCAGTCGGTTGTGTGCACCCTCGATTTCGACGGGTGGCGGGAGTTTACGGTTCCTGTTCTGGGTAACGGGCTGCAGACAGACAGCAGACATGAGAATCCAAAGTCAATAGCCGTGCCGATGTATGTCCTCGGGTTTGAGGTTACTTCGCCCAAGAAGAAACGACAGAAAGGCAAGCAGGTGGAGACGCCCGTGCCTGCGGAGGACAGGACGGTTTGGATCGACGATCTGTCGTTCGAGACGCAGGTGCCACCCACGAAGCGTGCGACACTGGAGTTACGCTGCGACACACCAGACCACCGTTTGCACCCTGAAGCCGAAATGATAGTGACGGTCGGTAATGGGACCGACGTTGACATCAAGGGAGGTCGTCTCAGTGTGTTGGTCCGGGACAGGAATGCACAGTCAGTGGAAACCATAAACAGCGTACTGAATGTTGTTCCCTATGGGATATCACAACAACGGGTATCGCTGGCACAACTCGCCGCGAAAAGCCCGTCCGGGCCCCTTAGTATCACAGTAACGTTCATGGCACCCTCCGCAGGTGTACGCGTAGCCCAGGATATAGTACTCAAAAGCTGTCACCATTCAGGTTTGTTCTGGGACTTTGAGACACCCGAGCATTACAGTGGGTTTGAGGGGTGCCCGGGTGCGGACACGGTTAGTGGCGGGGCGGAAGGTTCGGGCGCTGCACTACGCATTATGGTGACGAAGGACCAGACCAACGCCGTAATACTGCACCCGGCCCTGCCCGGTATACCCGGCACCGTGAGCATGTTGGTTAAGGGTGGTGCTGAGCCTGTTGTCTTGCGACCGGTCTTCTTGGATGACGGTGCTACCGGCGTCGCAGGCATGGGCTACAACAAATTGCAGACCCCGGACATCAAAGTGGACTGGCAAGGCTGGCGGCGTGTGTCCGTCCAATGCCCGGCTGTTCCTCCAAGTTATCTGGAAGGCGATGGCATGTTCCATTTGGAACCTTCCTATCCGATCAATATGGTTCTGAGAGCCCGTGTCGAAGGAGACAAGCCCTCAGAAATCGCGATCGACCGTGTTACGGTTAGTACTCACTTGCGGGATGATCAGACTGTTGAGGCACATATCGACTATGCCGACGAGACCCGGGTGCACAAGCCCGGAGCTCCGTTGTCGCTGCGAATTATCAACTTCCTTGATGAGGACAGGGACCTGCTCTTGAAATGGCAATTGATGGACCCAAGAGACCAGACCGTCGCTCAGGGGGAGTTGCCGGCTGCGCTGCCCAAGGGATCGCAGACCGTGCACCAACTGGTGAAGCAACTGCCTCGCGGTGTCTATTCCCTAGTCGTTGAGGGCATCGGAGAGTTGCCGTTGAGGGAAACACTTCTCGTCCTGGATCTAAAACGCTACCTGGGCAAGGACCTGCTGGCTACGCTCAGGGATCGGAAAGCACTTGAGAAATCCCTGGGAATGACTTCGCGAAAAGTCTTTCTGGACTGGGACAATATGGAAATGGTGCCCCGTCTCTTTCACTACAAGTGGTTCCATAACGAGGTGGAGAAGGCCTCGGAGAACGGCGCTTACGATCTCACTCCGGTTGTTGGTTTTGCTGCCGACTGGGCAGGCCCGGAGAAGATGGAGAGCGTGAAGAACAAGACCTACGCGAGGTTCATAGGCAACTATATGCAGACTCCGGTGAGGATCAGAGACTGGAGTGCATTTGTTCGTGAGGCCGTCCGCGAGTTCAAGGGGACTTTCAAGGCTTGGCAATTTTGGGAGAATCCTGACGTGCCGGGATTTCCAGCGTACATTCCTCCAGGAAAGTACAGGGAAATGCTCGACGTCTTCCACAAGTGGCTGTCGTTATACGATCCCGAAGCGCTCGTGGTGGCCGGTGGTTTCAATTACGACAAGGTGTTCCAATACCTGTCCCAGATGAAGGACCCTGACCTGTTGCCGTTCGATCGGATGTCGCTGCAGATGAATGTTGGTGAGTTGTCTCCCGAGCACGCCGACCTGGAGGGCGTTCTCGATGACTTGTCCGACCTTCTTAAGCTCAAGGAAACAGGACGCAAACTGGCAGTTTCGCAACTGGATTGGGCGGTCGGAGAGCGCGTATCGCCAGTGGCGCAGGGCGCCAACCACGCCCGTGCAAGCTTGATCTTCCACAGGCGTGGAGCTGAGCCACACGAGGTTGCGATCGCGAATGTGGGGGAGAGCTTCGAGGGATACGGGTTGTTCTACAGGTCTGCGTATGGGAACAGCGAGAACGTTCAGAACCTTCGTCCGATCTATGTGCCCAAACCTTCATATGTCGCCTTGGTGCTGACACGACAATTTCTTGTGGACGCCACTTTTCTGAAGAGCGTGCGGATACCGGACGACAACCTGCAGTCCAATAGGGCCTACGTGTACCGGAAAGCCAATGGCGTCGTCGCGTTTGCCATGTGGCGTGTCACGTCTGGCGGGCAGTCCTACAGGACGCCACCGACATGGAAAGGGGCAACAGTGGCCGACCCGTTTGACTCGCCACTTTCACTGGGCGACGTGCTTCCGTGCGGAGCCGTTCCCCTGTTTGTGCATATGCCCAGCGGATACAAGGTTGAGCAACTCGTGCACGAGTTGCGGACACTGGCCCCCGTTGACGGAAGGGGCACAGTTCTACTCGCCCTGCGAACTGCTGAAGAGGATTCATGCCGGCGCGCTTCTTACAACAGGACCGGAGAGACCTCTCAGGAGACGCTGTCCGGCCGTCTGCCGGGAGGTGAGCATCTCAAGGCTGAGTTCACCAAAGGCATTTCCACCGAGTCTTTCGAGTTAGAGTCAAGCCATGACGGGGCAGCTCTCCTCTACATGTTGTGGAACTACGAAGGGGGTGAGGGGAACAAGTTGCACGTAAAGGTCAACGACGGTCCGGAAATCCAGTGGGATATGACCGTGACCAAAGACGATCGTCCCACAAACGTGTATGTCCCGGGAGTCCGTGAAAGCAGCCTCATCCTGCCGCGAATCGTGAAAGGGAAGAATACCGTTACCGTGAGATACGAAAATCCGGGCAATTGTGCCGGATACCGGGTGGTTCCTGTTGATGGGGATTGGGTCGACTTTGTGGTATGGTCTCCTCTGGCCGCAGTGCAGGCAAAGGGAGAGGTTTCCCGGGATCAAAGTGTTGTGGGAACTCCTTTGGCGGTGGGAAAGGAGTCCTACGGGACGGGCTTGGGATCCCACGCGGCATCGTTCATTGAATACCCTCTCTGCGGCCAGTTCTCGCGATTTGAGGTGAAGACAGGTATTGACGCTTCTACCGACGGCAAGGGTACGGTGGTGTTCAAGGTCTTTGCCGATGGAGAAGAGCGTGCCAACTCAGGGCTGATGAATGGATTTGCTGTGCCTGCGCAACTTGAGGTGGATGAGCTTGAAGACGTTAATCGGTTGGTTCTTGTGGTAGAGGATGGGGGCGACGGCAATGACGACGACCTCGCCGACTGGGTGGACGGGAAACTGTTCCTGAAGAAGTGAGGACATGATGACAAGAATGAAAATCAAGTTCGGCGTGCTACTTGTACTACTGTTGGCAACCGTGTTGCCCCTCCATGCTGACTGGCTGGTCGACGCTGGCAGACCGCAACTCAAGACCTTTGACGGCTCAGGGAAGGCGGAGAAAGGCCAGGACGCCATTGATCGCCGCGGCAAAGTCACTATTCGTCGAATCAAGCCTCAGTGCAAATCGGACTGGAATAACGATCCAACCGCACTCCCGTACTTCTTCTATCAGTTGCGTCGCAGGACTCTCGACAGTTTTCCATGCTACGTAGACAACCGTGGCATAGAACTAATCGGTGACGAGATCTACGACTACCCGATCATCTATTTCACGAGCCATTACCCCTTCAACTTCACGGACGACGAAGTGGAGAATCTGAAGAAGTACTTGGCTCAAGGCGGAACGCTCTGGCTGGACGACTGTACAGGATCGGGGCCGTTTATGGACTCGGTCCCTTCCAACGTGCAGCGGCTGGTGCCCGGGCAGGATATGCACCTGATGCTGCCCCAGGAAGAACGGTTCCGCGACATTTTCCACATGGTCTACGAGTTCAAGGGCTATCCTAAACTCAAAGAGTGCTTCATGAAGCCATTCCAGGTGGCCTTGGTCAACGGCCGACCGGCAATACAGTTCTGCCCCAATGACTACGGTTGCCAGTGGGAAGTGTCCAGCCCGCCGACCTCGCTGAACCCGTTGGGGGACCCGGCACACTCGCTGCCCACGGTGGGCTCACAGGCTGCCAGAGAACAGGTGTACCAGTTCTCCATCAACTGGTTGTTCTATGCATTGACACATTAAGGAATCATCGGCATATGGTCAAACAGGGATGGCAGCGGTTCCAAATAGGCGGCAATGCCGGGGGTCTGATCCTGTCGCGAGGAAACGCTCGGAGGATTTGGACAGCAAGAGGAGTCCGGTGCGTATGCA
>Ga0307929_1001787_pt1 | contig 15219 bp, 13 predicted proteins | sample AceLakmetage1330_FD_203160 | JGI IMG/M metagenome (GOLD analysis project Ga0307929, IMG submission 203160) | Saline water microbial communities from Ace Lake, Antarctica - #1330 | ecosystem: Environmental > Aquatic > Non-marine Saline and Alkaline > Saline | place: Antarctica: Ace Lake...
AGAGTTTTCGAGATCATTTTTTTATGGTCATCTTTCTTGTCCCCCCCACTATCCCCCACAAAGTTGAAGGTTTTCAAACTCCATTGAACATCTGATACCCTAAGAGCAATATCCGCAATAAGAGCAATATTATTTAAGTCAATAAAAAACCCGGCCAAAATATGACCAGGTTAATTTGCTTCTGACATTGCGTAGAATATTTCAACAAGGGCATTGCCTCTTCTATTTCACCAGAAGAAATAGATAAGCGCTGATGTGTTTTTTATATATTATTAACCGTAATATGGAAGATTGGCTTTTGACAGCGGTTGAGGCTCATATAGTGGAATCAAAAATTTAAAATTGAAAAACAGCCATATACCACATATTGGGGGTGCCCAAATTTTATCTGGACTGAGTCTTTAGAATACCAGTGAACGCCTCAAAATAAGGCCTCATTCTGAGCGATTATAGACAAAGCGATCGTCCCAGAGACATTAATCTTTTGGTTGAAAAATATGTAAATTATCAGTTTAGAAACCTTAAAATTGCATCAAATATTTTTGAATTATACGCAAATTCCATCAGTATTATAAAGATCCAGATCCGGATAATGTTTTTTTGCGCATTCCTGGCATATACCATGGCTGAATTTTGCTTCCGAATGCTCATGGATATAGGATTCAATTTGATTCCAATACCCTTTGTCATCCCTGATTTTTTTACAAAATGAACAGATAGGTAATAATCCGCTTAATTTTTTTACCTCTAACAAGGCCTTTTCAAGCTTCTCTTTTTCCTGTTGAAGTTTTTCTCCCGATTCTTTGATTATCTGGTGTCTTCTGGCATTTTCAATTGCAAGACCACAAACATTGGTGATGGACAGTGTAAGATTGAGATAATGTTCCTTATGCTCGGGGAATTTAACATTATCTAATTCAAGGATACCAAAATCACACCCTCCAAATCTGATCTTTATCTGGAAACCCTTTTGTGATTCGGTCCAAGCATATTTTCCTTGGAGCATCTCTATTCGATTTTTAATCGCTGTTTCATCTTCCACCAATTTTGAGAGGGAATATACCTTATCAGGCAATTCATTCGTCAAAGAGACGTAATACAACACCTCCGGAATAAATATCATCTCAAATAGTTGCAGGAAACTCTCAGTTGCCTCTTTCTCACTTCCGGAATGGGTTATGCTATACAGACAATAATTTTATTGCGGTCCTTGTGTGGAGTTCAACTCCGGTGGAAAGTACCGCCTCATCAATGGTAAACTTGGGATGATGATGGGGGTAATCCGAATCTACCTCTGGATTATTAATACCGACAAAGGTGAATGCACCGGGGGCATGTTGGAGGTAATCGCTAAAATCTTCTCCGGCCATGGTACGAATCTTGGCTGTTACCTTTGATCGGTCACCAAGGGTTGCGGCAGTGGTCTCCGGGAGTTCCCATCATGCGAGATAGCTCTGAAGATGCTGTATATCTGGGTGGAGGACACGATGGCTGGCTATTTTTTTGTCACATATTTGCGGTGTCGCTCATGGGACGATGGTCAAAAATTTATCCTTGACAAACGCGAATTCTTATAGTTTAATTGTTCTTGTAACGCATTGAGACTAAACGTCACACATAACGAACGCTTTTTGAGGAGAGGGGAATTATGACCAGTGATAAAAAATATTTTTTTATCAGCTCACTTGCAAAAGGGATTGATGTTCTGGAGCTTCTTGCTGAACGAGGAGAACTCAGCGTAAGTGAAGTCGCGCGTCATCTCGGACAGAACAGAACCGGAAGTCACCGTTTCCTAGCCACCCTCAAAGAACTTGGCTATGTTGAGCAAAATCGGAACAACAAATATCACCTGACATTTAAGATGCTTGAATTTGGAATGAAGCGTTCTAACCGTCTGGGGATAAAAACTATTGCACTCCCCTATATGAAAACACTTTCCAAGGCTTTTGGAGAAACCATTAATCTGGGCGTCAGAGACGGCTATAATATTTTCCATCTGGAAAAAATTAACAGTAAAGAAATCCTTCGCATGGATTCTCCAATCGGCTCTTCTGCGCCGATTTATTGCTCAGCTCTTGGAAAAACGATTGTTGCTTTTATGGATCCGGACGAGCTTGCCTCTCTTTTGTCTGCCGTTGAGTTCAAGCCCATGGGACCGAACTGCATATCTTCGGTTGATGAACTGAAAAAGGAATTGGAAAAGGTCAAAGAACAGGGGGTTGCTGTGGATGATGAGGAATTGGTGTCAGGGCTAAGATGTGTTGCAGCCCCCGTGTTCGATCAAACCGGAGCCGTGCCCTATGCCATAAGTGTTTCAGGGCCTACCATGAGATTGACAAAAGAGCGCGTGGGTGAAATTCAGGAAAAACTAAAAATAATTTGCCATGAACTTTCCAGGCAATTGGGACAATTGAATCAATAAACCAAACAACGATATTGAATCAAATAGAAGAGGAGCATATTTATGAAAAAGAAACTGTCGAGTCTTGATTTGCAAAAGATGAAAAACCAAGGAGAAAAGGCGGCATGGATCACATCCTATGATTACTGGACTGCAAATTTTGCAGAACAGGCCGGGGTTGACATGATTCTTGTGGGGGATTCTCTTGGAATGTGTATATATGGTTATGAGGGCACAATCCCCGTAACAATGGATCAGTGCATCTACCACAGTGAAGCGGTAAGACGTGGTGCTTCAAAAACATTTATAGTGGGCGACATGCCGTTTCTTTCCTACCAGGTATCTGTTGAAGAGGCGGTGAGAAATGCAGGAAGATTTTACAAAGAGGCCGGAGTCGATGCCATAAAGCTTGAAGGTGGTAAAAGGGTATGCCCGCAGATAAAGGCGATTACAGACGGCGGTATGCTGGTCATGGGGCATATTGGTCTCACCCCCCAGAGTTCCGGTCAGCAGGGTGGTTTCAAAGCCCAGGGCAGAACTGCTCAAACAGCAAAAGAATTGATTGAAGATGCAAAGGCAATTCAGGAAGCCGGTGCGTTTGCCCTGCTGGTGGAAGCTGTTCCGCCTGAAGTTTGCAAAATCATCAAAGACACATTAAAGATCCCTGTTTATAGCATTGGGGCCGGAGTTGATGCTGACGGGCAGCTCATGATTTGCAGTGATGTCCTGGGTATTTTCCAGGCCTTTACACCCAAATTTGTTAAAAAGTATGAAAATTTTGGGGAAAAAACAATAAAAGCCTTCACAGAATATGTCAACGACACAAAAAATAAGCGGTTTCCGGAAGATAAGCACACCTACAAAATGGTTGAAGGAGAGCTTGAAAAACTCAAATAACCATAAATTTTGAACCATGTGCCCTGTATAAATTGTTATCCAGGTGTTTATGGGCGGTGTTTTTGAGATATCAGATAGGATCAACTGAGTTCACAATTAAAAAAAATAATTTAAAAAAAGGAAAGTTATTATGTCAGCAGTATTAAAAACCATACGAGATTTCATGGAAAAAGAAGGAATTCCCGGACGCGACGGATATGCACTGGAAGCATCGGAAAAAACATTTCCCGACGGAGCACAATGGCGAATTGAAATCGCGGGTGTTGAAAGGGCCTCTACCATGGCGGCGATGATTGATGAAGCGAAAAAGAGAAATGTTGTGGTGCATAGAGCCGTTGCTGCGGTTGGGGGCTCAACCTATTGTGATCTTCAGGAACTCAAAGATATGGCCAAGATGGCAAAGGATGCAGGCATCGAAGTTGTCATGACCACAGGGCATAGAAAAGCCTGGGACACAGGCTCCAAGGAATTGTCTAATAAAGAAGGCGTCATGCAGGCATTCCGGCTTAGGGGATCTGATGCAATTTCTCTTCACATAGCAGATATCATGAGAAATATAGAAGCCGGCTTTCGTGGGTTTCTCGTATATGACGAAGGGGTTCTTTCTATCCTCAATAAAATGAGAGATGAAGGGGTTATTCCCAAAGAATGTTTTTTCAAGTGGTCTGTTTTTGGCGGTTACTGCAGCGCAGCCGGTGCAAAGGTGGTTGAAAAAATGGGGGTTAATTCCCTCAATCCCATTTCAGATGTATCCCTTCCAATTTTATCCGGCATGCGTAAAGCGATTGATATTCCAATGGATGTTTATGTTATTATTGTCGATGAGTTCGGCGGCATGTACCGGGCCTATGAAACGCCTGAAATTGCAAAGGTTGCTTCTCCTGTTTACTTTAAAATAGAGCCGGGAACATCCGAGGGAGATATTTACAAACCCTGGGTGACCGAAGAATTTCATGAAAATCTTATCCGCGAAAAAGTAAAAATGGCATCTGTTATTCAAGAACTCATGACCAGACATGCCCCTGAACTGAAAACCTCGCCAAAGGGCGCCAAAGACCTTGTAATGTGTGTGACAGAATAAAAGCAGAATAAAAGAAGGATAAAAGAAGGATAAAACAAATGAACAACGACAGTGTTTTCCAAGTTGCATTAAATACACTGAATAATGCAGGAAAAATAGGTAATATCGATAAACGAGTGCTGGATGTACTCCAGGCACCCAAGAGAATCTATCAGTTCCGGATTCCCATGAAACTTGACAATGGCTCTTTTGAAGTGTTCCAGGCATATCGTGTCCACTATTGTGATGCCCTGGGTCCGTGCCGAAACGGTACGAGAATCAGACCCGCCCTTACCCTGGATGAAATTAAGGCCCTGGGTCTGTTTATGACAATCAAACATTGCGCCGCAGATATTCCTGCCGGTGGTGCCAAGGGCGGTATTAAAGCGGATCCGTCCAAATTGACGGAAAATGAGATGGAACGTCTGGTTCGCGCTTTTGTCCGTAATCTTACACCCAAAGGCCCATGGGCGGATGTTCCCGGTGCGGACATCGGCACCGGAGAGCAGGCCATGGCATGGATGCTGGATGAGTACGAACAGATCACCGGGATTCACTGCCCTGCTGCCATCAATGACAAACCCCCCGTTCTCGGCGGTTCGCTGGGAGGGGAAGCCGCCACAGGTCTGGGGGTTTTTATTGTCCTCATGGCGGCTGCCCAGGATATTAAAATGGATGTGACAAAGGCCAGTGCAGCTGTTCAGGGCTTTGGCCAGGTCGGATCCGTGCTTGCCTCACTTCTTTGTAAAGAGGGTTGTAAAATCAAGGCGGTCAGTGATGTGTACGGCGGAATTTATGCAGAAGCCGGCATTGATATTGAAAGCTTAAAAGAACATGTTGCAGCCACAGGAAAGGTTTCAGGTTTTGCCGGTACACGAGAGATAACCAATGAAGAACTTTTTGCCCTGGATTGTGAGATCCTGGTTCCTGCGGCGGTTCAGAATGTGATCCATGGGGGAAACGCCGGTGATATCAAGGCGAAACTGATTGTGGAAGGCGCCAACGGTCCCGTGACAACAGAAGCAGACGAGCTTCTTACGGCAAAGGGAGTAACAATTGCTCCGGATGTGGTTGCCAACAGTGGCGGAGCAACTGTCTGCCATTTTGAAAGAACCCAGGGGCTTTCCGATCAGTACTGGGATCTTGAAACGGTTAATGCAAAGCTTGAAACCCGTATACTTAAAGCATATCACGATGCCGCTGATACTGCCCGGGAGTTCAATGTTTCCTCTTTGAGAATCGGCGCCTGGATTCATGCCCTGCAAAAACTTGAAAAGGCCATGAAATTTAGAGGCTGGGTATAGAGGCTGATACTAGGATCCGGTGATGATTTTATATGGATAATTGCCGGGAAAAAAAGTTCCGGCAATTATCCATAATAGAACCCCTATCTTTTTGGAGAGAATAAAAATGCTTATTTTTGAAAAAACTGAATACCGCTCAAGGTTAAAAAAGATAAAAGAACAGATGGAAATCAAGGGGGTGGACGTTCTTGTTCTGGCAGATCCTGCCAACATGAATTATACCACCGGGTACGATGGATGGTCTTTTTATGTCCCCCAGGTTGTTCTCGTTGTCAAAGAGGAGGCGGAACCCCTGTGGATAGGCCGCGGGATGGATGCAGCAGGCGCCCGGTTGACAACTTTTCTCAAGCAGGACAACATCCAAGGATACCCGGATGATTATGTTCAGTCCCTCACAAAACACCCCATGAATTATGTGGCTGACATCATCAAACAGCGGGGATGGGCAGACAAAAAGATCGGTGTTGAAATGGATGCCTATTATTTTTCAGCAAGGGCCTTCCAGGAATTAGAAAAAAGCCTTCCCAATGCCGTGTTTACAGATGCAACACTCCTTGTGAATTGGGTGAGGCTGGTAAAATCAGACAATGAGATCAAGATCATGCAGCAGGCAGGAAAAATCGCTGAAATTGTGATGCAGACCGCCCTTGATAATGTGTCACCCGGTATCCGGGAATGTGATGCTGTGGCAAAGGTTTACCAGGCACAAATTTCCGGAACAAAGGAATTTGGGGGGGATTACCCTTCCATTGTCCCCATGATGCCCACCGGTGAAAAAACCACTGCCCCGCATCTTACCTGGACCGATGATCCCTATGAAAATGAGCAGGCAGTCAATCTGGAACTTGCGGGCTGTAAAAACAGATATCACTGCCCCATTGCCCGAACCGCATACCTGGGTAAAAATCCATCCCCTAAGCTGTCAAACATCGCGGATGTCACTGTGGAGGGGCTCAATCTTACGCTGGATGCCATAAAGCCGGGAATGCTCTGTGAAGATGTGGAACTGATCTGGCGAAATCATATCTCAAAGCATGGATTTGAGAAGGAATCCAGAATCGGCTATGCCATGGGGCTAAACTATCCGCCCGACTGGGGTGAGCATACTGCCAGCCTTCGGCCTGGCGATAAAACTATTTTGAAACCCAATATGACCTTTCACATGATCCTGGGAATGTGGATGGACAATTACGGTTTCGAATGTTCGGAATCCTTTAGGGTAACGGAAAACGGCGCCATAACCTTTGCCTCCTTTGACCGGAAATTATTTATTATTGGGTAACTAGTCGGCAATAAAAATAAGGAAACAGACATTCCCATGGATCATATAAAAAAATCAGACCCCATACCAGAGAGCCTATCTGATTGTATACAAAGCCGGATCATTGACCTGAAATCAGAACTCATTGACTTGCGGCGTGACTTTCACATGTACCCGGAACTGGGGTTCCAGGAATTTCGAACGGCAGAGAAGATTGAAGTCTATCTTCAAGCCCTTGGTTTTGAAACCCATCGTGTATCTGGAACCGGAGTGGTAGCCCTTCTTGATAGCGGGAAACCAGGGCCGGTTCTCATGCTCCGATCTGATATGGACGCTCTGCCCATAACCGAAGTGAGTGAAAAGGACTACAAATCAAAAAATGAAGGCGTCATGCACGCCTGCGGTCATGATTCCCACATGGCCATGCTGCTGATGGCGGCCCGGGTGCTCAAAGAGAACAAGGCCTCCCTTACCGGGCAAATCAAATTTGTATTCCAGCCCGATGAAGAGGTGGCCGGTGCCATTAAGATGGTCGAAGAAGGGGTACTTGAAAATCCCAAGGTGGACGGTGTCATGGGCATTCACATCTGGAGTCTGATCCCCTCGGGAAGGGTCTCCATCTCCCCGGGTGTGGTCATGGGCGGACTGGATGTGTTTAAGGTCAGGGTAAAGGGCAAAGGCGGGCATACCGGCTACCCCCACGAAGCAATTGATCCTGTGATAGCGGCTTCCAGTATTATCCAAACGGTCCAGACCATCCAGACCCGGGAGATGGATGCCCAAAAACCCACCATCATTATGTTTGGTAAAATCCAGGCGGGGAAAAAAGCCAATATCATTCCGGAAGAGGTCTACATGGAAGGCACCATCCGGTTTCTCCATACCTTTGATCCGGATTCACCGGATAACCCCACCCAAAAGTTCATCCGGATCTGTGAAGGAATCTGCCAGGCACACCAATGTACCTGTGAGATTGAAATTGAGCATGAAAACATCCCCCTGGTAAATGACGAAAAAATGGTGACCCTGGCAAAGCAAACGGCGGCCCAGGTATTTGGCAGCCCTGATATTATTGAATCCGGTAAATATATTGCCAGTGAGGATTTTAGCGAATTTTCATCCCGGGTCCCCGGGGTGTTTATTTTTCTGGGTTGTGCCAACAAGGAGAAAGAAACCCAATTTCCGCTGCACAATTCCAGATTTAATATTGATGAGGACGTTTTAACAAAAGGAGTAGAGTTGCATGTGAAAGGCGCTTTGGAATTTTTAAAAGAGAAATGATTCTACGCGTTCTTCGCCTATAAACCAGAACATTAACCCAAGGAAAAAGGAGTCAGACAATGAAAAAAAAGTTGAGCCTAACAGTGTTAAAAGCATTTTTGGCAAGTATTCTGCTGATTGCGGTAACCAGCATGAATCTGTATGCAGAGGAGTGGAAGTATGCCATGGGAGAGGGCGTGAATGACCCCCAGGGTATCTATGCGACAGCTTTTAAAAGCTTTATAGAGGAAAATTCCAGGCATACAATTAAAATCTACCCCGTAGGAAGCCTCGGTGAAGAGACCGATATGATGGAACAGACCAAAGCGGGTATCCTGCAGTTTTTGGGACAGTCAACCGGCTACATGGGGGGAACAATTCCTGAAATGGATCTGTTCACTCTGCCCTATGTGATGCCGACAGATACCAAGGAGCTTGATTATTTTTTCAAAAATTCAAAAGTGATTAACAAGATGCTTCCGCCGATCTTCAATCAACACGGACTTGAGCTACTCTCTATTTTCCCTGAAGGTGAGATGGCAGTGACCACCTTTGAGCCGTTTCACTCCCCGCAGGATTTGAAGGGCAAAAAAATGCGGGTTATGCCCGGCTCTCCGATTCTGGTTGAGACATATGAAGCCTTTGGTGCGTCACCGGTTCCCATGACCTGGGGGGATCTGATCGGTGCTCTTAAAACCAATATGGTGGATGGTCAAGAAAATCCCACCGTGTGGATTGAAGCATATGGCCTGGATAATTTGACAAAAGTATTGACCTATACCGGCCACGGACACTTCAATGCATCCGCATCTGCAAATATAAAGTTTTTCAACGAACTGGGTGACAGGGATAAAAAACTGGTTCGCCAGGCTGCTGCCCATGCACAGCAGGTTATTTTAAAAGAGGCAGAAAAACTGGATGCTTATGGCATCGGCCGTATCGTCAGGACCAACCCGGAGTTTAAAATTGTGACCCTCACTCAAAGCGAACGTGCCCCCTTTAAAAAAGCGGCAATAGCTGTACAGGATTCATTTGCCTCCAAGAGCGATTCAAACAAAAAAATATTGGATCAAATGATGGCGGATCTCAAAGAAGCTGAGGCCAAAACAAAATAATCAAAAAAAACCATAGAGGATTGCAAAATAGATTGAGCCGTTGTCGCCTGATCTATTTTGCAATCCAGGTTTGAGATTTAATTTATGACCCTGGAGAAAAAATGACTGAGGTAGCAGAAAATAAGAGGAATCCTGTACTAAATGCGCTCGATTTCATTGATATGCAAATCAGCAGGCTTGAGGGTGTCATGCTGGCTGTCGGAGTGATCGCAATGACGATCAATACCATTGCCGCAGTGGTCAGCCGGTTTGTGTTTAATAATGCCATTACCGTCACAGATGAACTGAACGTCATATTCATCGTTTTGGTGACCTATGCCGGGTTAAGCTATGCCGCCCGAAATGGCCGCCATATAAGGATGTCTGCCATTTATGATGCCCTGCCGGAAAAGGTGCGCAAGGTTTTGATGGTTGTGATGACCTCGGTGACGTCTGCGTTCATGTTTTTTCTTGCCTTTTATTCGTACCGCTATATTTTCGAGGTGTATGAGAGTGGCCGAATTCTGCCGGCCTTGGGACTGCCTGTATTCTATATCTATTTATGGGTGCCTTTCGGTTTTATTATGACAGGACTGCAGTATGCGTTTACGGCGGTTAAAAACCTGACACAAAGCGATGTCTATCTTTCTACCCATGTTAAAGACGGATATACTGACACATAAAAATGATACTGAGGTTTAAGAGACCATGAAACGCTACCAGATTAAAAAAATACTATTAATACTATTGTTACTTGCTATCAGCTGCTTTTGGGCCACATCTCTTTTCGCTTCAGATCCTGTCAGGGTCGTGATTCAAGAGACGGTCCTTGATCAAAAAACGGACCCCAAAACACTCCTTTCTGTATACGGCTTTGCAGAAGGGGCGGAGCCATGGCAAACGCTCAGCATCACCCTGGGCGATGAGAAGGGAGCCATCATTGAGCAGACGCCTAAGATCAATAAACGCGGCAACTGGGGGGTTGAAGCACTCGACATCAGCGCCTTTGCAGACGGCATCATCGCCATTACGGCAGTGGTAAAAGATGACCGGGGAAATATAGTGGCGCAAACCGATTCCAATACTGTCCTGGATACAAGTTTCAGTTTGATAGGTTTTTTGAACAAGCATTTTGCGCTCTCCATCTTCTTGCTGATGATTGTTTTACTGCTGTTGGGATTTCCAATGAAAATCCCATTGATTGCCGGGGCAACATTAGGGATCTATCTGCTGTACGACGGAGACCTGTCCCAAACCCAGTTCATGATCCAGCAGATGATGGCAGGGATTCGTCCGGCAGCTCTCATTGCCGTGCCTATGTTTATCCTCTCGGCCGATATCATGACCCGGGGCAAATCGGCTGAGAAACTGATCGATCTGGTGATGGCATTTGTCGGACATGTCAAAGGAGGGCTTGCTGTGAGTACTGCCGGTGCATGTGCGGTGTTTGGCGCCGTTTCCGGTTCGACTCAGGCGACTGTTGTGGCCATAGGCGCCCCCTTGCGTCCAAGACTTCTAGAAGGGGGTTATAAAGATTCGTTTATTCTGGCCCTCATTGTCAACTCCAGTGATATTGCGTTTTTGATTCCCCCCAGTATCGGGATGATTATCTATGGAATTGTCGCTAAAACCTCCATTCCTGAACTTTTTATTGCAGGAATTGGCCCTGGGCTGTTAATCCTGTTTTTGTTTTCAATCTACAGTGTGATCTATGCGATTTTTAATGATATTCCCACTCAACCCAAGGCATCATGGAAAGAGCGGGTAATGGCAGTGTATCATGCACTGTGGCCTCTGGGGTTCCCGGTCATTATTATCGGCGGTATCTTTGGCGGAATCTTCAGTCCCACAGAAGCCGCCGCGGTAAGCGTGGCATATGCAATCGTGCTGGAGGGCTTTATTTTTAGAACAATGAAAATTTCCGACTTTTATGCAACCGCTTTATCAACCGGATTGGTGACAGCCGTTGTCTTTATACTGGTCGGCGCCGGGGCTGCCTTTGCCTGGGTGTTATCCTATGCACAGGTCCCCCAACAGATTTTAGGGATGATCGGTATTGCGCAGATGGGCCAACATGGCGTTCTTTTTGTTATCTCCATTGCCTTTTTCGTCGGATGTATGTTTGTTGATCCCATTGTGGTGATATTGATTCTGGTTCCCATTTTTGCACCTGTGGTGAATAATGTGGGATTAGATCCTGTGCTGGTGGGTACGATCATTACGCTTCAGTGCGCTATTGGATCCGCAACGCCGCCGTTCGGTTGTGATATTTTTACGGCAATTGCTATATTTAAACGGCCGTATGTTGAAGTTGTCAAAGGGACACCGCCATTTATATTTATTCTTTTAAGTGTGGCCGTTGCTTTGGCCTTCTTTCCACAGATTGCTCTTTTTTTGAGAGATGTGGCCTTTAGATAATAAGATAAAAAGCATGATTTACCAACGAAAAAACAACCAGGTTTCCTACGGGGAAGCCATTGGCATCCTTTTGCTGGATTCTCCGGTTCCTTTTATCCCGGGGGATGTGGCCAATGCCACCTCCTATGCGTTCCCGGTCCGGTTTAAAAAAGTGGTGGGGTTTTCCGTTAAAAAGGCAATAGGAGGCGACAAAGGCATATATCCGGCCCTGCTTTGCGCTGCAAGGGATTTAAAAGACAATGGTGTTCGGGCTATTACAGGGGATTGCGGGTTTATGGCACTGCACCAGAACCGGCTGAAAAAGGATTTGAATATGCCGGTATTTTTATCCAGCCTTTTACAGATCCCCTTTATCCGGCAGCTTATTCCGGAAAACCAGAAAATCGGAATTATCACAGCCAGTCAAAGGAATCTGACCGAACCATTTTTGGAAACGATCGGTATTAAGGAAAAAAACGGACTGGTAGTGGCCGGCCTAGAGAATAGTCCGGAGTTTAAATCAGCTGTGCTGGATGAAAAAGGCAGCCTTGATTCAAAGAAAATGGAGGCCGAGGTGCTGGAAAAAGCAGGGACCCTGCTTAAAAAGCATAAAGACATGGGGGCCATTTTGTTGGAGTGCTCCCTGCTGCCCCCCTATGCAAAGGGTGTGGCGGATAAGACCGGGCTGCCGGTATTTGATTATATGACCATGATCGATTTTGTGTTTAGTGCCGTGGTGAAAAAAAAATATCGTGGATATATGTAAAAAATATATGCTTAAAGGGTCGTAAACATGAGCGTATTGATTTTGACGGAGAAAGAATTACGCAGAGGAGCTGAATAGATGAACCAAATAACTACATTGCATGATGCCTATTGCGCCCGTGACCGCATCAAGCATATTATCAAAAACACGCCTCTTTTGATGGATTCTGATCTGGCAAAGATCACGGGTGCCAAAAGCATTCACTATAAACTTGAATGCCTCCAGGAAACAGGGGCCTTTAAGGTAAGGGGAGCTGCCAACAAGATTTTAAGCCTGGACTCCAGGGAAAAACAAAAAGGCGTTATCACCTTTTCCACGGGTAACCATGGAAAAGCCGTTGCCTATGTTGCAGCCCACCAGGGTGTCAAAGCGGTTGTCTGCCTTTCCGAACATGTTCCTTCCTATAGAGCCAAGATCATTGAAAATCTTGGGGCCGATGTTTCCATCAAGGGAACATCCCAGGACGAAGCAGAAAAAAATTATTACCAGATTATGGCTTCAAAGGGGCTGATCCCCGTTGTCCCTTTTGATGATCCCCTTATTATTGCCGGCCAGGGCACCATTGCCCTTGAAATTTTAGAAAAACTGCCTGCTACTGATATTTTAATGGTCCAGCTGTCCGGGGGCGGTTTAATGGCAGGGATTGCCATGGTGGCAAAATCCATCAATCCCGACATACAGATCATCGGACTTTCCATCAAAGAATCTCAGGCACTGCTGGAAAGTGTAAAAGCAGGTGTTCCCGTTGAAGTTGAAGAAAAAGACTCCATTGCAAATTCACTCCTTGGAGGTATTGGCGTTGACAACCAATTTACCCTGCAAATGGTAAAAAAATTAGTGGATGCGCATCTGGTCATCTCGGAAGAAGAGATAAAAGAGGGTATTTGTTATTTGTTTGAAAACCACCGCTTGATTGTGGAGGGTGCCGGAGTTATAGGAGTCAGCGCTCTGCTTGGCAATCGAATCGATGTAAAAGGGAAAAACGTTGTAACTGTGCTCACGGGAAGCAGTATAGACTCTGATGAATATATTTCTATTATTCAAAATAAATTAGAAAAATCCTAAGACTGATAGAAAGGATCGATAAATGAAAAAAGAACTGATCTTCTCCAAAGAAGAATATCAACTAAGAATCCGGAAGACCAAAGAGATGATGGACAAGGCGGGCATGGAGATGCTCCTTGTAATGGATCCTGCGAACATGAACTATCTAACAGGATATGACGGATGGTCATTTTATGTACACCAGGGTGTCATACTCTCCCTTGATCAGGAAAAGCCGTTCTGGTTCGGCAGGGAACAGGATAGAAATGGTGCAAGAATAACCTCATGGCTGACCGATGACCAGCTCCACGGATACCCGGATGAATATGTACAATCCAGGTATACCCATACAATGATCTGGTTGACTGATCTGCTGGGCAAAATGGGACTTGATAAAAAAACGTTGGGAATGGAAATGGATGGATACTGGTTTAACGCCAGAATGTATCTCACTCTTTTAGAAAAATTGCCCCAGGCAACCCCCATGGACGGAACAAATCTTGTCAATTGGGTAAAATCCATAAAATCTCCGGTAGAAATAGCATATATGAGACAAGCGGCACAAATCTGTGAACGAGTAATGGATACTGCTGTAAAAGGGATTAATGTAGGCGTCTGGGAAAAAGATGTCGCCGCCATGGTAGCAGCGGGTCAGATTGCAGGCACAGATGAATTTGGCGGTTCTTCCACAGCACTTTTTCCCATTATGCCATCGGGACAGAGAACATCCACGGCCCATCTTACATTCCATCCAGACAGAAAATATCAAAAAAATGATGTAGTACTTCTTGAACTGGCCGGGGCACGGCACAGATACCACGCTCCCCTCGCCCGTACGGTTTATCTGGGTGATCCACCGGATGATCTGAAAAAGACAGCCGACAGTGTGATAATCGGGCTTAAGGAAACACTTTCGTTCATCAAGCCCGGAGTGACGGCCGAAGAAGTTGAAGAGAAATGGAGACTGGCAATCGCACATACCGGTCTTGTGAAACCGTCCCGGGTGGGATATTCCTATGGCCTTAATTATGTCCCGGATTGGGGAGAGCATACCATCAGCCTGAGACCCGGCGATAAAACCATTTTAAAGCCTGGAATGACATTGCATTTCATGCCCGGAATATGGCTTGAAAAATATGGATTTGAATGTAGTGAACCCATCCTTATCACCGAAAACGGGTGTGAAAAATTCATTGAATTCCCCCAAGAGCTTGTTTGCAAGTAATAGACAGTGTTAATTGATAATTTTATAAAAAAGGAAAAATAAAATGGAAAAAGAGATAATTTATACATCTAATGCTCCCGAGCCCGGACCTTATTCCCAGGCAGTTAAATTTGGTAATTTAGTATTTGTTTCAGGCCAGACATCAGAAGACCCCGAAACATCCAAAAGCATACATGACAGTGTTGCACAGCAGACAGAAAGAATACTCAAAAACATCAGCGCCATTCTTGAAGCTGCCGGTTCTTCCATGGACATGGTGTTAAGGGTTGATGTATTTCTTTCTTCCATTGAAGATAAGGACGAGATGAATGAAGTGTATGTTAAATTTTTCCCAGAAAAGAGACCTGCAAGAAATGCTGTTGCTGTTGCTGGAATAGATGATAATCTATTCCAACATCACCAGAGCAAAGGCGTACTCCTTCATCTCTCCGGCGTTAGCCGCAAACGCCATATATGGATAGGTATAGTCATCCGGGAGGAGATTCGCGCCGTATCCTTTGCCATAGAGCT
>Ga0307929_1001789_pt1 | contig 15208 bp, 15 predicted proteins | sample AceLakmetage1330_FD_203160 | JGI IMG/M metagenome (GOLD analysis project Ga0307929, IMG submission 203160) | Saline water microbial communities from Ace Lake, Antarctica - #1330 | ecosystem: Environmental > Aquatic > Non-marine Saline and Alkaline > Saline | place: Antarctica: Ace Lake...
TAAATATGCATCTTTCGGAGCAGGGGGGGCGGGGAAATATTAGATTAGAATCATGATAAAGTATGAAGTTATGTATTGTTGTAAATTGTTGCGGCGCAACGCTCCAACCGTTTGTTGCAGCCATAGCGATTTTGGGGCATTATATATAGGTAAGTTGTTTAAATTCAACATGTTAATGTGGTCCGACCCCAATTCCAACCCCAATTCCGCTTCTCTTGTCCGGTTGCATGCTGGTTTATGATTCCCCACTAGCCCCGGCCAGGAATGAAATGACGTGTGGAAGGACGATTTCACTTCGATATAATGCCTCAGTATGACCGAGGCCGGGCACGGAGATGAAGGTACCGTTGGGCATACGATCAACGCACTCTCTGGCGCCCGCGTAGAAAGGATCAGCCTCGCCAGCGTAAACCAGACATGGGAACGTCATCGTCGGCAGAAGGTCCTCCGCATTGGACCATTCTCCGAGCGCCTTGATTGCCGAAAAGAGCGCCTGAGGGTCGTTGGCAAGAACACGCTCTTTGGCCTCAGGAGACATCGGACCAGCTGTCTTCTCCAAAAAGTCAACGACGGCCTCAATTCCCCGTTCCGCTCCCGTTCGCATGGCCTCTTGGAGCTGCCATAGAAACTGCTTCTCTTCATCCGTGCGGAAGCTGTACGGGTTTCCTCCTCCGAGAATTAACGATTGGAAACGGGTGAGGGCGTACTTGGGGATGCGGAATCCAAGCAATGCCCCCAACGAATAACCGTAAAAGTGCGCTTTGCTGATCCCAAGTTTATCCAGCACCGCCACCATATCCCCAATCATCCAGTCGGTTCGGTAGGCTCCAGGGTCGTGCGGCTTATCGCTGACTCCGTGCCCACGAGCATCGATCAAAATAAGCTGGTAGTCCCTCACCAGTTTCTGTGCATAGCCGAAGTCTGTCCACGCCTCCAAGCTCCGAGTAAGCGAGTGATGCAGTAGTAGCGGTGCTCCTTCTCCTTTGACCTCATAGTATATCCGGCTTCCCTTATTGCTCACATATGGCATAACTATCACCACAAGAATGTTTCAAAGATGGCTCTCTCATTTGCGTGTGTAACAGCCTGAAAATCTGAAGAAGAGAATTCTGCCACACATTTGCCGCCCAACGATGAGCTAAGCTGCCCCGAAAGCTTTCGGGGTCTGCTTTCGCGATTGGTTATCTCCGTTACCGGTAAACTTCTTTTCTGTGTTTGGTTCTGGTAATCAAGACAGTATCATTAAGAAGAAAAAAGATGACTCGATAATCCCCGATTCTGCATTTTCTTAACCCAGAAAAGCGACTTTTTAGTTGGGGATACTGGTCAGCCTTTAAAGAAAGTTCTTCTTCAATCTTGTCTATAATATTTTTCGCTTGTGATTGACCGATTTTCTTAAGATCGCGAGAGACTGACTTTTTAAATGTGATCTTATACTTCAATCTCTTTCCTCATTTCTTCAATTGATATAATGCGATCGGTAGTATCGTGCAAGCGGTCAAGTGCGATCTGAATATCTGCTTGCTCTTCAAGGTATGATTCAAGAGCTTTTTGAATAAGGAAAGATCGTGATCTTTCCGTTATCTTTGCCACGGTGTTCAGCTCTCTGGATAATTTCTCTGGAATTCTAACTGATAAGGGAACACTCATTGCTTCCTCCTTTGTATTTACATCCACTACAATGTATGCAACGTAGCCACGTATGTCAAATTTTTTCTTCAGGGAGATAACGGTGAGCTGAGCAGAGTCGACCTAATGCCGGGCGGTTTTTTGCCTGGCTATTAGGCCGAGTTCTGCTCCAGTGGCTGGATAGGCGGAGCGTAAGCGGAGCCTGTCCGGCTGATGGAGCAGCTTGCTGCTCAGCTCACCGATAAGCTGCCGGAAGGGGCCGACTAAAAAACTATGTTATCCCGGAAAACTTTGGCGAAGTTAAAAACGTTCGACAGTAGCATTAGCCCTTCCGGTCTGCTTGAGCGATTGGTTATGTGCTGATTGTCCGGAATAAAAAATAAACGATTGTAAATTCGGGTTAATACCCTGAAAGGGTATAACATTTCAGCCCGGGGTTTTACCCCGGGGATAACATCGTTCCCCCCACCCACACCTCTTCCCCCGCGTTGCCCCCCATCACCCGACCGAAAACATTCTGTCTGTCCGGGCGGTTGGGACGGGGAAAGAAAGGGAATTGGGGGTTTTGGTACATTTATTACCCAGGGTTTCACCCTGGGCTTTAATGTGTAACCCCTTTGGGGTTCTTTATCTCTCCCCTTTGCCACATAACGTAGAGCTAAGCTGCCGGAAGGGACCGACTGAAAAAACCATGCTGCCCTGAAAGCCGTTGGCTAAAAACAAAACGTCTGATAGTTGCACCAGCCCTTCCGGTCTGCTTGAGCGATTTGTTAGGTGGCGTTTGATACATATCTATTTCTAAAAAGTAGATTTAAAGAAATTGATAATGAGTGTTGGATCATCACACTTTTGAATAACTTTTTGAAATTCTTTCGCCTTTCTTTGAGCTTCCTTATCCGTCAAAAGCTGATCAATGGCACTTGATAGTTTTTCGGGAGTAAATCTCTTTTTCCGAATTCGTATGGCAAAGCCTTTTCGTACCAAACAATCAATGTTGAACTCCTGTTCAGGTTGCATGGAGACGCCAACAACAGGAGTTCCGGCCAGACAAGCAGTCATAACCGTGCCGATCCCGCCGTGAATTACTGAAATGTCGGCCATCGGATTAACTTTGTGCGCGGGAAGCCAATCCGTCACAATGACATTGGAAGGAACTTTTACATCCAAATTCCGCAGAAGGCTCTTGACTGGAGCAATAACCCGGTAAGGTTTCCCCGTAAAACCCTCGACTATTTTTGCAATCACCTCTGGCTGGCCAGAACTCCCCATAGCGAAATAGATGATGGGCTTATCCTTTGGCAGGTTCAGGATATCTTCAGGGATAGGCGAGTCAAGACGACCGATGAGAGGGCCGATGTAATGATATGTAGGTGGAAGTTCAAGTTCACAGAATTCCTCCGGTTCAGCCAATAGATTGTAGTCCCCTTCCCAGAGACTCTCCATGCTCTTGAATGGCTTGAGTCCATACCTCCGTGCAACTTTGTTGTATGGTCGAGTGTACAGGTTTGACAGTGACAACATCTTTTTCGAGATCAGGGTCAAGAGCTTCTCCGGGAGCAAACGAATACCTGGAAGATCAATCATGTCCACATAAGACGCCAAACCGGCGTTATACATTGATTGCATCATCCAGGTTGAGTGTGTCAGCCATATTAAGGGAGTCTGGGTTACCCTGCAGGATATGCTATTGCTGAAATTGATACCGGTCACAACTGCGACAGGTTTCAACTTCTGAAAGAGTGCTATTTCATTTTTGACCTGTTCCTCAACCTCCCTGACAGAATAGAAATAGCCTAACTTCCGGCCTTGGTCTACTCTATAAATATGCTCTACCTTTTCAGGCGTTAGAGCCGGTTCCAGATGTCGAATAACGAACCCCTCTTTCTCGATTAGATTTTCAAATTCACCGCCATAACTCACAAATACGATCTCAAAGCTATCTCGACAGGGCTTGGCTATCTCCAGGGCTCGAGTTATCTCGGCCAGATTACATGCGGTCGGAGAGAAAATAATCAATTTCATCAAACTCCCTTTAAAGATTATGATTAACGCCACCTAACGTAGAGCTAAGCAGCCGGAAGGGACCGACTAAAAAACCATGCTACCCCGGAAAACCCCGGCGAAGATAAAAACGTTTGATAGCTGCAACAGCCCTTCCGGTCTGCTTGAGCGACTGGTTCTGAGGCGATTTATTGCCTCAGTTCGTCACCACCGGGCTTGTCCCGGTGGGACGATGATTGACAGCTACCATCCGCGCCCACCCAACCCACTCTCCCCCTCCCCCCCGCGCGGAGCGCGGGGGGGAGGGGTTAGGAGATGGGGGGATTTCTATTTTAGTTTCCAGTCATGATTCCACCGGGACAAGCCTGGTGGTGATCTTTGGCCTCATTTTTTCCGGGAATTTATAAAATCCCGGAATGAATTTGTCCCGGTTCTTTCCTGTTTTCTTATTGGGAATAACGTTAAAACCATGATTTCGGCTCAAAATCAGCATTTTAAGCAGTAAAAAAGTGGCTAAATTTTCTGTAATCTCTTATTTTTCAAGGCATTGCTATGGCGAATCCAAAACAATCTTCCAATTCTTTTCTACTTAAACAATTCATCCAGCCAATCAAATATCACCCGATTGGCACTCGTTCGGTTATCAAGCTGACAATGATCATCTGAACCATCTTTTTCCATAGAAAAAATATGAAGTCTCTTCTTCTTTGAGGAGATCGTTTCATAAAACTCACGTGCCTGATCAATTAACTCTTTTCCTTCATTTTCTCCTACGAGGGCCAAAGTCGGACAGGTAATTTCGTGCATTCTATCCCGCAAACACCACTTGTCCGGATCCTCTGTGAGTACTGCATTGAATACCTCTCTCGCTGAATATTGACCCGCATATCCACTGTTCCACATCGCTAAGTACATCATCGACTTCATCAAAGGCGATCTCTTCATTTTGATTTCCGTCAGCCACGCCAAAATGCATAGTGGAATCTTTATTTTGTTAAGCATTATCCTTTGTGCTCTGTTTATATCAATCAACGGACTGCTTGGAACTAAGGCCTTTACTCGCTTCTCAAAAATGGCCACTCGCGATACCACATATCCGCCAAAACTATGTCCGGCTAATGCAATTCGGTTATCAACTCCTGGAAGTCTTTCAAGTACATCAAATGCCGCCGAAAACGGTTTCTCCATATCATGTCGCTTTACACAATCAGGATATAGATGAACCGTGCCACGATGTCCTGGAAATTCAAATGTAAAGAAATTATATCCTCTCTCAACTGCTGCTCTTGCGCTCCAATACCATACTTCCTCTCCACTCGAGTCGTTTCCTCCAACCGAGAACATCGTTGGGCGTTTTGTCTCAGAATCATCTGGTGCCCAGAAGTATGCTGGCAATTCCTTTCCCTCAAATGGCACTTTAACAATCTGAATCGCCGGCTCAAACAACGGACAGGCTTTCTGAAAACAGTCGCGGCTTCGTTTCCATAACTCATGAAACTTCGGGTGGGTAGGAACTGCCGCATATTCACTCGCTCGGTAATAGTTCGACGCTCGCAGATACGCATCACGCGCACTTATTGTGTGACCTCCTTTTAGCGAGACTTCCGCTTCTTCTTCAACTCGCGCCCCCAATTCTTCCCACGCATCAATCCACGTTTCAATATCGCGTTCTTTGATTTTATCAACTACGCTCAAACAGTCCCCGATTTCTGCTCCACCAGAATTGGCATACTCTAAGGTTCGTTTAAAGAACCAATCCATCTCAGCATCTTTGAATGTGCCTAGAGTATTTGAGGAACGTGCAATTCTGAACTTTGCTTTTGTCATTCTTAATACTCCTTTAAATCTGTCTTTGTGAAGAGCCAACGTAAAGCTAAGCTGCCGGAAGGGGCCGACAGGAAAAGTATGCTATCCCGGAAAACACCGGCGAAGAAAAAATGTTCGACAGTAGCATTAGTCCTTCCGGTCTGCTTGAGCGACTGGTTAAATGTCGTTTATAATCCGCAATATAAACTCCGGATCACCTTTTAAATATGGATCTAGTGCTGGAGTGTGTGAAGAATATAATTAAGCAAACGCTAATAAATAATTGAATTGATACGCTCAAGCTCCAAAAATCAAAGGAGTTACTAGTAAGACAGTCTAAAAGAATAAGCATATGAATAATACCCAGTATAATGAATACAACTATGGCTACAATTCTGCTCCAATTCTTGAACTTTAGAATCCCTATTCCTGAAACGATAGTTAGTATATGTAAGATCAATCCAATTCCTCTAGATATTAAAAAATCGTCCCATCCAAAAGACAAATTGGGATTGAATATTGCAAATCGTAGAATATTAAAAATGTTAAACAATCCCATTAAAATCATCAAAATACCAGAAATTAGGATTCCTCTGGGGATTTTAAGATATCTTGAATTCATCAACTTTGCCTAAGAAGACATTTAACATTCCGGTTCAGCGGCGGCGCATTACGCCGTCCGCTGGAACCGGTCGTTAGCTGACAATTGTCTACTTCGGAACTTTGCTCAGCGAGATGTCTAGGGCCTTGGCCACTCCTTCGCCGTAGGCCGGATCGGCCTTCAGGCAGTTGCCGATGTGGCGAATCTTGATCATCTCCGGCGCATCGTCCATAGCCCGGGCGGTGTTTCCGAACAGTGCCTCCTGTTGCTCTTTGCTCATCAGGCGAAAGAGCTTGCCCGGCTGGGTATAGTAATCGCTGTCATCTTCACGGGCGTTCCAGTGGGCCGCGGCCCCGCTCAGTTCCAGAGGTGGCTCGGAGAAATCGGGCTGTTCCTGCCACTCATTATAGCTGTTGGGCTCATATCCGAGGGTTGAACCATAGTTACCGTCCACCCGCATCTGGCCGTCGCGGTGATAACTGTGGAAGGGGCAGCGGGACTTGTTCACCGGGATGAGGTGATGGTTGACCCCTAACCGGTAACGTTGGGCATCGCCGTAGGAGAAGAGCCTGCCTTGGAGCATCTTGTCGGGTGAGAAGCTGATGCCCGGCACCACATTGGCCGGATTGAACGCTGACTGCTCAACTTCGGCAAAGTAGTTTTCCGGGTTCTTGTTAAGTTCCAAAACCCCCACCTCGATTAGGGGATAATCTTTTTTGTACCAGACCTTGGTCAAGTCAAAAGGATTGTAGGGGAGTTTTGTGGCCTGCTCCTCGGTCATGATCTGGACAAACATGGTCCAGCGCGGAAAATCGTCTTTTTCGATGCTGTAGTAAAGGTCGCGTTGATTGCTCTCACGGCATTTGCCGATCACCGCCTCAGCTTCCGCATCGGTAAGGTTTTTAATGCCCTGTTGGGTGCGGAAATGGAACTTGCACCAGTAGCGCTCGTTTTTGGCGCTGATAAAGCTGAAGGTGTGGCTGCCGAACCCGTGCATGTTGCGGAAGCTTGCCGGGATGCCGCGGTCACTCATGACCACAGTCACCTGATGCAATGCCTCGGGCAGCGATGTCCAGAAATCCCAGTTATTTTTGGCGCTGCGCAGGTTGGTGCGAGGGTCACGATGGACGACATGGTTGAGGTCCGGGAATTTGAGCGGGTCGCGAAGAAAAAAGACTGGCGTATTATTGCCCACCAGATCCCAGTTACCCTCATCGGTGTAGAATTTAAGCGCAAAACCGCGGATGTCACGTTCGGCGTCGGCAGCACCGCGTTCTCCGGCCACAGTGGAAAAGCGCGCGAACATTTCGGTCTTCTTGCCGATCTTGGAAAAGATATTAGCGCGGGTGTATTTGGTGATGTCGTGGGTAACAGTGAAGGTGCCGTAGGCCCCGGAGCCCTTGGCGTGCATCCGCCGTTCCGGAATAACCTCACGGTCGAAATGGGCCATTTTTTCCAGATACCAGACATCCTGCAGGAGTTGCGGGCCGCGTGGGCCAGCAGTCATGACGTTCTGGTTGTCCGGTACCGGGGCTCCGGCGTTTGTTGTGAGTTTTTTGTCGTCTTTCATCATTGTCCTCCTTTTGGTTATTGTTTTTGTTCAGCTAACGTAGAGCTAAGCTGCCGGAAGGGGCCGACCAAAAAACTATGCTACCTCGGAAAAACTCCGGTTAAACGAAAATGTTTGACAGTAGCATGAGCCCTTCCGGTCTGCTTGAGCGACTGGTTAGCCCCTGCTCTTAAAACACGCAAAGATGGTTCTATTCTCTAATCTTCTTTAGTCTCTTCGAGAATTCCGTATCTTAATTTATCTGGGTCGTATTTCTTTGCATCAAACTCTACTGGTCCTGGTTTTGTAGTAGGTTTATTCTGGGATGCAGTGGGTTTCTCCATCTTGGGTTTTGTTTGTTTTTCTTTTTCTTCCGCAATGTTTCTCAAAGCAGCAACATTAATCCCAATTTCAGCCAAAGCTAATAATCCAAAATTAAACATTATACTGGCAAAGATAATCATCCATCCAGTCTCGGATTGATTATACTCGCTGATAATTATAAATCCAAAAAAGACGCCGCCAATTAAATTGAGAATAGCGACAACGATTAATACTGAAGCAGCAATTTTCATCAAACACTCCTTTCCCCATTTAAGGGGCTAACGTAGAGCTAAGCTGCCGGAAGGGGCCGACCAAAAAACCATGCTACCCCGAAAAACACTGGCGAAGCTAAAAATGTTCGATAGTAGCATTAGCCCTTCCGGTCTGCTTGAGCGCCTGGTTGGAACATTTACATTCCTCCGATCATTGAAACGGTCTTATCCATCTCCACGTTGATAAACACTTGACCTCCGTCCGATGGCTTTTTCAATGTCCACGTCACAATCCACAGTCTTTTACCCTTTGGATTATCGGTAATATGGACCAGTCTGACAGACTCCATAAAGTGTGCTGATACATCGATTTTTTCTTTGGCAACGTACTGTTCTGCCAAGGCCAACGCTTTCTTAAGACTTACGGGTGGTTCGCCTGTGAGAGATGAGGCAAATAGGTTTTGCGTTGCGCAGATAAGTAAGCTGCCGCCAATTAGCAAACCAGCGACAAAACAGAAAAGTCTCTTTGATGTCATGTTTTTTCCTCCGTTCCAACGGTGAGCTGAGCAGAGTCGACCTAATGCCGGGCGGTTTTTTGCCCGGCGATTAGGCCGAGTTCTGCTCCAGCGGCTGGATAGGCGGAGCGCAAGCGGAGCCTGTCCGGCTGATGGAGCAGCTTGCTGCTCAGCTCGCCGATAAGCGGGACCGCTTGCGGTCTCGCTTACAGATATTAGGCAGAATAAAAAATATTGGTTAAATGCGGAATAGACCAATATTACAATATGCAGATTATGTGTGGCTGGATATTAGGGTACCTGATATCTGGCCGCTATAAATAATATACTTGACTATATTGTTATTAAATAATTATCTAAATGGGGGGGGAAGTCAAGATAAATGTGGGTAGTGGGGAGTATGCAGTCCCGCCGTTGGCGGGATCTACGCTGCGCTCCGATGGGCAGTGGAACAATTAGCGAAGATTCGTGAGATTAGTGGTTTAAAAAAGGGGCCGAGGTAGAGGTGATCTTTTGCGGTTTTTGTGACTTTAGTAAAATCGGGGTCGGACCTGCGTAACGTGTTTAATATAAATTGGATATCTTCCAAAAATAGGTGTTTTTGAGGCTTAGAGGGCATAAATATACGTTACTCATTTAATCCCAGCGCATTGCGCAGGTCCGCCCCCAATTCCATAATAGAGAGATGCGGATTTGGGCATGTACCGCGCCGGGTTGTCCCCGAATTGGATCGGGGGAATGATGTTGCACCCCGTTGGGGTGCGGGGGGGTTTTAGTGGGTTTATTTGTTCCCCGGGTAAGACCCGGGGCTTAGATGTAGGACCCCTTTGGGGTCTGTAACCAGACTCGAAAAGTATACCCGCATCAGAAGAACCCCGAAGGGGTTCAACATTTAAGCCCGGGGAGAATCCCCGGGAATATTGTATCGCCAAACAAATAAAAGAACCCTGAAAGGGTTCAACATTCTAATAGAGAGATGCGGATTTGGGCATGTACCGCGCCGGGTTGTCCCCGGATTGGATCAGGGGAATGATGTTGCACCCCGTTGGGGTGCGGGGGGGTTTTGGGGGGTTTATTTGTTCCCCGGGTAAGACCCGGGGCTTAGATGTAGGACCCCTTTGGGGTCTGTAACCAGACTCGAAAAGTATACCCGCATCAGAAGAACCCCGAAGGGGTTCAACATTTAAGCCCGGGGAGAATCCCCGGGAATATTGTATCGCCAAACAAATAAAAGAACCCTGAAAGGGTTCAACATTCTAATAGAGAGGTACAGATTTAACCCCAACTCCTTGAAAAATCTACCGTTGCGGCGGCGCAACCTGCGTGCAACTCATTGTGCCGCATGGTATTCCGCCATGGTGGTGCGGAAAGCACCACTCTCCATCAGGGTGTTTAAGAGTTTTATCAGCTCCTTGGCTCGGGTCAGGTTGGTGTAGTTGATCGTCAATTTGCTCTTTTTAACCAGATCGGCGATTACGATCTCGCTTCCTAAAAGAACCTTGATTTCCGGAACTTTCTCTGCGATCTGCAGAAGGAGTTCACGGTCCCCGCTCAACCATTTTTCGTCCAGCCGGTTGGCCAGTTCGCGGATCTCGGCTGATTTTAAGTTTTCACTGACAATCGCCCGGAGCAGCTTGAGCATGGCCTTCCGGTTAGGGAGTCGGTAGAACGCTTCCAGGTAGGCCTGCTTGATCGTCCCATCCTCGAATGCATCGATGACCTCCTGGGGAAATTTGTCGAAGATGCCAATCGCGCGGATAACGGAGGTGTGGGACTTCCCCACGGTCCGGGCCAGGTCGCGGTAGCTGGGGAAGTATCCGGTATCCCAGGCCATCTTGTAGCCTTTCGCCTTCTCAAAGGGGGTGAGGTCGGCCCGGTTCTCGTTGATGACTATCTGGCGGCGGACGGCTTCTTTGGGGGGCATCTCCTCCACTATCGCGGGAATCCCGATCCACTTCCGGCCTTCCGTCTCGTAGAGGGAACGGAAAGCCCGGAGGCGACGTTCGCCGTCGACCAGTTCGTACTTTCCCCCCGAACCGACCGGACGGAGAATAATCCTCACCAGGAGGCCGGAGGAGTTGATCGAATCGGCGAGCTTGTTGATCGCCTTCTCGTCGATACTCTGAACCCGGATATGGTTTTTGGGAATGCTTATCGCGTCGAGGGGAACGGTCTCCAGCTTATCCATTGCAACCTCCCGTTTTAACCGGTTTATCCAACAGTATTATTATGATCCGTTAAATTTTCCGCGAAGGTCTTCGTTAAAACCAGAATTTCAGCTCAAAATCAGCACTCTAAGGCACAAAATAGGGGGTAAAAACATTGTAACATCTTGCCCTTCAAGGTTTTGCTATGGCGAATCCACACTGATTCTGGATCCAATATGCACTCGAGCCTCCCGAGTACTTATTGTAGCTATAGCCGATCCCCCCACCGGCGTAGAGGAAGACAGGACCGATGTTCGGCCCACCCCGAACGGAAAAGGTGACAGGCAAGAGCTCGATTTCAGCCGTATCCATCTCCTTGATATCCGGATTGAGATAATCAACGCCCAGATCCAACTTGAGATACGGGGTTACGGCGCAAAAAATCGCCAGGCCGCCGCCGAAAGTATCTTCGGGTTTGGCTTCGCCCAGTTTCAGATCGCCGCTGAACTCAAAGGCATACATTCCGGTTGCTTTGATACCAAATGTCTGGGTAAACGCCGGGCAGGTGATACCTGCCATAACTAAGATACCCAGGCTCCAGATGACCAGTCTTTTCATCTTTTACCTCCTTAGGTTTATATGCGTTCAGATCTAAGTGTCTCGGCTAAAAACAGCTGTGAGGCATCGTGATCCGCTTCCATGACAACCTCCTATTTTAACCGGTTTCTGCCAACCAGTCTATTATGATCCGTTAAATTTTCCGCGAAGGTCTTCGTTAAAACCAGAATTTCAGCTCAAAATCAACACTCTAAGGCAAAAAATAGAGGGTAAATACATTGTAACATCTTGCCCTTCAAGGTTTTGCTATGGCGAATCCACAAATATTCAAAACCTGTTCTAAAAATACATTAACCAGTATCTGAGTAATGTGGATAAAGCTTGAGGTTGCTCAAACATTATATGATGTCCGGCATCATCGATTATAGCAATTTTAGCATCCTTAATTGATTTAGTAATATGTTCATGTTCTTCAACTGAAAATATAGGATCATTTTTAGCAGCTATTACTAAAGTGGGACACTTAATTTGATTTAGAAATTTCTCACTGTTAAAATCATCTAAATACGATTCCAAATGGTTTATAAATACTTGTTCATCAACAAATTCCATACCTTCTTTTACAAGTTTGATAAATTCATTTTTACTAGAATCCAGATTTGTTGAAACATAATCGAGATATTCTTGTTTAAACTCATCAAAATGACCGTTCTTTATACGTTCCAAAATCTTATATTGCTCCTTTTCAACTTCAGGTAAATGTCTTGCCCATGTTCCAATTAAAGCCAGTTTTGTAACTCTTTCAGGATGCTCTGCAGCTACTTTAAAACATGCCCATCCGCCCATAGATGCACCGGCAAGTGCAAATTTACCTTCAGTACAATTTAAAATAGCCTCCACCCATTCCTCTCGACTATTACAATTACTAATATCAGGTACAACAATATCTGCAATATCCGAAAGATGTTTTATTTGAAACTTCCAAAGATATTCATTCCCGGCTATACCAGGAACTAGGACTAACTTCTGTTTCATTTTACCCTCTTGTTTTATGGCTGGACATGTCTTGAACAATGCCGAACAAACGAGATGCTTTATGATTTTCGTCCATTATCAACCACGATTGTATACGGATTGGAAATACGGTTCCGTCTTTTCTAATGTATTCCTTTTCATACACGCCTGAGTACCCTGTTTCCATAACTTTCCTGAAAAGGTCATTTTCCATTGCGTGCCATTTTGAAGGTGTGAGTTCCTGATAAGTAATGGACTTAATTTCTTCAGATGTATATCCCAGCATTTTAAGATAATTCCTATTGGCTTCAATAGTAATGCCATCTAAAGAATTGATAACAATACCTTTGTCTTTGTATTTTTCAAGTTCATTAAGAAGAATGTTGTAACTATCAACATTCATTAATAAGCTAGGTCCCAATTCCTTGATTTCTTTAAGAAGTTTTTGAGAAGATTCAATACTCAAATTACTATAGTTGATCTCTTTGATCGGGTTTATTGAGCAGGATTGTGTTAAAAAGGGCACAGCAAAAACCAAAAGGTAAAGAGTGATTGAATTTTTAAAATTTTTCATTACAAAATCTCCCTTTTTAATTTTCATCTGTTTGTTTTATGCTGTATAACGTAATTCCGGGGACATCTTACTTAATTATTATTAATTCTCTCTTGTAATGCGGCCGAATTACGTATGATGTCCCCGGAATTATTTCCTTAGAGGTCCAATTTTACCCCTAAAACTGGACCTCTAAGCACTGTGAGAGGGGGTATAATATACATTATATGTTTATTCATAACAAGTTACGCAGGTCCGACCCCAATTCTGACCTTGGTATGTTTCCATACAGCCGACGCAATGGGAGTGCTGGCAGATAACCGCGCTGGCACCTTGCTCCACATAGAAGCGGCAGATATCCATGAGGCCGGGGCGTGGGTACTGGTAATGCTCATTGCCCCCGTGAACGAGAACGATTAGCTTGTCAAACTCGGAGCGATGCTCGTTAATATTACGTACAAAGTCGATCACATCCAGAGGATTTGCGCCCGGAGCATTTTTCGTTGCGATTCCAAATTCATGCTCGGCCACGGCAAAGATGCCGATTCGGATCCCATGGACCTCGCGGACCAGTATCTTGCGTGCCTTATCGACATTTTCGCCGGCGCCCACATGTGCAATGCCATGCTCCCCGAGTGCTTTGATCGTGATCCACAGACCCTGAGGACCGTGGTCCATGATATGGTTGTTTGCCAGCCCCACCACGTCTATGCCCATCGCCTTCAGCCCATTGGCGCAATCCACCGGCGCACCAAGGTTGGGGCCACATTTCTCGATTGGCGCCTCCTTTTGAATCAGCGGACATTCGAGGTTGACGACCGAGATATCCGCCTTCTCGAACTCCGGCCGGAGATCGTTGAGGAGTGACATAGTGTTGCCCCGCTGAAAGAATCCTTGATTACGCCCGATAGGACATGTGTCGCCGGTTATTAAGATATTCATTATATACTTTCAACTTCAAGAAATTGTTTGATCCACTGTTTCAATTCGGACTCTATGTACATCCATCGGTTTTTTATTTTCTTTCTAACCACAAATGAGTGATATTCTCTATTCGTCCATTTATCAAAATCATCAAACATTTTAAGAGTTTTATAATGGTGCTCTTTTCTTTTCTGACGGTTTTTTATCCTTGAACTCCATGAATTAGGAACCATACTACGATAAGCACTCATTACTTCATCAATGTATCCCATTCTTCCTTTAGTAGCTAATAACAACATCACCGGCAAATCGCCGACGGGGGCTTTTACCATCCATTCTGGGCGTTCGAGTCTATGCTTGCACAAGCACATTAATGAGCATGTAGCCATAAACCCACCGCCCCCAAGAATGACATGTTTCATCTCAAATTTGTTGTCGGCTGGAATCTCTTCCGGCCTTTCAATACTGTATTCATCAAGATTTTGTTCATGCACTCTTTTGTATGCATGAAAGCACAAAGAGCAATCCGGATTCTTCTCCAAAAAATCCACCTGCTTTTGCAGTTTACGAGGATCGGTCCAATAATCATCGCCCTCGCAGAAAGCGATGTATTTGCCGCGGCAGGCCTTTTTTACTCGTTCGCCGTTTTTGTGCATACCAACATTGTGATCCGAAGTAATCACTCTGACAATGTCAGGATGCTTTTTTTGATAATCAAAGATAATCTCGCGTGTGCCGTCAGTGGAGTAGTCCTCGCCGATCACCAGTTCAATCGGAAAATCTGTCTCCTGCATGAGTACCCCTTCGATTGCCTGAGCGATATATGGCTCGTGATTGTAGGTTGACATTCTGACGCTTACCAAAGGCTCATTCGCCATCACCGTCGGATCGCTAATCTCCCGGTAGGTTATCTCGTCAAAATTGACGTCTTTCTTTTCAGTATCTTCCATCGTCATCCTTTTATCCAATCCTACACAACTTCACCCACCCCAGCTTCATCATCTCCACAACTTCCCGAAAAGCTGCGATCTTGAATACCTGACACAGCCCCGTATACAACAATGCCCCCGTTACTATCTGCAACGCCAACCGAACCACCGTCAAATTTAACGGAATCAAGCCCACCGCATACACACCTGCACCCATCACAACCGCCAATCCCAACATCGGCAACACATCCATTATCTGCTCACCAATTAAATATTTTAGCAACTTACCCGTGTAATAGGAATTCAGATAGTAAGCCAAAAAGGGAACGCACTGGTACATGGTTTACCCCCTGAGTTCCCCCCTGCCGCCCTGGAGGGAGGCCGTAGGCCGACCGGAAGGGCGGCAGGGGGGGGCATGGCGGTGCCCAGAAAACTTCTATGCTTTA
>Ga0307929_1001791_pt1 | contig 15197 bp, 10 predicted proteins | sample AceLakmetage1330_FD_203160 | JGI IMG/M metagenome (GOLD analysis project Ga0307929, IMG submission 203160) | Saline water microbial communities from Ace Lake, Antarctica - #1330 | ecosystem: Environmental > Aquatic > Non-marine Saline and Alkaline > Saline | place: Antarctica: Ace Lake...
CGCCGCCTCCAAGTCGCGGATCCGCTTACGTGCCTCTTTCAATTCATCGCGTTCTTTCAATGTCTCAACCCTCACATTCTTTGGAAGTATATCCTTTCGCCCATAGCGGCGCACCCAGCTTGATACCGTCGTTGTGCCACCAATCCCATACGCACGACAAGCACTATGCAGCGATCTGTGCCGTCCCTGCTCCAACGCCTCTACGACCTGCCGTTTAAAAGCCTCACTATATCTTACCCGTGTCACTGCCATCTCGCGTTCCTTTCTCGTGACAAAGTGACAACCTATATCAGGACGGGACCAGGTTGAGTGTTCGATGTTGGACGTTGAAATTGCCGCCGATCAATCACGACGTCAAACGCCTGTAAGTTTGCACCCTGTATCAGAACCGCATCGAAAGAAGCTCTCCTGATCGTCTTCCTAATGCCCAGTGAGGGGGTCAACGCCCTTTTGGGCCGTTGCTCTGCGAGGTTTGTTGAACAGAATGCGTCGATAGCCATTGCTTACCAATTCACGACTGATGGCGTTGATGGCATTTGGTGATGTGTTTTGTGGAATCTCTACTATAATCCGAACCGAGGGTTTGATACCGTCTGACTGGAGTTTAGCAACGAGCTTTGTTAGGCCTGTGTAGGTTTTGCCGACATAGATGCGACCATCTTCTGCAAGCCTTACTGCGGCTGTACTGCTATTGTCGTCAAGAGTGGCGCAGCCAAAGGTTGGCAGTAGAAGCGCGGATGCCGCTAGAAATAGAATGAATAGTCCTTTTTTCATGAGGCACGCATATTGTCGTTTTGGATGGTTTACGTCAATTGGGTATTTTTAACTTTTTTTTAAGAAAATTGGATATGATGTGAAGGGGTGAGTGATGCGGGGGATGATTCGACAATGTGCATGGGTTTCGTGTGCGGTTCTGATAGCCATTCTGGGGTCAGGATGCGTTACCCCTCCCTATACGATCAGTTTAGATCAGGTTCTCGAACAGGAAAAAATTGGGTCGAAAACCCACTACGGTTACAGGTGTACGGCAGGGGCACATCGTGGTGCCTCGGCACTGTATTTAGAGAACTCGACTGAGGCGTTGAAGGCAGCAGAGGATGCAAAGCAATATGCATTCATTGAATTTGATGTCCAATATTCTCGTGACAGAAAAATTGTTGTGTTTCATGACAAGCGTTTGCTCCGGATTTTCGGTAGCTTGAGGACAATTGGCGACACAGAGTTTGCCGGGCTCTCTGAAATATCAGAAGGGGAGATTGCCGCGTATGACGATGTCATGGGGTTACTGAAAAAGAAGAAGCTCAACATTGAAATCAAATCGCAAGGTGATCCCTGTCTGGATGAGGCTTTGGTTGATGAGATTATTGCGGATATCCGAAAGCGGAAACGCGATAAAGATGTGCTGATCAGCTCGATTTCTGCCGATGTGATCACCTACGTGAACCAGCACTACCCTGATATCCCTACGGGACAAATATTCTGGCTGACGTCATCGACCTATCTTCATTTTGACGGGCTAACCGAGAAGCTCTATGAAGATATCCAGGCTACCCAGGCAGACTATCTGTTGCTCCATGTTGCCAACCTTCGCAACATAGATGACCTGCTGCGTCTTAAACCCAAGGGAAAGACCATAGCCTTCTGGGATTTTGGTGACGCCATGTTCATTGTACATCGGGATCTCTCCGACAGAGTTTGGGGTGACTCGGCAATCAAAACCTTCTATCAAACCACCCGCTACAACCTGATATCGTTCCTGCGGCGTATTGTGCCCGGTGGGCGTACTCGGTAGTCGGTGGGGGTAATGGGCTGGAGGTGTTAAGCCCCGCCTATTGCCCCAAACTCGGTTGGATATTTCTTGTTGAATATTGGATATTGAGTCCTAAACCCTCTTGCTTAGCTTAAACCGAGCTAAAAGGTGGGGGTGCCACTCTCTGCAATCTGCTGCCCGAGGGCGGGCCACCTCCATTACTGCATCAAGCGAAGTCCTGCAAAAATGGAGTTGGGGTGCCCTCGCCCCGAATAGCAGTGCCTATGGGTCCAACGCGATCGTTTTAAGTGTTGGCGAAGCCATCTTGCATCCCTCGTCTTTAGCGTAATCTTTGTCTTAGTCGGTTACGCTTCGTCCACCCGCTTCGTCGATCATGATTGCGAAAAAACTCACAATTTACCCGCAGACGCTTCAGAAGAGCCGTTTTTTTGTTGCGCCTAGTACCGTTCCCAGAAGGTTTTGCCCATCTCGTGCTGCTGGTCGTCCCACGCATCGCGTAGTCGCACGAGTTCTTTGCGTAGCTTGGCAACCGTGTCGGCATAGTCGGGGTTGGTGGCCAGATTGGTCAGTTCCCATGGGTCGTTCTTGAGATCGAAGAGCTGGGTCTGGCGTTCGCGATTGGCAACCGCATATTCGATCAACTTGTAGTCACGATCCTTCACTGCTCGCTGACAGTCTGTGTAAGCAAAGTAGAGCGTGTCGCGTAGCGGTGCTTCGCTATCCTGCATGCAGGCGGTCAGGTCCTGGCCCTCAACACTTTCAGGTACCGGTGTCTGCGTCAGCTTGCAGAGCGTAGGGTAGATATCAAAGAGGTAGGCATAGGCATCTGTCTTGTTGTCCTCCGGAACTCCGGGGCCGGCAAAGATCAGCGGCACCCGCACACTGTGCTCGTAGCAATTCTGCTTGCCGAAGAGGCCATGCTGGCCGACCGCGAGACCATTGTCACCGGCGAAGACGATGATCGTGTTGTCCAACATGCCTTTTGCTTCAAGCGCCTGCACCACACGCCCCAGTTCGTGGTCGAGGTGTGAGATCATGGCATAGTATTCGGCAATGTGCTCACGCGTTTCTTCGGGGGTACGGGGAAACGCAGCCAGCTCCTCATCGCGGATGTGCAGGCCTCCGTTGTCAAAGGGATGCCCACCGGCAAAGTTTGGCGGCAGTTCGATGTTAGCCGGATCATACATGCTATGGAATTTCTCAGGCATAATGCGCGGGTCGTGCGGGGCTAGGAATGCGATGTAGGCGAAGAACGGCTGCGTGTTATCCTGTTGCTGGATGAACTCGATGCCGGCGCTACAGACCATCTCGCTGGAGTGAATGCCAGAATTGATGTGGTCGGCGCTGCGCTGCTGGATCTGTTTGCCTTTGAATGGGTCTGTGCAGAGCGGAATCGTTGTGTTGTATTTGCCGCTTGGGTCATAGTGGTAGACTGGCACATTCCAGTGGTCCGCCATGCCGCCAAACATGATCTCGGCGCCAGAGCTGAAGCTGCGATTGAACGATTCCTCTCCGTTGTGCCACTTGCCGGTTCCAAAGGTGTGGTAGCCGTTGGCCTGCAGCGCCTCTCCGAGGGTGGTGTGCGCTTGTGGGATGCTCTGGCCCACGCGCTCGATGTGAAACAAGCTACGTCCCGAGTGCAGCATGGCACGGCTGGGCATGCAGACGGCACCGGAGGTTCCGCTGGGAATGTGAGCATGGGTGAACGTGGTGCCGCGCGCCACCAGCTTGTCGATGTTGGGCGTTTTGATGGCACTATTGCCCAAGGCGTGAATGGTGTCGAACCGCTGGTCGTCAGCGAAGAAAAATACGATGTTTGGTGTGGTCATGGTTTCATCCTTTTTGTTTTGAATTCTATTCGGGGGATCCCTTTTTCCATACAAGGGTTTTGACGGTGACTGGGGTGTCCCAGGCCTGCGGGAGTTGTGGGGTCCCGCGCGGATCGGCATCGCGCTCCGGCCAGTGTGGAATCAATGCTTCGAACTTTTGTCGCGATGCGAGCGCGGTGTCAGTCTCGCTGCCGGTGATGTCTGTCTGCTCGTCGGGATCGGCTTGCAGATCGACGAACTTCTGTGGCGAGCGATCGGTGCCGATATAGAGTTTGTAGCGTTCATCGCGTAGGACACGGTCACGGAAGTACCACTCGTTCTCCACGCCGCGATCACTGACCTTGGCGTTGTTCTGTCCTCCCATGGCCATGATCCAGTCGCGATCAACATGATCCACATCGCCGCGCAGATAGGGCGCGATGGAGGAGCCGTCGACCTTGTCCTCACCGGGGACAGTTTGTCTGGCAATATCGGCAAAGGTGGGGATCATGTCGGTGAAATCAACCAGTGCTTCGCTGATGCCTCCCGCTGGGATCGAGCCGGGCCAGCTAGCTATGAACGGGATGTTCACGCCAGGTTCTATAGTCTTTGCCTTGCCGCCGGGTATGGCTCGCTCTCCAATATGCCCAACCAAATCGCCGCACGTCCCATTGTCTGAAGTGAAGATTAGCAAGGTGTCTTCACGGATCTTCATCGCATCCAAGGCCTCGACCAGGCGGCCAAGCAGGAAGTCCGTGTATCGCACCATGGCCTTATGCTTGCCTACGTTAGTCTCGGCGTCGGGTTCATGGGGTGTGGTAGTGAAAGGGGTGTGGGTCAGTACCATGGGGTAGTAGATGAAGAAGGGCTTCTTTTCATCCTTATGGCAGCGTGCAAAGTCGATGACGAAGTCGGAGAACATATCCGGCCCAAATGCTTCGGGATACGTCTGTGCCGGTTTGTTTTTTGTCACAATGTAGGGATTCCAGTAGCGTTTGTTGCTTGGTGGGTTGTTGCCTTCGCCCCCCGTCCACATGCACCAGTCATCGAAACCAGCCCGATCCAAGGCACTGGGCTCGACGCGGAAGTCGTTGAGTTGCCACTTGCCGGCGATAGCTGTTGCATAACCGGCCTTGCGCATCATCAACCCGAGGTTGCACGCATAGGCATCGACGTCGTAGCGCGCGCTGCCCCAGCGGGGAACATCCCAGTGATTGACCCATCCGTTGCGATAGGGGTATTGCCCCGTCAGCAGGCACATGCGGGACGGCGTGCACTGGGGCATGCTGTAGACATTGTTAAAGCGCATGCCTCCGTTAGCCAGCTTGTCGATGTTGGGCGTGTCGACATCCTTCGCCCCATAGCAGCTGATCCACTCCTTCCCAAGGTCGTCGAGGAGTATGAAGACAATATTGGGATGTGTCATATGCTTGTCTTTCGCTTGGCTTTTTTCTCCGGTCATTTCTGCGTCATGCGGTCGTAGGATGCGCGCCCGTACTCCTTGCCTTCAAAGCTATCTCTGACGCTGCCTTCCTAGATGCCATATCCAGACTGCATGGCCTTAACCCGTTCCGGCTTCTCCGCGGCCAGGTTATGCTTTTCGGATGGGTCGATCGCGAGGTTGTAGAGTTCGACGCTTTCGCCATGTCTAAATCCTCTGATTACTGATTGCTGCACTTAAAAAAGACCCTTTCTTAAAGCAATTCAAGTCACTTCTCGGCTTCTCCTCGAATTAGGTCCATCCTACTGCCGCTGGGCTTCGTATTCGTCGAGTGTGCCTAAGTAGTCAATCACACCCGTTTCGGTGACGTCGAATATGCGCGTTGCCAGCGTGGCAATAAAGCGGTGGTCATGCGAAACGAAGATAAGGGTGTTAGGAAACAGCGATAGGCCGAAGTTGAGCGCTTCAATTGCCTCTAGATCGAGATGATTGGTGGGTTCATCAAGCGCCAGTACATTTCCCCCTTCCATCGTCATTTTCGATAAGATCAGACGGGCTCTCTCGCCACCGCTCAAAACGCCAACCTTTTTCATCGAAGCCTCGCCGGTGAAAAGCATCTTGCCCATGAAGGACCGCAACTCGGCTTCTGTGCTCTCGTTTCCCGCAAAACGGTTGAGCCAGTCCAAGGCGGTCGAACCGTCATCTAGCAATCCTGAGGCATCCTGTGGAAATATGCCGATATTCACAGTGTCACCGAACGTGACCGAACCGCTGTCTCCATCCGCCTGACCACAGAGAATGTTTAATAGCGTCGTTTTTCCAATGCCATTTTTGCCAATGATCGCCACGCGCTCCTCAGGACCGATCGTGCAGGAAAAATTCTTAAAGATCGTGCGATCATACGCCTTGGATATTCCTGTGGCTTCGATGACTTTGTTACCTAGACGCTGCTTGGGCGTGAACCGTATATAGGGAGAGACCCGACTACTGGCCTTGAACTTACGGACCTCCAGCTTATCCAGCGTTTTCTTGCGTGAGGTGGCCTGCTTGGCTTTCGATGCATTCGAACTGAATCGGGAGATGAACGCCCTCAGGTCCTGCGCCTGTTTCTCGACCTTTTTGTTCGCTTTTTCCTGGAGCTCGCGTGCTTCAAGACTAGCGATTGTGAAGTCATCGTAGTTTCCGGTGAACATTCGGATCTCGTGGTAATCAAGATCGGCGATGTGCGTACAGACCTGATTCAGGAAGAAGCGGTCATGAGAGATGGTCACAAGCGTGCCCTCGTAGCGCTTGAGCAAATCGACCAACCATTCAATTGACTCCATATCCAAGTGGTTGGTGGGCTCATCAAGTAGCAGAATGTCAGGCTTTCCGAATAGAACCTGTGCCAGAAGAACCCGCAATTTGAACCCGCCCTGCAGGGAGGTCATATTGCAGTCAAACAGATCATCACTCAGCCCCAGACCTGCCAGCAGGGTTGCCGCTTCGGCTTCCATCGTGTAGCCGCCAGCATCGCCGAACTCCTCTTCAACATGCCCACAGCGTTCGTGCTCAGCATCGGTCAGTTCGTCGGTCGAGTAGAGATGCTCGCGCTCACAGTGCAGCTTCCACAGTGCGGGGTTTCCCATATAGACCGTGTCGATGATCGTGTGTGCATCGAATGCCGTATGGTCCTGACGGAGATACCCGAGTGTACAGCCCTCTCCGATGGAGACCTCGCCCTCGCTCTGATCCTGCTGGTCGGTCAGAATTTTCATAAACGTGCTCTTTCCAGAGCCGTTGGCTCCAATGAGCCCATACCGGTTTCCCGGCACAAACTTCACCGAAACGTCTTCAAAGAGCGCCGTCTTACCGAAGCGCATGCAAATTTTGGATGTAGCAATCATATGGGATCTCTTAAGAGCGGAGTTGACAAAGGAGCGGACACTAGACCCAAAGGCACCCTGAGGCAATAAATAAAGCATAAATTGGAAAGCTGAAAGCTGAAATGGAGTTAGACATTATGAGCTTGCCCGCCTGTGTTTGTGCCATATGGCAATACCTCTAACGGGTTCCGCATTCCGAGGTCGAAGGGTTCGGAAAGAAAGTGAACCCACCTAAAGGACTACGTCCATTGGGGAGGGTAAACAACGCGGTAGCAAAGATTTCAAATTCAATTTCGTCGCTTCACAACAACAGCAACTTATGCTAATACAATAAAGAAGGATTGGATTGCGTTATTAGTATGTGTGAGGGATAGAACGAACAAAGGAGAATGACATGCTGAATACTAAACAAACAATGACAACTTTAATTGCAGTAGCAATAGTTTCAATAACAATCAACGACAGTTTTTCAACACCTGTTCGTGCTCATAAAAAAGCGAGGGCACAAGTAAACACAAAAAGTAAAGTAAGGGCTGACAAAAACAGAGACGGCATTGTCCAGCCTAAGGAAGCCCGTAAAGCAGCGATCAAAAACAACCAGAATACAAAACGAGCAGTAGTAAACACAAAATGGGAAGCAAAGGCTGACGAAAACAACGATGGCATTGTCCAGCCTAAGGAAGCCCATAAAGCAGCGATCAAAAACAACCAGAATACAAAACGAGCAGTAGTTGATCACAAATGGGAAGTCCAAGCCGACAAGGATGGAAATGGGGTTGTGAGCGTCGCCGAACGTCGCAGGTACAATTTGCATGTTATAGACAAAAATTCTGATGACAAAATTACGGCTGCTGAAAGAAGCGCCTTTTGGATTAAGAGAAGATCCAAGGTGAACACATTGGTTGAGAAAAACTACGATGCCAATGCTGACGGATGGATTGATGGCTCCGAAGCACAGGAACTGCTTAGAGACCGGTTGCGCCTGATTAACACCCACGGCAAAGCCAAGGTGGATACAGCACTTGAAGCTGAATACGACGTTAACCAAGATGGAATCATTGATAAGAGTGAAGCACAGGCACTCAAAAACACACTGGACAACGATTGATACTCAATTGAGCCCGTCTCTTTGCTGTGGTTCGTGGGTTTTGAACGTCCAACATCGAACAAAAAGAGAACTCCCAACTTCGATGTTCATTCCCAAGTTTCATCCTTATATATTCCGGCGGAGGTACGACGCCGAGGGTGGGGCAGACCTGAAATTTGACCGTGGGCAGCTCCCACCTCCCACATCCCCCCCCTCTCTCAATTACAGCTTTCAGCTTTCCCAATTACAGCTTTTTCCTCTCCCCCTCTAGCCATTTCTGGTTTGCCGTTTTGCGGACAATGCGGCATACTCCCGCCGATGCATACCGATAAGACTTTAGATACAGAGTTGACCCTCTCCGACGTGCTTCAGAACGTCTTTGGATTTGACTCCTACCGCGCCGATCAGGAAGAGATTGTACGGGCGATTCTCGCGCGGAAGGATTGCTTCGTGGTCATGCCCACAGGGGGAGGCAAGTCCCTCTGCTATCAGCTCCCTGCTCATGTTATGGATGGAACATGCATCGTTATCAGCCCTCTGATTTCGCTTATGAAAGACCAGGTGGATGCCGCGATTGCCACCGGGCTCAGGGCATCATTTCTCAATAGCTCCCTCTCCGTATCTACGAAGCGTGCAGTGGAGTCTCAGCTCGCTGCTGGCGACCTGGACCTGATCTATGTCTCTCCGGAGCGTTTTGCTATGCCGGAGTTCATCGCCGCGCTCAAACGCGTGAAGCTCTCTTTCGTTGCCATCGACGAAGCGCACTGTATTTCTGAGTGGGGGCATGATTTCCGCCCTGACTATCTGAATTTATCGACCATCGTTCAGGCTTTTCCAGACATCCCTGTGGCGGCCTTTACGGCGACGGCTACCCATCGCGTGCAGGAAGACATCGTTGCCAAGCTTGGTCTTCGTTCACCGCACATGGTTCGCGCATCCTTTAACCGCCCAAACTTGTTTTACAAGGTCGTCCCTAAGCAGAACGTGAGTGCACAGATCCTGCGCTTTGTGGGCTCCCACGCCGGATCCGCTGGCATTATCTACCGCACGACCCGTAAGAGCGTCGAGCAAACAGCCACCATGCTGGCAAAGCATGGAATCCGAGCCTTGCCTTATCATGCCGGGCTCGATGATGCCACGCGGGTCAAGAATCAGGAAGCTTTCAACAGAGACGAAGTTGACGTGATCGTCGCCACCGTTGCCTTCGGAATGGGCATCGATAAATCCAATGTCCGCTATGTGCTGCATGGTGACCTTCCCAAGAACATGGAAAGCTACTATCAGGAGACCGGCCGATCTGGTCGTGATGGTGACCCCGCCTTTTGTCAACTCCTGTTTGGCTATGGCGATATTTCCAAAATCCGTTTCTTCATCGACAAAATCACCGATGTCACCGAGAAGAAACACGCTATCAAATGTCTGAACGATATGGTCCACTACGCCACCGTCCACGCCTGCCGTCGCAAACAGCTCCTAAACTACTTCGGCGAGGAGTATCCTCCCCAGACTCCAACCCTGAACTCGGAACTTGGAATTCGGAACACGGGGCCCACGGGGCCGTGTTGCGATATCTGTTCTGGCGAGGTCGAGAGCATTGAGGCGACGCGCGATGCCCAAATTTGCATGTCTGCCATTGGTCGCACCGGCGAGCGTTTCGGGATCAACCATATCATCTCCATCGTCATCGGCGACGAGTCCGACCGCATCAAGCAGCTCGGACACGACAAGATCAAGACCTTTGGAATTGGAAAGGATAAAGACCGGCACCACTGGCGCTTGATTATGGACAACTTGCTTGCCAAGCGCCTGATCGGTCAGAGTGATGGGGAGTATCCCACACTGAAGCTTCTGCCTAAAGCCCGCGAGGTCCTGTTTGAGAAACGGGAGGTGCACATCATAAAGCCGCGCAAAACCGCGAAAAGCAAGCGGGGTAATCGGCGTGAAAAGAAGACCTCGGACGGTGCTTACGACGAACCTCTCTTCGAGCAACTACGCGTGCTGCGCAAGGCGATTGCATCGCATCAGGGCGTTCCGCCTTACGTCGTTTTCTCCGACAGGACGCTCCACGAGATGGCCCGTACTTTTCCGACCACAGAGGTCGAGTTCCTTGGTGTTTCCGGCGTCGGCGAAACCAAACTCGAGAGCTACGGCGCTCAGTTCCTCAAAGTCATCCAGACATTCAAAAAAGCCAACCCCGCTTGATAAGACGCGCGGTCTGAAAGTTCCGGGTTGAGGGTTCCGGGTTCTGAGGCGATAAATAAAGCTGAAATTTGAGGCTGTTCAAGAAAAACTGTGGGTGGCGCGAATATTAGGCAAATGGGGTATCTCTTTAGCTGTACCATGTACAATATGTAGTGGGTGCGTCATCCCGAGCTTGTCGAGGGATCTCCTGCCTGTCGTCACCAGTTGCCCATGAGATCCTTCGACTTCGCTCAGGATGACAAGAAAAGAACGTCGTGACAAATGTCAAGATGTAGGGATTACGCTCCGACCCCGGCTTTCAACCTTCAGCCTTCCTTCTCCAGCAGCCCTTGGTGTCGTAGCAGGGTGTTTGGATCGGGTTCACGACCTCGGAAGGATTTGAATACGTCCATGGGATGCAGGCTCCCTCCTGCGGCAAGTATGGTGTCACGGAAACGTTGTCCCGTTTGAATGATGGCATCGTTATCATTCAGTCCTGCTTCGACAAACGCCCCGAAAGCATCTGCCGAAAGCACTTCTGCCCACTTGTAGCTGTAGTAGCCCGCCGCATAGCCCCCGGCGAAGATATGGCTGAACCCACAGAGAAAGCGATCCTGCTCAATAAATGGCATCAGACTGAATTTGCTGCCGATACAGCGTTTGACGTCATCTGGAGTCAACGTGCCGTCCGCTCTGTAGCGATGATGTAGTTCCAGATCTAGAGCAGCAAATAGGAGTTGGCGCATGGTGGACGATCCGGCAAGAAAAGTGCGGGCCCGGTATAGTTTTTGGTAGAGTGCCTCAGGTAGAGGTTCGCCCGTGTCGATATGCTCACTCATGCGGATCAGGGTGGGGCGATGGTAGCACCAGTTTTCCATAAACTGACTGGGGAGTTCAACGGCATCCCATTCGACGTTGTGGATTCCTGCCGCCTCCGGTTCGTTAACGGTGGTGAGTAGGTGCTGTAGCGTATGTCCGAATTCATGAAACAGTGTGGTGACTTCATTGAATGTCATGAGTGACGGTTTGTCATTGGAGGGGCGCGTTTGGTTGCAGACCATGGTGGCCACCGGAAGGGTGATCTTTCCATCCGGGGTTTGTTGGCGAGGGCGAAGTGCATTCATCCACGCACCGCCACGTTTCGTGGCTGGGCGTGAGTAGGGATCAAGATAGAAAGTGGCCATATCTGCGCCAGATGCATCTTTGATGGTAAAGGGGCGCACATCTTCATGCCATACGGGTATTTCACTCTCGGGAGGCGCAATGGTGATTCCAAAGAGGTTATGGGCGAGGTCAAAAAGCCCCTCAAGCACGCGAGGGAATTGGAAATAGGGGCGGAGATCCTCGTCCGTAAATTCGAATAGGGTTTCTCGCATATGATCGGACCAGAAGGCCACATCCCAATTCATCAGTGTCTTTGTCTCGCCATGCTGTGCGGCGTAGCGTCGCAGCTCCTCAAGCTCGCGCTGGGCGGCTGGAGCTGCAACGCTGTGGAGGCGTTCTATCATGGCGTCTACAGCACTCGGGCTGTCTGCCATTTTCTGTGCCAGGCTCACCTCGGCATAGGTCGTATAGCCCAGAATCTCAGCCATCTCCCGCCGCAACTTCAATGTGGTGTCGATGAGTGGTGTGTTGTCCCCGTCCCCGGAAGAGGCTCGCGTAACAAATGCGCGATAGAGCGTTTCGCGATGATCGCGTTGGGTGCTGTATTGCATGAACGGCACGAAAAGAGGAGCTTCCAATGTGATGACCCAAGGTCCGATTTCCGCGGTGCTTGTTTCGCTTCCTGCCAGCTTTGCCGCCTCAGATGCGGCGGCCAATAGCGATTTTGGCAAACCCGCAATATCGGCTTGTGTTTGCAGATTCAGTGCGAAGGCTTTGGTTGCATCCAGAACGTTGTTGCTGAATTGCGTTGAAGTCAGAGCAAGTTCACGCTTGATGGTGTTGAAGCGCTCGCGCTTTTCGTTGGGGAGTCCTACGCCTGCAAGCTCCGCATCGAGTAGGGATGCGGCAACAATGCGTTGTTGCGTTTCATCAAGCGTTGACCATGCGGTCCCGGAACGCAGCGTTTTCAAGGCTTTGTAAATGGAGTCGCTTTGGTTGACGCGAAGCGAAAATGCAATGACGCTGGGTTGTAGAGCATCATGTGCCGTCCGCCACTCGGTTGTGTTCATCACACTGTGAAGATGCGTGATCACCCCCCAAGCAAAATCAAGAGGTTCAAGCAGTTTACGCAGGGGCAGGATAGCCCCCTTCCATGTGGGGGTAACAGACTGTTCAATTTTAGCCAGCGAGGGTTCGGCATAAGCCAGAATTGTTTCGATGGCCGGTTGAGCATGCTCCGGCAGAATGCAATCAAAGCGTGGTAATGCTTGATATTGAAGTAGAGGGTTGTCGGTTGGCATTATGGTCTTGCTCCTTTGAGATGTCATAATCATTGACAGCAGAACTGTTATATACTCCCTATTTATGCAATCATTCTGCTGACAATAATTCTGTCAAATCTCTCTTCTCATTTTTCTTTGGTTGCGGCTTTGCCGCTCTGTGATATCCGCGGTTCAACCCCTTAATAACGCAGAATGCTCGTGGTGACATCCGCTTGCAAATAATAAGCATGGGTTATACTGTAATTTCACAAGGGGAGCGAATGCAATTGTGAGCAGAGGGAGGCGGATTATGAACAAGGCGTTGATAGAACGGATTGAATCAAAAATTGAGCAGGCTTCAGGCCTCAGTGATTCGTCGCGTGTTGAGTTGGCTAGGTTGCTCGCATTGTTGCGAGAAGAAATGAGCGTGCTTGAAAAGACGCATGATGATCAAGCTGAGAGCATTGCCGGGTTCGCAGGAGCTGCCACACACGAAGCGATGCGCGAACAAACGAATCCCCACCTGTTGCAACTGGCAATTGATGGCTTCTCCGCTTCTGTAGAGGACATGGAAATTGAGCACCCCAAGCTCGTTGAGGTCACAAACTCCATTTGCACCATGCTCTCAAATCTGGGTATTTAAGGCGTTGTAGTGCGTGACTGTGTCGTGCGTTATAGTGTGCCATTGTATGGTGTAATTCCGCCCGGCGGGCGGGAGCCTAGATGCAATCTGGGGCTATATATTTCAATCACAGCGCAGCGAATTGACTGCCTACCCCTTCAGTCGCAACAGAATTGCCATTGCGGTCTGCTGTATTTCGAGTGCACGTGACTGGGTTGCGGCTTCGTTGTAGCAGCGAAACTCGGGTGCATTGCCGGAGGGGCGCATGTGGAGCACTTCTTGAGATTCGAAGGTGATGCGCAGTCCGTCAGTGCGGTCGATGACTGTAATCCTGCCGAATGCCTCACCAAAGGCGTCTTCGATTGCGGCGGGATCGTCAAAGCGATCTAAGATCTTGGCGCTCTCCTCGGTCGGAAAGTCCTGAATGCGGTCACTGACCGTAAAGCGTTGGGGTAGGGCGGACAGTAGGCCGGAGATGGGTTTTCCCTCCTTGATAGAAAGCAGGATGATGCTCAGCACGGGCAATACGGCATCGCGCGTTGGCAGCGGGCTCAACTCACTGCCGAATACAGGGAAGACGCTGTTGGTTAGGAAACCGCCGTTGGCCTCGTAGCCGACTATGCCATGGCAGCCAGTCTCGACTGCTTCGATCATGGATGCCACGACAAAGGGGGATCCGATCTTTGTTCGACGAATATCGCTGAACCAGCCCGTTTGCTCAAGAGCGCTGTTGCAGCTGACCGGGGTACTCACGGAATCGGCGCCGAGATAGTGGGCGGCCAGAATGCCGGCAATATCCCCGCGTAGCCACTCGCCTTTTTCATCGCTGATTAACGGGCGGTCACTATCGCCATCGGTCGAGAGAATCGTATCGAACCTGTGTTCCTGCGACCACTGGCGGGCCAGCGCCACATCCTCTTCGCGGATGGCTTCGGTATCGACGGGGATGAAGGTATCCGAAGCGCCTAGCGGGATTACCTCTGCACCGAGACCGGAGAAGATCTCGACTAGATCTTCACGGCCGACCGCGGAGTGCTGATAAATTCCGATTTTCTGGCCGCTTAGACAGTCGCTGGGAAAGGCGTCGAGGAAGCGCGCGATATAGTCGGCGCGGGCAGTCGGGTCTTCAGCCGGAATATCAAACACGGCATCGACGAATGCCCCGTCAGCGTCAACCAGCCCTTCCTGAAGTGTCACGACTTGCGAGACGATGCCAGATTCATCGGACTTAAGAATCTCACCGGAGACTTTGTTGAACTTGATGCCGTTGCGGTCAGCGGGGATATGGCTTCCTGTAACCATGATGGCCGGGCAATGATTCTTGAGTCCATAAAGCGCAACAGCGGGGGAGGGGATGCGACCGCAATTCACCGGGGCGTAGCCCATGTCCGATGCTGCCCGCGCAACTGCAGTCATGATACGTCCAGTCGAAGGACGAAGATCGCCCGCAATGGCGACAGACTCCCCGTTCTTTGTGAGCTCCCCAGTTTGCTCGAGATACTGGAGAAAGCCGCGCGTGTAGGTGTAACAAACCCTGTCGGTCATTTCGACTGCGAGACCACGGGCACCACTAGTGCCGAACTTTACGCCGCAGCTTTGCATCAAATCGTTAATTACAAAATCCATGGTTATTTTTCCTTCAAAGGGTTGCCGAACCGCAAGGTGATCTCTGTGACTATTAGGTATCGTACGCGATGAGTCGTTTCAATCAAACCAAAAGAATACGTCAGGAAAACGATCAAGTAGGCACACATCTCCGATGGTTCCTAATCGGGATTCCCAACTCCGAGGTGTAGCCACCACGGCTTTTGGCCGGGCCGCGCGTTGGTGGCATTTTTCGTCTCTTCACTTCATGTCCGCAATACTCCACCTTAAACCTCCTAATTAGAGCCTATCCGAAAAGGTCGGAGGCACCAAAATCTCCAAATCTCCTAATCTTTGTCGCGAGCTTTGTCGCAAGCTTTGTCAATTCTTCTCTCAAACCTGTTCCCCTTTTCGACAAAGCTCAGGACAAAGCTCGCGACAAAGGGACAAGGGGGACCTTGTTTCCGGTCTG
>Ga0307929_1001792_pt1 | contig 15183 bp, 11 predicted proteins | sample AceLakmetage1330_FD_203160 | JGI IMG/M metagenome (GOLD analysis project Ga0307929, IMG submission 203160) | Saline water microbial communities from Ace Lake, Antarctica - #1330 | ecosystem: Environmental > Aquatic > Non-marine Saline and Alkaline > Saline | place: Antarctica: Ace Lake...
CTGTATGGTTCCTCCTGTGCCACCACTTATTGCCCATACAAAGGTCTGGTCTTTTTTATCCGAAGAAATACTGTAAGTAACATTCTCGCCCGGGCACACGCTGTCGTTACCTGCAATAGGGTCAAGAACAGGTTTTGCAATTACCTCTACCACCTTAATAGCATTGATATTACAAAAGTTTGCAGGATTTACCGCTGTTGCCGTAATGGTATAGGTTCCCGGACTATTCCAGGTAATATTAGCCAATGATGAGGGTGGCGTGCCAGGAACGATAGTAGGGCCGATAGGAGATACACTCCAGGTAGCATCACCATTGGTATAATAGGTCCAGGTAGTGCCTTCACAAACTTGCTCTTCACCATAGGTAATAACAAACTCAGGCAATACATCGACATCAAAAGTACTTGTGCCAGGGCCGCAATTTGCCAGTGGATTATTGTATTCACATTTCACGGTATAAGATGTTGCGTCAAAAAATGTGATGTTTACGCTGGGCGTATTCCGATCCTGCAGGTTAAACTGATAACCACCACCACTAACCGTCCAGTTGTAATAAGTTCCCGGCAAGGTAGGCAATGAAAAAGTTCCGGAAGCTCCCTGGCAAAGTGTTAATGGCCCTGAAATTGGAAAGCTTGTATAAAAAACAGGCACATTTAAAGTTGTTGTCCCTTCGCATGGAGCAGTACCACAACCGGGTGTTTCAAGGCTGATGGTAGTAGGGCCAATATAGGTTGGCGACCATTTCACGGAAACGCAACTGGTTCCCACACCCGAAATAATAGTTCCACCGGTAACCGTCCAATTGTATGTAGGACAACCCGGTGGTGGTGGTGTTGTACAAAACGAAGATGTATCTCCGGCGCACACGGTGCCATAGCAACAATCGGTTTCTATTTTCGGTCCCTCACCCGGCAGGACAACTATCTTTTTGGTAATGGTGTCGGAACAACCACAGGGAACCTGCATTAAAATACTATCTTCCAGCTGGAATACTTGCACCCAATGACCAGCACCCATATCGGTGGCTGTGAGGGTTACTGTGTAAGTGCCTGGATTAGTGTAGGGATGATCTAAGGGGTTGGCCAGTGTGGACGTGATCCCATCGCCAAAGTCCCATAAGTAAACACTACCTCCCAACGATAAATTTGTAAAATGAACTGCTGTGTTAACACATACAGTATCCTGGTCAGTAATAAAATTAGCTTCAGGGCCGTCAATCAGGCAAATCTGTGCTGTTATTGAGTCGAGACAAGTACCACCGGTAGCGAGGTTGCTTATCACAACTTTGATGTAGCCCACACTACCTGTTCCCCAAACAATTACCTTTGGATTACCAAGGTTAGTTGCAATGGTGCCGCCATTTACCGCCCAGGTATATGAATAGGCCGCATCGTTGGGGTAAACCGTGTAAACATGGGCGCTTTCCTTGCAGGCAGCCATAACTTTATCTGCCTGGCCACCCGGCACATCAATATTGCAAGCGCCTTCAGCCGGGCAAATCTCCACGGCATCTTTTATTTTAAACTCCGGACAACAATCTGTTTGTGCCGCCACCTGGTTTGAACCGACGGCAAAAATTGCAATTAAAAACATTGTAGCTACGAGAAATCTTCCTTTCTCAATAGTAGCTTTCACTTTTCTTTTAAATGTAAAATTTTTCATGATGATTAGAATTGATGATTAATACTCCTTCATAAGTTTAAACGCACAGCGAAATGACTGATTAAATTGGGCGCATCTTTCCATATGTATAAACATATCTGTTTGCTATTTAGGTTTTCATTTATTTGTTAATTAATTGTTAAAAACAATGTGATATAAAACCTGGAACTAACTTGTCAACTGTTGTACCATAAAGTGAAAATAATCTTGTTTTAATCATTTAAGTATGTAATTACTTAAATAGAGGAAGGTTATAAACTTGTTAATTTAAATTAACAAACATCTAAAATGGTTTCATATGCACATATGGGCGTAAATACATATGAGTTTTCACCCATGTGGGTGAAAATGCCACTAATGGATAAGGTTTTTAATAAATTGAAAATTGACAGAGAATAATTGTTAGGGCCTAGTATTTTTTAGGGATTATTTTCGAAATGTAACTGTTCATACCTTTCCATTCCTTTTTTCCGATACTTAGAGCCAGCCACACAATGATTACAAATGAATATCCGTATGTTGCCGGGGCGGCAAAACGCATATACCAAAATTGGATGGTTTCTTTTTCTGTGGGTTCCTGGTACAAACCAAACCAATCGACAAGGGTGTAAGAGTTTAAAATGATGATATACATTTTGAGCATCACAAAGGCTGTAACGATGATCATTCCCAACACGAGGGCTATTGATTTTCGTTTCCACGAAATCGGGGTTGCCAATGTAAGTGCAATAAAAAATGCGGTTATCAGGTAGCCGATCCTGTCGCTGGCCTTGTTGGCTGTAACGCCTTTAATCTTGGTGCCCTCCATCCAGTCGGCCCGCGAAAGAAACAGGGCAATATCATTTCCTCCTTTATCTGTTTGCGTTTTGAGATTTACAAAGCCACCACGGGGGAAATCCTCGAAAAGAAAATTGCCTACACTGCAAAAATAATCCGCGTAAAGCCTGTTTACGTTGAGTTGTGGCAGCAGCAACAGGGTGTATAAAACGATGAACACACCCACACTGATAAGTATTTTTTTTGTTGCTATCATGATTTCACCGTTTTACGACTTACATATTTCAACCACAAAAACCAAAGTACAATGGCAACAAGGATGAAAGCTACCTGCCACACTGCTAGATGCATCGATTCGAAAAAATCGGGAAAATAAACGCCGACTAAAAAAAGTGTAACGATGCGGATGATGTTGAGAAAAAACAAAATTACCAGCCCCACGCCCAGGCCGGCCAACTTATCCCTGAGCCGTGCCGGAAAAGCAACGACCCCCGCGATAAAAATAGCCATTGGTTCGGCGGCATCGCAGCCTTTTTTTATGCCCACCGAAAATTGTGAGGAAGAAATTAAATCGCCACTTACCGTGTTTTCAAATCCTAACAATGAAAGAAACTTTCCTCCTAAAAAAGCATAAGTATTTACAAGTGGTGTAAAAACATTGTTTTCAAGCCATGGAATACGGTATATCACATAGAATAGTAGTATTTGTAAGGCTACTAAGCCGATAAAAAACAGAACCGGATTTTTTCGGTAAAAATTGCCGATGTTATAGTTTAGTTTCATTTCTTTCGTGTTTATTAGTTTTTATAGTTTTTTTTATCTTAAAAGAACCCGGAGGCTTAAATTTCGGATTCAGCCTCCAGGTTTCAATAATCAAACTTGCAGGGAGAAAGTTGTAGGTAAATGTTTAAAGCAGATACAAAAACCAAACACTATCATTCAACCTTCTAACCTCTAACCTCTAACCTCTACCTTCCATCCTCTTTCCTCATCATCCACAACTGCACCATGTAGGCCACAACTGCAGCACTAACAAAAACCCCAAAAGGATCGGCGCTCGTGATCTGGCCAAAGTACAGGTAGGCAGCAACTAAGCCTGCAACACCTATCATCAGCACTACTGCAAATACTTTTGCAAAGAGCTTCCTGTCGAAGAGTTTGGGTTTTGCACCCATTGTTTGCGAAACTGCAACTCCAGCCACAGCCAGCGAAGTTTGCCGCTGATACAGGAATACCATTCCCACGGCCAGCACCAGCAGCAAGAGGATGATCACGCCCCATTCGGAGAGGGTGGGGATAAAATTCGATGATTCTTCAAAGGTAAATTCCAATTGAGTATCAATATCAACAGCATTTGAAAGCCTGAAAAACATTGTTGCTGAATCCTGTGGTTGCAAATATGGATGAAGTTCAATAATTGCAATTTCATTTTGTAATGATACAACACTGTTTTCGAAAGGTGATTTAAAGGATAAATCCTCAAATGCGTATAATCCTTGAGGGCATGCTACCGCAATCGATGTTATGAGGGAAGCACCATTATTTAATAAGTCGGTTGAGCATAAATCATTTCCAGCCGGTACAGTCAGCTCACCACTTCCATCGTTTAGTGGAGTATCCATACATACTTCGTGGTGATACCCGGTAATATCTTTTTCTGATAACATTACCTTTATTTTAACAGCAGTATCCATATTAGCGAAATGAATAACTAATTTAAACTTTCTAAATTTGACTTTTTTGGAATTAGGAATTTCATCTTCTCCTAAAATAGTACGACCCTGAGTTACTCCTCCAGCAGGAAAGTCATTATCATCCTCTTCAGGTTGATGTATCCCATCCATATTATCATCTACTTTATCGTCAAGATTATCCACAGCTTCACCTATTTTAAAAAGGTTCATTTTAGTAATTTTCGTATTATCTCCTTTCATAACTCGAACCCACACGTCTTTGATTGTTTCACCAGTAGCGTTCTCAAGCTCAAGTATAACCGGGCTGGCATCACCAACCTCTATTTCAGTTCCGCCTTCGACTACTTTCGTGGTTTCATCAGCAAGCGCTGAAAACCCTAATAAGCAGAAGCTAACAATAATAAAAAGTGACAATAGATTTTTCATTTTATAATCTCCTATATTTAATGAATGAATTTTGAATTGTTGTTTAAAAATTGAATTTTTGAAATAATTCTGTTTGTTTTTATTTAATGATAAGTTTCCCATAATAGCCTCCTTTAGTACTTGTTATTTTAATGAAATAGACACCGGCCGATCGATCGCTGATATTAACCTTGTAGGGCAGTGCCACATCTGAGGAATAAACCTGCTCGCCAAAAGTGTTGAAAATATCCAGCTCAACCTGCTCGCCATTTCCATCCACGGTAAATGTGCCATCGCCGGGATTTGGATAAACAGAAACTTTGAGCGTCTGGAAATCCGATATATCAACAGGTGCCAGTTTCACTAATTTCACTTCCGACAATCCATTTGTTTCAAAGTGGCCGGTATTCATCGCTGCATTGTAGCGCACTTCCAGATCGAAAGTTTCGTCTGTTGAAGGACGGAAAAGCTTGTAGCTGATTGCTTCGCCGGGTTCTAGGCCATCGGCCAGGGGGGCGAAGGCAGTGTTGCCAAAAACACTTAGTGCAAAAGCTGCCTTGGCGTCAGTAAGCTGAACCAGACCGGTGCAAGCACCACCCGTGTTGAACCCGCCTACAATATCCCTGTTTTGAAATACATTTTCAGCCAAACTGAATGCAACCACATGCGATGCCGGACCGGGTACTACCGCGTTCCAGGGTGAGGTGATGATCTCGGCTGGTTTTCCATCATAATGGGATTTTGTGGATATTATCCCGAAATCTATCGTAGCCGGAGCACTCATCAATACATAGTAAGATTTGCCGGGTACGACAAAACCAAGGGTATTGATTCCAAACTGATTCCAATATACTCCTTGCCCTGCTACCTCTTTAACAATGATAAGGTCATCAATTCCGGCAAACAAATACTCAATATCAAAGAATTCGTTGTTCAGCACCGGCATAGGCGTCCATCCCTCATCCAAAAACAAAGTCTTGTCGGGTGTTTCTTCGCCATTAATAGGCAGCAGCACATCTTCAGTTACCTTTATTACATAACCCGAATGTGTATTCCATTCGCCAAGTGTGTATATGTTTTGACCGGGATAAAACATCCCTTCAAAATTGTACAGCAAGGTCAGTTCATCGATAATGGGATTCAATACAAAATCCATCAGAGGTACTGTTGGCTGGATATAGCTCGAAATGCCACTCCATCCCTGCGGTATTGCAATTGTTTGGGCCGCGCCTCCTGCCACGGTAATCGAAAAGCCACAAGCATAAGTACACCCGGATGACAGGTTCGCGTACAGGTAGCTGATCTGATGTGTGCCTACACCTGCATCAGCAGGGTAGAATACCCCGTCAAAAACTCCCGGCCCCTCGTAAAACCCTCCTTCTGGTGTTGCACCGTTAAGTGTAAATGGCGGGGAAGACTGGCTTACCGTCATATCACCAGGGCAGTTTAGCTCGGGTGGGTCGGTATCAAAAACTGTAACTACAAAGCCATCAAAGCTTTGGTTTCCACTAACATCGGTTGCTGTATAAACAACATCTGTTAGTCCGACAGGGAAGAACATTCCCGGTTCGTAATTCACCGTCAGGCTTTCAATGCCGCAGTTGTCGCTAACAATGGGCCAATCCCAGAGGAGGGTGGCGGTATAAACCACTTCAGTAAGTCCCACAGGGAAAGTTGCACCGGGTTCGTAATTCCCCGTCATGCTTTCTATCCCACCATTATCGTTAGGAATTGGCCATTCCCAGCTGAGTACGGCTCCACATAGTCCGGGATCGTTGGGAGCTTCGAGGTCGGGCATTTCCGACTGAAACTGAGGTCCCTCGGTGTCTAACACAGCAACTGTAAAACCATCATAGCTCTGGTTTCCGCTGAAATCGGTTGCTGTATAAACCACATCTGTTAATCCAACGGGGAAAGTCGCGCCGGGTTCGTAGTTACCTGTCAGGCTTTCGATGCCGCAATTGTCGGCGGCAACGGGCCATTCCCAGGTAAGTGCGGCTCCACATTGTTCAAAATCGTTGGGAGCTTCCATATCTTCCATAGATGTAATTATCGGAGCCTCCTCATCCAAAACTGTTACCAACTGATCGCAGGATACGGTGTAACCACCCGAATTGCTTACTATCCAGATCACGCTTGTGGTACCAACAGGAAATACGGCAGGGGCATTATTGGTAATTACCTCTGTGCCATCGGGGTTGATAATCTCCGGGATTCCCAAATCAACACTTGCTGCACCACACAAACCAGGATCGTTGCTTACAACAATATCCGGTGGGCAAATAATGGCCAGATCATTTCCAAAATCGTTGGTAATTGCAAAATCATCATAATAAACCGGGAAGTCGGCCAGGTCGTTTGCAACCATGTTGATTGCTGCAATATTCAATATTCCCGGCTCGGCCTGTGGAATGCCAAGAGTCCAGCTTTTTGATGATAGCAGTTCGCCATTGTATGAAATTGTTTGTAAATCATTGTCAAGATCCACAACAACTTTAATCTCTGCCCACTCACCTTTTACCAGCGGTAGTGTTGCACCCTCGAAATCGCTTTGGATGATGTTTAGGTCGGTATCGAATTTTAATTGTGTTGACCAGTTGCTCTCTTCAGGTGTATAACCATACTGGTTGAGCAAAAGAAAGTAAGTTGAACCACCTGATGCCCCAAGGGGAATAAACTGCCATGCACTTACTTCCCAAATACCAGAAGTTAAACATGTAAATTGGTGAACAATATCATCACCTGTTAAATCTTCGGCTCCTATAATTTTCAGTGCCTGGTCACCAAAATGTACTTGATCGCTTGTAACGCGTGCACCGGGCGATGAAGGTGCGCCAAACCAGAATTCCCATCCGCCTTGTCCTGCTATATCGGAGGCCAGGGGATAGTCTTCGAAACTATCTTCCCAAGGAGGGTAGGTGGTCATCTCGTTAAAAATACATGGGGCTCCAAGTCCTACTTCGTACATTATTGACGGCACAACGTGTTTGTTCCGTCGTATATCACGCGTGTCGTCAAGCCACATCTGCAAAAGGAGAGGATCCTCCCAGCCGGGGAAACCTTCCCACAACATATTCATTTCCTCCTGGATTTGAAAAAGCAGATCCGGGTTCAGGTTATACAATGAGCCAGATAAGTTTTGCCAACCTATCCCATACATTTCCTTTGCAATATTTGCATATTCCTCGCCATAACCTTCGAGCAAGTTTTGCGGCAATAGTTCCATTGCATTTGCCTCCAGCCACAGGGCCTCGGTACACATTATTTTGGGTAACATTGTACACGTGGCAAGATTGGGCTTAAGCCCGCAAAACCAAGATACTTCATCACCTATAAGAAGGGTTTCCTCGCAATCGTCATCGCCAAGAATGGTCCTTGTTGACCAACCCTCCAACAGGACAACATCAAGGTCATCGGTTGCACCGGGCAATGAATCGCAATCGCAGATTGTATTTATTCCCAGGTCGGATGAGATTACAACATCCCCGCCACCTATTGCTTCGGGCACGTAGTCGTTGCCATGGTGCCAGGTACGCCGGTACAAATCACTTATCTCTAAATCTTCTGAATCGGCAGGAAAAGAGAATATTTGTGAATTGCCACCGGTTGTACGGGTAGAATTGCAGATTATCTCTGTATCATCATAGCTAAATGCAGCACCCCCGGTCATTTTAATCGTATTGGGCAGGCCCGGGTCGTTTGGGCCGAAGGTGACCCTTTTTAGCGAATTGGGTATGAGGGCAATGTTAACCGGGTCGAAACCGGCAGTGTAAACTTCCCAGTTCTTGCCCTCCCCGTCAATTGCAGCAGTAAACACAATTAAATTTCCCTCGTGGTTAAATGATGGATGCCCTGTATAAGTGGCATCGCTGTACACCCATATATCCGGGTCGGCCAAGTCGTCCCAGGCAGTACTAACATCAAGTGGGTATAAGATGCCGGGAGTGTCAAGATCACACATGTTCATCCCCTCATAATAGCGGGTTTCATGGGTTATAACCGGTTGACTACACTCAGACGCGTGCAGAACCGGAACAGAGACCGGCCGATCTTTGGACGTGTAAATAATTTGATGGCCGTTTGGATGCCAGTGAGGATGACGATCAGGATAATCATCGTTGAAGGTCAGGCGAACTGCCGTACCATCAATATCAGATGCATCCGCGACATAAATATCAAATTCCCCTCCGCCACGGGTGGAACTAAAGGCCACCTGGGTAGTATCAACATGATTGATTACAGGATGGTTGTCGATGGCCAGATCAAAAGTTAACCTGGTTTCAATGCCGTCCTGTATGTTATAGGAATAGATGTCCCAGTTATCCCAGGAGCACCCATCGCCTACATAATAGACTGTTTGAGCTTTAATGCTGATATTGAAACCAGCGATTAGAAAAGCACAAATCATTAAAGACCTGTAGAATGTGTTCATAATAAAACCTCCTTATTTATTGCCGTAGTTAATAATTAATAAGCCATATTTACGGCTTTAATATTGGCTTATTTTTTAGTTGACTGAATTTTTTCCTGTTGTAGTTATGTCAAAATTTTAGTGCTAATTTGATCGTGTATCATGAGCCCTGTATCCACCATCCTGAAAAGGATTGGAAAAATCGGGATTGTTCAAAAATGTTGTATCCGTAAAGGTTTTAAGAAATGCTAATAAATTCGATTTTTCCTCCTCGTTCAGGTGTATGCCACCCTTATGTGCTTTTTTCATCAGTGGGTCGATTGTTGGCGACCACTTTACATCTTCACTATAAAAATCAATTACTTCACAAAGGCTTGCATATCTCCCGTCGTGCATATAGGGTGCAGTAAGCTCTATATTTCGCAAGGTTGGGGTTTTAAATTTTCCGATGTCCTTATGGTTTCCGGTAATTTCGTTGCGCCCTAAAGCGGGGATACTGTCCATTCCATTGTTATGGAAATAATGGTCGGTTAACAAAACCATACCATGACAATGAAAGCAATCACCTTTTTCTGAGTAGTACAGGTCGCGTCCCTTGCTTTCGGCCGTAGTAAGTGAAGTTTCACCCCTGATAACCTTATCCCATTTGGAGTTACTCGAAGATAAAGTCCTTTCAAATTGGGCAAGGGCATAGGCTATTTCTTTTGATGTTATAGTGTCGGTACCAAAAGCTTTTTTAAACAATTCGGGGTATTTGTCATGTGCGTTTATGATACTTACATCAGTCTTAAAAAATTCCTCTACCTCAAAGAGCATAACGTCTTCGAGCACTCCCCTCACTTTTCCGTTCCATAAAAAAGTATTGTTCCATGCCAGGTTAACATGTGGCAGGCAGTTGTCGATGCATGAGAATGAAGTTTCCTGTAAATGACAATCAGCACAAGCCCTTTTGTTTTCTTTATCAATAATTGGATCATAATATAACATCCTGCCTAACTGAATACCCTCTACCGTAGCTGGATTATCATCGGGTATAACCATGTAAGGAAATCCTGGTGGGACAATTAACTCGTAAGGGGTCGGCTGATGAATTTCCGCATCCGGCCCCGGGGAAGATTCTTTGGTGAAGTTCATAAAGATTAAGGCTCCCGAGAGAAACAAAAATATTATTAGTTTATTTTTCATTATATATAAGTTTATTGTATTTTTCCAATCGAAAAAACATCAGTTCCATTTTCCATTAATTGTAGCTGAATAGTACTGTTTCCCATTATGGAAGTTATATTGTTTAGATCGATGGTATTTGGATTGTCCCACCACTTGTTTATATCCATAATAATTTGAACCACTATATTTTGCCCCTCAACTGTAAAGGAAGATCCGGGAAGGTTCACATTTATTAAATAGGGTATGCCCATTAATTGGCCGGAGTGAGCCTGAAAACTATTTACCCGTGCATCGGATTCGAATTTTCCTTCAAGTTTTAAGTAATGATAACCGCCTCCCATTCCAATTGGCCATTCCATCCGGTTCTCAGGCGGATTAAGGAATCGCCACGACACATTTTTAGCTGTATCCAAACCAATTACAAATGATATCCCGGTATAAGTACCTTCAAAAACCTTATCGGCAGGAGTGTAAGATGTGGTCGAGTTGTCGGTAGCATCCACGTAATGTTCCTCGTCGAAAAGTACAGTTTCACCGCCTGGTTTATGCAAAGTAATATCTGAGATGAAGTATTTGAGCGTGGCTATGCTTTAGTTATTCCCAAATGAATTCAGATATCTGATGGTGTCAAATTCCACGGCTTCATCCCCAACTTGATGTATAAAATTAAAGGTTACCTGATATTTACCTGTTGTGATAACTTTAGCGCCGGTGGGGAATGACCGGAGTGGGGAAATTATAAAAGCCATTAATAATACTATCATTGGCATGGTGTAGTGCTTTTTCATCATTGTTCCTTTCTTATTTAATATATTAAGTACTGATTAGCTTATTTACTCAGCGAGTAATTCCTGGTTTATTTAAATTTTATTCAGGTTAACAGGCAATTAGTCAAAGTTAATACCAGAAGCAGGGTTTTTAAAGTTGAAACTTGTTAACCCTGTTTAAGTAATTAATTTGCAATTGATTGAACTTCTGTTAATTAAAATTAACAAACATCTGAAATAGGTTCATATGTACCTATGAGTGTAAATACATATGAGTTTTCACCCATGTGGGTGAAAATGCCACTAATGGATAAGGTTCTTAATAAATTGAAAATTGATGAGAATAATCGCTAGGGTTTAGTGTTTTTGAGGGATCATTTTCGAAATGTAGCTGTTCAAGGCTTTCCATTCCTTTTTTCCGATACTTAGAGCCAGCCACACAATGATTACAAATGAATATCCGTATGTTGCCGGGGCGGCAAAACGCATATACCAAAATTGGATGGTTTCTTTTTCTGTGGGTTCCTGGTACAAACCAAACCAATCGACAAGGGTGTAAGAGTTTAAAATGATGATGTACATTTTGAGCATCACAAAGGCAGTGACAATGATGAACCCCAAAATTAGGGCGATGGATTTTCTTTTCCATGAAACCGGGGTGGCAAGGGTGAGCGCGATAAAAAATGCAGTGATCAGGTAGCCAATCCTGTCGCTGGCTTTGTTGGTAGTTACGCCTTTTATTTTGGTGCCCTCCATCCATTCGGCTTTTGAAATGAAAAGGGCAATATCATTTTTCCCTTGATCCGTTTGTGTTTTCAGATTTACAAAGCCACCACGTGGGAAATCTTCGAAAAGGAAATTCCCAACACTACAAAAAAACTCAGCATAAATCCTGTTTACATTTATTTGTGGCAACAAAAGGGCTGTATAGACCAACACAAAAGTTAATATTGAAATGATTATTTGTTTTGTCTTTATCATTTTGCTTCAGGTTTGCCAACCACAAATTTAAGCCACAGGAACCAAAGCAATATGGCAACAAAAATAAATACCACCTGCCATACTGCAAGGTGCATCGACTCAAAATAATCGGGGTAGTGGATGCCTGTGATGTAAAGCGTTGCTATGCGTATGATGTTGAGTAAAAACAAAATGAACAAGCCTATGCTGAGGCCAATTAACTTTTTTTTGATTAAAGCGGGAAAGGCCACAATCCCGGCAATGAATATGGCCATGGGTTCGGTGGCATCGCAGCCTTTTTTTATGCCCACCGAAAATTGGGAGGAATAAATCAAATCTCCGCTTACTTCTGTTGCGTAACCAATCAGCGATAAAAACATGCCCGATGCCAGGGCATAAAAATTGACCAGAGGGGTAAATATTGTTCTTTCAAACCAGGGGTTTCGATAGAGCACATAGAACAGGATAATTTGCAGGGCTACCAGGCCAACAAAGAAAATAACAGGGTTTTTGCGGTAGATTTTGCCAATACTAAAGGTTGAATTTCCTTTGTTCATTGTTGCTTTTTTTTCGATAAAATCAATTGACCAATAAATCGGGAGGTTCAATCACGTGACCAAACCTCCCAATGTATGATTAGCAAATGTAAGAAATAATTCTGTGGTAGCAGCATGACAAATTCCCAGTAACTTATTAAGATTGCCAAATTATGAATCCTCTACGAGGATTGTTAAATCGACTTCATCCGATTTTACACCAATTCTGAAACCCTGCCTCGCGGCAAGGCGGGCTCTACGAGGTATAAACCACTGTTTTTATTCCTATTAAAACTTCTAAAAAGTTATTTACCAATGAATTACCTTATTTTGGAATTTAGTAATTGCCGGGCATAAACTTTTAAAGTTCACCACCATTTCACAATTCTATTTCTCCCTACTGGTTATTTCCTTTCAAGTAAGCTTAAGAAACGGTTCAAAAAATGGAAAACAACCTCGTAGAGGTTACATAATTGTAACACCACGGCAGATAAGAACGGGGGAAATCCTCGTAGAGGATTCATAAAATAAGGTTAATGAGTTTATGTGTGAAATTTGTCGTACACCCCAGGACTTTTATCCAACCGCTACTTTCTACCCTTTATCTTCCACCTTCTTCATCAACCACAAATGCGCCATGTATGCTACAATTCCAGCACTCACAACGATACCAAACGGATCGGCATTGGTAATGGAGCCATAATATAAGTAAGCTGCAACCAGCCCGGCAATTCCAATAAGCAATGCTACTGCAAACACTTTGGTAAATAACTTTCTGTCGAAGAGTTTAGGTTTGGCACTTGAGGCTTCTGCAACCCCGGCCACAGCCAGCGAAGTTTGCCGCTGATACAGGAACACCATACCAATTGCAAGAACTAGGAGTAACAAAATGATAACTCCCCATTGGGTAAGGGTGGGGATAAATTGTGTATTTGTACCCATAGATATTATGGCAGACAAACCACAATCCCCACCGGTATCAAAAGTAATTGTTGAGAATTCAGGTGGTAAATTCAGAAATCTAATAACTCCTGTTTCTCCTCCTCCCATGCTATAGGAAATTATTGTTGCTCCTAATTCTGCATTGCAATTAATTATACCTGAGGCAAGTTCTTCGGCAACTTGCACTCCTGTTTTACCATAAGTTGGAATGGAAATAGATTCACCACAATCATCCAAACTTAAATATGCCATACCATCAACACAAGTTCCAGTACCCTTTATTTTAACACCAACCGTCAGAATATCGTCATTAAGATTGCTTGAATTTATTGTAAGTCTCTGATTGGTATTATCAATGATATCGATTTCTGTAATTTCACCATTTGCCCCATTTGATGCAATTCTGACAGTACCGCCAATGGCGACTGCAGTTGCACCCACACACTGCATACAATCATTCTTAAGCTGTGTTGCCTTATCTGAACCAGAAGTACCTTTGGGATGCCAAACACTACCAGCTACCGTATCACGTGTTCCGTTTGCATAATGAATAATAGCATTTACATTGCCAGCTCTTTGTGCCCCATTTACAAGAGTAACTGTGCCCACATTGGCGAAACTTACCGACAATATGCTGCAGATGCCAAGGTAAAAACCAAGAAGTAGTATTTTTTTCATAACCTTTTATTTTATGGTGAATTACTTATTTCTATTTCCTCAATAACCATAAATGGGCGATGTAGGCTACAATTCCAGCACTCACAACGGTACCAAATGGATCGGCAATGTTAATTTGGCCATAATACAAAAATGCCGCTACTAAACCTACAATGCCAAGAAGTAAGACAATTGCGAATATTTTAAAGAATAACTTTCCATCAAACAATTTAGGCTTTGGGTTTGAAACATTGCTTGCTCCGGCCATAGCCAGTGTTGCCTGCCGTTGATACAGGAATACTACTCCAATTCCCAGTACAAGCAGCAGCAAGATAATTACACCCCATTCGGTGAGGGTGGGGATGGTGTCCATAAACGTACCCATAAGATCTTTCGATACACTGCCGTCCAATTGAAACCTTAAATTTTCTCCTGTAGGTGGCTGGGTAAGATCATAGACAAAAAGATAACTCTCACCAATTGTAAAGTTGGATGAAATATCAGGCAATGAAATAGAATAGGAAAAATTTGAAGGCTCTGCATATGAATTCAAATAAAAGTCTCCCGGAATTAACACCTCACCATTGCTAAGTAAAAGGTCATCATCTGAATGCCATTTTGTTGTAAAGCTTAATGTGCCGGGATTGGGGAATGCCAACTGATCACCCTGACCATAAACACTTGCGGTAAGTGGGTTATCATTTCCATCAGAAACCAGAACTGCTGTAAAAGTAAGTACGACATCGTCAATGCCCTCAAATCCAATTAACTCAACATCAAATGTCCCTGTTCCACCTGTAATAAACCCTTCAAATAGCATAGGTGGTTCCCCATTCATTCCATAATTGGGATCCATTGCATTAGCTATCCAATCCAATGCACCTACTTCTTTACCCAAAGTCACCCAAATACTACCACTTTTGTCCTTATGGTCAGCATAAGTCATAGATGCCCCTCCCGGCCCTGCCTTTAAGTAAATACTTGTCCCATCAGGATTAGTATATTTAAATTCTGAACCTTCGCCAAGGGTTACGGTAAACGTGGATTCATCAGAACTAGTCCACGTAAACCCACCACCCTGTCCAAATATAAAACCATGTAGAAAAATAATAACAACAATACTAAATAACTTTTTCATTTTTAATTCTCCTATTTTAAATTTAATAAATATGTGATTTGTCTTTGTTAAATAATTTACTTCAATG
>Ga0307929_1001795_pt1 | contig 15165 bp, 15 predicted proteins | sample AceLakmetage1330_FD_203160 | JGI IMG/M metagenome (GOLD analysis project Ga0307929, IMG submission 203160) | Saline water microbial communities from Ace Lake, Antarctica - #1330 | ecosystem: Environmental > Aquatic > Non-marine Saline and Alkaline > Saline | place: Antarctica: Ace Lake...
TGATGAGGGTCTCTGGATTTTCACTTTCCTCTAAAGCCAATAATAGTTCTTCTTGTTCCAATCTACTCAAATTATTCCACATTTGTCCATCTCGGGTTGATGTCCTGCTTTTCATAATGTCATATAAACTCATCAATAAACTATCATTGTTGATGCTATCAATGAGGGTATGAAAACTATTTTTCAATTCTAATGTGTTCATTGTTTGGTGTCTTATTTCAAAGTTTGTGTTTATTCCGAATGATTCAATATTTCCCATTTATGGTTTGATAAAAAAAATCTGAAACTTGGATTATTAATATCAGCGATAAAATTACTAATAATTAATTATTTCAGCTTGTCAGATTTAATGCTGTAATAAATACCCATTAACGAAACAACTGCCGTAATAATGTAAAAAAGCAAACTCAATGCTATCGAATTGCTGATGTCCAGATGCATGACTTCAGCGCCAAGTAGGAAAGTAACTTCGCGTGAACCAATACCGCCAATGGTTATGGGCAGCGCAGCAACAATGGACGACACCAGGAAAACAAAAATATAGCTGCTTGTATTGTCGAAAACCTGGATTGACATCAGGATGAAAATTGCCGATGCAACCTGAGATAATTGAACAAGAAACGACTGCCCCAGTGTTTTTACAAAAATGGTTTTCAAATATGAAAACCAAAAATTGATGAAAATATAAAATGCTGCTATTGAAACCGGGATTAATATCCAGACAAAGTTTTTGTAAACTTCCGGGATTGGAATAAACATGGCCAGGCCAGCGGCCAGGCAAAATAATGCCAGCAAGCCCGTCACCCTGTCCAGTAAAATAGCCCAGAAAATTTGCTTTGCCTTCACATTTAATCGTTTGTTGAGAAGGTAAATCTTGTAGCCGTCGCCCCCGATACCTCCCGGAAGGAAAAGGTTATAAAACATCCCCAGCAGGTAGAGTTTGATGTTGAACTTATTTGAAATATCGATGCCAATTTTTTTCAGGAAACTGTTGAGCCGGAAAGCCGAGATAAGTTTTGAAAGCGCAAAAAACAACAATGCCAAAAGCAGGTACCAAATATTAACCCGCCTAAAAACTTCGGCCAGCTGTTGCAGGTCAATCTTGTACAACACAAATCCAAGGATGCCTATGGAGAGGATAACCTTGATAATGGTTTTTACATATTTTGGGATATGAAATTTCAATTCGATTTTGAATCTACTTTATAATCTATGAGCCCCCAAAGATAAAGTATCCTGATGAATGTGGGAGGAGAAAATTGGAAAGGAAGAAAGGATGCCGGATGGCTGATGACGGATGACCGATGCCGGATGACTGATGGCGGATGACGGATGATCGATGATGGATGCCAGCAATCAGTTTACCAATCACAGATTACGAATCAAATTCTCGGAAATTTTCTAACAATTTAACCATGTAACAATTTAACCATTCAACAATATAACAATTTAACCATCTCCCCCTCTCTCAAAACGCTTACTTTTGTCTCTCAAAACCAAAATATTGACAGATGAAACAAAAAGCATTTCAAGATTATTATCCCGATGATTTCAACCACTGCTACGGTTGTGGCGGGTTAAATGAGCACGGACATCAAATCAAAAGTTACTGGGACGGCGATGAAGCCATCGCAGAATTTGAACCCAAACCGTATCATACTTCCCTTCCGGGATATGTTTATGGTGGGCTCATTGCCTCTCTCATCGATTGCCATTCAACCGGAACAGCTGCTGCAGCATTGTATAAAAACGAAGGCCGGGCAATGGATTCTGAGCCAATTTTTAGGTGTGTAACAGCAAGTTTAAATGTATCCTATCTCAGGCCAACACCACTTGATGGTAAAATTACTTTAAGGGCGAAGGTCGGGAAAATTGAGGGCAATAGGGTTACTGTGCATGTTGATTTATTTGGCGGAGGTGAGCTTTGTGCAAAAGGTGAAGTGTTGGCGGTGGCAGTTACCGAAAAGTGGATAAAGAAGTGGGTAAACAATATTTGATGTCGTAAGGAAAGGTGAATTATTGAAATCTTAATATAAGATCATAGTATCCCTGCATTTTTTAGGATTTTGCGAAGGTGGGGCTGCGCTTCGGATTGTTTCCTGAAAATTTCTTTCATCTTTTCATTTTGTAATTTCAGTTCCTCCAAATCCGATCTAACAGGTGCCAAGGTAGTGCGCCTATCCCAGATAATGAACCCAAGCATAAATATCATTAAGCTAAATAACATGCCGAAGCCCCATAAAAGAAAGGTTTGTATGTTATCGAGCCGTTTTTCGATATTATCAATTCGTTGATGGATAGTTTCAAGTTTTGCATCCATTTCCTCACGGAGGCTGTTCATTTCTCCGCGAAGGCTGTTCATTTCTCCACGAAGGCTATTCATTTCGTTGCGAAGGCTGTTCATTTCGTTGCGCATGCCATTCACATTGGCTTCCACTTGTATTAACCTATCACGGTCGGCAATTGTATAGGGCACCTCCTGTTGCTGGGCGTGTAGTGGCAATGTCACTGCTATAAAAAATAATATTAAAAGCGCCTGTTTCATTATTTTTAAATTCTGACCAAACAAAGATACTTTATTTTTTCGTGCTTACAAAAAAATGAACCTTTAATTCTATTTAACGGCCTATTAATCTATTCCTCAAGTGCAAACATCGGATCCCATGGTGGGAGTAAGGTTGGTTTTGTATCCAGTATTTGGATAGCCGATGGCGAAACATATTCTTTTTTAATTACCAATCTGAACATGTATTCGTTAAACCAATTATCCGTCATCACAAGAAAGCCTTTATGGCCTGATTTAGCTCCCCAACTGTTTTCGAGCAACCATTTGCGTGCTTTGCCGTCTTCATCCAAATCAACGCCAACAAGGTTCATTCCATGCGACGAGCCGCTCTCGAAGGTTTTAATCCTTTCTGATTTGTCCATGTCGAATGCAACACCAAAAAGATCATCATAACTGTAATTGTTTACATCCAGCGTTCCTTTTACCTTGTCCAACTGTTTGCCAACATCGCATGAAAAATACATGGCCTCATTGTTTTTGATTGATTCGATGGCGAAGTTTTTAATGTCATCTACAGGCAGGTTGATGTATTTCCAATTCTCACCTTCAAAAATGTGGCGGTCGTAATCAATTTCATAAAGTTTATAATAGGGCCGGCTTGGGTCGTTCATAAACATTACGTAATCGTTGAGGTCAACGTTTACAAAATCCTTAAAAAATGACATCGGGGTATAGGTTTTCATTTCAGACAGTTTTCCGTCGGCTGTTTTATACCTCCACTCGAATTGTGTTGGAGGTTCGCCCAAAGATAAAACCAGGATGCGATAAATTTCACCTAACATCTCAACTTTTGTCTCTTGAAGTGCTTTCTCTTTCTTACCATCTTCAAACATTTGCCTCAAGTCCATAGCCTGTCCCCTGAGCTTTCGCCTCAGCAGACGCGACATCCATCTGGTAGCTTCTGAGTTTTTTGTATCCGGCATCACATCAAAGGGTACTACTCCATATTTTTGAATTACGTCCACAACACCAGTCCACTGTCCGCCATCGCCAATGGGGTTTTTTAACAGCCATTCCACGCGTTTATCATCCATTGGTTTGTCAACAGTTTGAACGATCCCTTCGAGAAAAAGGTTTGCTTTTTCCAATTGGTCCCAGAAGAAGGGATAGGTCTGCGAAAGCTGTAAATCATCCATTTTATAATTTTCGATGGTCCCGATCCTGATTACATTTAAACCTGTATAAAGCCAGCATCTGCCCGAAGATTTCTGGTCGGTAATTCCTTTAATTTTTATCTTGTTCGAAAAATTCATATCCAGCTCACCAACGTTATCACGGTTCAGCGCCAGCTTTTGGATGTCGTTATTCGAAACAGCATTAATAAGGGCACGCGTGTCGGCATCATCATTTACCGATTTTGTGATTTGTTCCAACACCGTGGGGGTAATGGTTCCTTGAGAATTTGTCTGGGAAAATACAGATAGGCTAATGCCAAAAATAGCAATTGCAGTAACGATAATCTTAACTCTTTTCATCTGATGTTATTCATTATTTATTTGATGTCCTTAAATCCTATTTCCAAATGCATCCTTTTTAATACAAATAGCCGAAAAAAATTCGCTATTTGTATTGCATTCTCAATATCCTGATCTTTAAGCTCAATCGTAACTTCCGGGTATCGTATTTCCACGGCATAGTCTTCTAACTCAGCCGCTCTGTCATAGATGTCGTTTTTGATCTTTTCTTTTTGGGAAATTAAACTGAGTAAAAATGTCAGGTTGTGTGTTCTGGTAACTGGAATATCAAGAAATATTAGGTAAGACTTCAAGTATTTTTCAACTGCCTGCTGACAATGAAAGGCAATAGTGTCTTTATATTCAGGGATATGCGCAAAAGTGATCTGGGCAGTACCTAAATCATGGTCAGCTTTTTCAATCCACTTATTAATTATTTCAAGCTTTTCGTTCATACAATATGCGGCTGCTTTTTAACGCAGAATGTAAAAATGAATATTCATTTTTTAACTCTTCGTCAAATTCTTCAGGTGTATAAACTTTCAAGTCAATTGGGATAAGTAATCCATAAAACAAACGCCGAATTTCTAATCCTCTCTTATGCCTAGGCAGTGTACTTTTTTTGACTACAATAAAATCCATATCGCTGTCAACATTATAGTTACCTTTAGCATATGAGCCAAAAAGAATAATCTTTTCGGGCTCTATGCTTTTGGCAATTTTCTTTGAAATATCAGCTATCTGACCTTCAGCAATCATTTGGATGCTTTAAATATTATTTTAAAAATCTAATGTTTTTGCAGTCTCTATCTGAAACTATTAGGGTTTTATTTCGCGTAGTTAATGGCTCTGGTCTCACGGATAACCGTGATTTTTACCTGCCCGGGATATGTCATTTCATCCTGTATTTTCTTAGATAAATCATAGGACAATACATTGGCTTCTTCGTCCGAAACTTTGTCGGCCCCAACAATTACACGGAGTTCGCGCCCTGCCTGGATGGCATAGGTTTTTACAACACCGGGGTAGGAGAGGGCAATGTTTTCAAGATTCTTCAAACGTTGGATGTATGCTTCAACCACTTCGCGGCGGGCACCGGGGCGCGCGCCCGAAATAGCATCACAAACCTGAACGATAGGTGCAAGCAACGACTCCATTTCAACCTCATCGTGGTGAGAACCAATGGCATTCGAAACATCTGATTTCTCCATGAATTTCTCGGCCAGTTTCATTCCTGCCAAGGCATGTGGTAACTCCGATTCGTTATCAGGAACTTTACCAATATCATGCAACAAACCCGCTCGTTTGGCTTTCTTAGGATTTAATCCCAGTTCAGCGGCCATGGTAGCACAAAGGTTTGCAACTTCACGTGAGTGCTGCAACAGATTTTGCCCGTAAGATGAACGGTATTTCATCCGGCCCACCATCCTCACCAGTTCGTGGTGCATGCCATGAATACCCAGGTCGAGACAGGTCCTTTTACCCGTTTCAATAATTTCCTGCTCAATCTGTTTCTTGGTCTTCGAAACTACTTCCTCAATCCGTGCGGGATGGATTCGTCCGTCAGTGACCAACTTGTGTAACGACAGCCTTGCGATTTCACGCCTTACCGGATCAAATCCGGAAAGAATGATGGCATCGGGTGAATCATCGATGATAATTTCAATTCCGGTTAGTGCTTCAAGGGCCCTGATATTCCGTCCTTCACGGCCAATGATGCGGCCCTTAATTTCATCGTTGTCGATGTTAAAAACGGACACTGAGTTTTCGATGGCATTTTCAGCTGCTGTTCGCTGGATGGTTTCGACGATAATCTTTCTCGCCTCCATATTGGCAGTGATTTTAGATTCTTCCAGGGTCTCCTGAATATAGACCATGGCCTCACTTTTAGCCTCATCTTTCAGCGTGTCCATCAACTGTGATTTTGCTTCTTCGGCAGACAAGCCTGAAACTTCCTCAAGTTGCTTCACCTGCTTGCTGTGGAATTTGTCCACCTCAGCTTGTTTTCGGTTTAAAATTTCAAGCTGTGAGCCAAGGTTAACCTTGATTGATTCAACTTCACTTTCTTTCCTTTTAAACTCTTCAATCCGTTGTGAAAGTGAAGCTTCTTTTTGCTTCGCACGGTTTTCGGACCTTTGTAAGTTGCTGTTTCGTTCGTTTACGATTTTTTCGTGTTCAGCCTTTAACTGCAAAAATTTTTCTTTGGCTTGCAGTATTTTTTCTTTCTTTAGTACTTCAGCTTTTTCCTGCGCTTCTTTAAGCAGACCCTCGCTTTTCTTCGAGATCATCTTTCGCAGTACTGTGGCTGAAAGGAGCACACCAAGGGCAAATCCAATTACCCCAATGATGGCTGTAAGCATTGTTCCTTCCATTTTCGTTCTGTTTTTAGTATGTTGGGCACTTTGGGAGGGGATCAAAAAAAAACCGCATCAACTATAACCGGAGTATTGTAAACCCCAATCTGAATGGCTAGGGCTACCGCAAATTTCAAACGTCCACTGTCCCAAAAAATTGGAATCCCGTAAGTACGGGATGAGGCCTGCTTTACACCTGCTGAGTTCACCCTAAAGTTTTAAATGTTGAGTTTACAAACTGAATTATAATTAATGCGGGTAATAATTTAACTATGGTGAAGATGATTTTACTAAATCATTTCACTATGGTGTTTCAAAGAACGATTCGTTTATTGTGACAGCTTATCTGACAACACCCTGTCGATTTCTTCTAATTTTCCAAATAACTGTTCTTCTTTAAAAACAACTTGTTCGGCCAGTTCCAATTCCTTTATTGCATGCTGCAAAGTAACCATGGCAAGCAAATCCTGTTTATCCTTATAATTGAAACTTTCGGCGTATTTATTGATGTTTTCATTAATAATTTTTGCTGATTCCCTTACTAACGCTTCCTTATTTTTGTTAATATTCAACCTGTATTCCCTGTCAGCAATCCGAACTGTTATTAAAAAATCATTCATCAGGATTATATCAAAACATTTTAATCATTTAAAAGACCGATACATCTGTCAACTTCCCGCAATAGCTCATTTAGTTCTTGTTTTGCTTTTGTTGATCCTTTATTCCCTTCTAGTACCTTAGCAAATTTAATTATCTGGTTTCTATATTCTAATTGTTTTATATTAAGTTTATCTTCTTCAATTTTGGATTTTAAGGCTTTGTTTTCCTCAAGTAAAATCTGATATTCCTTCTCAAGATGATCCTTCGTATCAGTTAATTCCCTGATCTTAAATTCTATCCCGCTTACCAAAGTTACAAGATCACTCATCCTCGTTGCTGCTCCAAATTAACTACAACCATACAAAGGTACTAAAATTTGTATTCGCGGTAGAGTTGGGGCGAATTTTTGTGTAAAGAAGTTCAATTGTATTTGCATTATTTTGGTAATGGCTGACTAAATACCTTTCAGGAACATAAAAATTATTATTTTTGTTCTAAACCCCCTTATTATGACTGAAGATTTTTTAATTTATATCTGGCGTTATCAATTGTATGCACCTGATCTGCAAACTTCCGAAGGTCAAAAGCTTATTGTGAAAAATCCCGGGATACGCAATACCAATGCTGGTCCTGATTTCAGCAACGCCATGGTTCGCATTGGTGCAACGCTTTGGGCAGGAAATGTTGAAGTTCATGTTAAGTCTTCTGATTGGAACCTACACCAGCACCAAAATGATGATGCCTACTCCAATGTTATTTTGCATGTTGTTTTTGAACACGACAGAATTATACTTGACAGAAATGGTAATTCCATCCCAACTATAGAGCTAAAAGGTAAAATTGACGAAGATCGGTTTAGTAAATACCAATACTTTGTCAGCAACAAAAATTGGATTCCCTGTAGCCGGGAAATTAACCTGGTGGATCCAATAACTTTAACCAGTTGGCTCGAAAGGATGTTGGTTGAACGACTTGAACGAAAAACAGATGCAGTAGAAAAAGTTTTTTTACACAATAAAAACAACTGGGAAGATAGTTTTTACCAGGTTCTTGCCGGTAATTTCGGATTTAAGGTCAATGAGCAGCCTTTTAGAATGTTAGCGACAATGTTGCCATTACACATTTTAAAAAAGCATTCAAACAACCATATGCAATTAGAGGCCTTGCTGATGGGCCAGGCTGGCTTACTGAAAAGGGAATTTACCGATGAGTACCCAATACAACTAAAAAACGAATACAATTTTCTGAAACAAAAATATGGCCTCATTCCGATGGAAACGCATTTATGGAAATTTATGAGGCTCAGGCCAGCTAATTTTCCTACGATAAGAATATCGCAATTTGCTAATTTGTTGAGTAAGCATGCAAATATGTTTTCGGAAATTATTGAATGCAACACCATTCATGGGCTATTTTCGATTTTCGATGCTCATGCTTCCGAATACTGGGAAAATCACTTTAATTTCGATGTAGTTTCCACAAGCTCTTCCAAAAAATTAGGTGCTGTTGCTATAAGGACTATCATCATCAATACTATTGTGCAGTTTGTTTACTATTATGGCACAGCAAGGGATAAGCAAAAGTACCGTGACATGGCTATTCAGTTTTTACTTGATTTACCTCCTGAAAAAAATGCCATTACACGCGAATGGGAAAAGTTATCCATAAAAGCTGAAAATGCTTTAGAAAGCCAGGCCTTGCTTGAATTAAAAAATAAATATTGTGACCTTAAAAAATGTTTGCATTGCTCGCTTGGCCTTAAGCTTTTGAATATGAGTAAGTGAAATAAAGCTTTTTTTTGTTTTCAATTAATGCTTATCATTGCATAAACTATATCAAGTGTTGTTATTATGGGTGATGGACACAACGAGCGAAAACTATTTGTGGCGGCAATCATGTTGGTTGTCATTATTTTAATTGGGGTTTTTGGCTATATTGGTATCGAAGATTTTAGTTTAGTTGATGCTTTTTATATGACCATTATCACGCTTACCACGGTTGGTTTTGGAGAGGTGCAGCCGCTGAATGATGATGGGAAAGTTTTTACCGCTTTTCTGAGTTTTATCAGCCTTGGATTTTTTGCTTACTCTATTTCAGTTGTAACAACTTACCTGGTCGAAGGGCAGTTAAATTATCTTGTTCGTGGGTACAGAACGAAAAACATCAAACATATGGAGAACCATGTTATTGTAGTTGGCTTTGGGCGAAATGGCCAGCAGGTAATTGAAGAGTTACAGGCACATCATCAGCCCTTTGTGGTGGTTGATCAAAGCCATGACGTTTTACAAAGTTACTCAGGCAAGCCCATCAGGTTTATCGAAGGGGATGCCACCGAGGATGGGGTGCTGGTGAAGGCAGGTGTAGTAAAAGCCATATCGATTATTACCACCCTGCCAAATGATGCCGATAACCTTTTTGTTGCCCTCACTGCCCGCTCATTAAACAAGGATTTAAGGATTGTTAGCAGGGCATCGAGCGAGAGTGCAGAGAAAAAACTGCGTTTTGCCGGGGTGAAAAGTGTTGTGATGCCTGAGAAAATTGGAGGCGCACACATGGCAAAATTGATTGCCAGGCCCGATATTGTTGAGTTTCTTGAGCACCTTTCAATTCATGGCGAAGATCCTACCAATTTGGAGGAGATTGAATGCCAAAACCTCCCCGAAGAGTTTATCAATAAAACTATTTACGAAATTGGTGTGCGCAAAAAATCAGGTGCTAATATTGTTGGTTTTAAAACCCCTGAAGGAAAATACATTATCAACCCTACGCCTGATACCGTTGTTATTCCCAATTCAAAACTATTTGTTTTGGGTACTGACGATCAAATAGAAAGCATGAAAAAAATTCTTGGCAATTAAGAATAGTTTGCCGCTTATAAAATAATTCCCCTCAGTTTCTCATTTAATAGAAGTAAACCATTACTGCACCCTCCAATGAGCCACTATATTTTGGTACCCACAGACTTTTCAGATGTATGCCTGAATGCCCTTGAACACGGTGCTCAAATTGCCAAAATACTTAAAGCTAAACTGCTAATTCTCCATGTTATCAATAAAAATACGAAGACCTACCTTGCAAGGATAAACCAGGGGCCTGAGTATGTCAACGTGAAGTTAAACAACCTGGCCGGGGATGTTCAAAAAAAATATGGGTTGGAGGTTGAAGTACTATCTCGGCACGGCTCAATATTTAAAACAATCAAGCAGGTTGGTTTAGAAAAGGGTATTTCTATCATGGTGATGGGCACACATGGAAAATATGGACTTCAGCACCTGGTTGGAAGTGCTGCAGTTCGGGTGATACTGGGTGTGGAAATTCCTGTAATTGTTGTGCAAAAAAGAATATTTGGAGAGGGAATAAAAAAGATTGTTCTGCCAATATCTTTGGATAATGATTTTCTGGTAAAATTGGATTGGGTTGTAGAAATGGCGGGCTTATTTAATTCTGAGATTTTGATTTTTCAGATGGATAGCCCGGATAAAAAGATACGAAGTGCCATGGACAATATCCGGAAATTGATTACATCGAAATTGCACATGGAAAATATTCCTTTTCAGCTCAAAGAATCAGATAAAAATGAAAACTTTTCGAAGGCCTTGCTGAATTATGCAATTGTTAATCGTGCCGATATGATTATAGTAACTCTGGCGAAAAACAAACTTGATCCCTTGCCGATGTTGAGTACTGAAGAAGAGATGCTAATTTATAGCTCCTCACAAATCCCCGTGATGTGCTTAAATCCTGCCTAGTTTGGATTAACTTAGGTTGAGAAGTAAAGCTAGTAAATTCAAAGTGGATTTTCCTGGCTTTTCAGGATACTGATGCATTTCCTCAGGCTTTCGCGCCAATGTGGTATTGAGATGTTAAATTGATTTTTTATCTTTTCTTTATTCATCAAGCTATAAAAAGGACGTTTTGCAGGTAAAGGAAAGTCTTTGGTTTCGATAGGTACAACCTTGCATTCAACACCAGAAAACTCATGCACTGCCAATGCAAAATCGTACCAACTTGCAAGCCCTTCGTTGGAAAAATGATAAATTTCGGGCTGATCAACCTGCATGAATTCGGGGAGCAAATCCAAAATTGTTTTAGCAAGATCACCTGCATAACTTGGAGTTCCTACCTGGTCGAAAACCACTTTCAGTTCGTCACGTTCCCGGCCAAGCCGAATCATTGATTTTACAAAGTTGTGCCCATATTCTGAGTAAAGCCATGAGGTGCGCAAAATAACGGATTTGCCATTTTCTTCAATAATCAATTTCTCACCCAGCCATTTTGAATAAGCATACGCTGATATGGGATTGGGCTGGTCATCTTCATTTATAGGCTGATGCGCCTCGCCATCGAAAACATAATCAGTCGAAATATGAATTAACAAACCACCAACCTGCTTCATAGCATTTGCAAGAATTGCAGGGGCTTCGCCGTTAATTAGGTTGGCAATTTCCGGTTCTTCCTCAGCTTTATCCACAGCAGTGTATGCAGCCGCATTAATTATACAGGCTACTTTGTGGTTGGAAACAAACTTCTTAACGGCGTCAGACTTAGTAATATCAAGTTCAGCAATATCGGTAAAGATGAAGTTGTATTCAGAGTAACTTCTATGAAGTTTCCTGATCGAATTCCCAAGTTGCCCATCGCTACCGGTGACTAGGATGTTTACGCTCATAGATAATTATTAGCAGGGTGTATGAAATTAGAGTATGTTTAAATGTCTGTTATTTAGCCTCGCTGTCATTAATGGTCATTAGTTTTACTGTCATCCATACGGACAAGTTTAGGCTACGCCGTCATTTATTGTCATTTGCTTCGCTGTTATTAGGTTTTGCTATTATTTATGGTTATTGTGACTGTCAATGACTATCAATGACAACAAATGACTATCAATGACAACAAATGACCACTTCCATGAGGATTACGAAATCAAGCAAAAGATAACTCGTTGAAACATTATATGTTTTTCAAATCAATGGATTTGAAATATTCGATGGTTTTAACAAGACCTTCCCTAAGCTGGATATTTGGTTCCCATCCAAGTTCCTCCTTAGCCAGGCTGATATCAGGTTGGCGCTGCATGGGATCATCTGCAGGCAAAGGCTCGTAAACAATTTTTGATTCAGAACCTGTTAGCTCGATAACAGCTTCGGCAAGTTCCTTAATGGTAAATTCATTTGGGTTGCCAACATTCACCGGGCCTGTAAAATCCTCTCTTGAATTCATCAACCTGATCATTCCTTCCAGTAAGTCATCAACATAACAAAAACTACGGGTTTGCATACCGTCACCATAGATTGTAATGTCCTTTCCATTGAGTGCCTGAACGATAAAATTGGAAACCACACGGCCATCATTGGGTTGCATGCGTGGGCCGTAAGTATTAAATATCCGCATAATTTTTATGCGTACATCATTCTGCCGGTGATAATTCACAAAAAGTGATTCGGCACAACGTTTCCCTTCATCGTAGCACGCCCTGATGCCAATGGGATTGACATTTCCCCAATAATCTTCGGTTTGTGGATGTACTTCAGGGTCACCGTAAACTTCACTTGTGGAAGCCTGCAGTACCCTGGCTTTTATACGTTTGGCAAGACCAAGCATATTTATCGCACCCATCACTGAAGTTTTGATGGTTTTGATGGCATTGTACTGGTAATAGATGGGGGAGGCTGGGCAGGCCAAATTGTAAATCTGATCGACCTCAATAAAAAATGGCATCGTAATATCGTGGCGCACCAATTCAAAAAATGGATTGGATAAAAGATGTACCACATTCTGTTTCTGACCAGTAAAGAAATTATCAACGCAAATAACTTCGTTGTCTTCCTTAAGCAATCGTTCGCACAAATGCGATCCCAGAAATCCTGCTCCGCCGGTTACCAATATTTTCTTCTTCATAACATTAATTTTAAAATTGAAGTTTTAAGCTTAGCACCGACTTATTTAGCCAATAAACGTAGGCCAAAAACAATTACATCAAAAGACTAACTATGCCTTTTTCTCAGTGTCGATGCCAATGCAAAAGTAATCGAATCCCATGGACTTCATGTCCTGCAAATCATAAACATTTCGGCCATCAAAAATCACCTGGTTATTCAATAGTTTTTTTACAACGTTGAAATTCGGGAACCTGAATTCAGGCCATTCAGTTAACATTAATAAAGCATCCGCATCAATTAAGGCTTCATATTGATCTTTAGAATAATTTACAACATCGCCAATCCTGCGCTTTGCTTCTTCCATTGCTACAGGATCGTAAACATTAACTTTGGCTCCTGCCTCAAGTAATTTTTGAATGATTGTAAGTGCCGGGGCTTCGCGCATATCGTCGGTTTGCGGCTTAAATGACAATCCCCACAATGCGATGGTTTTTCCCTTCAGCTTATTGTTGAAATATTTGTTGAGTTTATTAAAAAGCACAGATTTCTGGTCATTATTAACATCCTCAACAGATTTAAGGACACGTAAGTTGTAGCCATTTTGGTCGGCAGTTTTTATTAAAGCCTTTACGTCTTTTGGAAAACATGAGCCACCATAACCAATCCCGGGGTAGATAAACTTCTTGCCGATCCGTGAGTCGCTGCCTATGCCTTTTCTTACCATATTTATATTGGCGCCCATAATTTCGCAGAGGTTTGCAATATCGTTCATAAAGCTGATTTTGGTTGCCAGCATCGAATTGGCGGCATACTTGGTCATTTCTGCTGAAGGCACATCCATAAATATTACAGGATGGCCGTTAAGGGTAAATGGCTTGTACAAACGCTTCATCAGGTTTTCGGCCTTTTCTGATTCTACACCAACAACAATTCTGTCGGGCTTGAGAAAATCTTCCACGGCTGCTCCTTCTTTGAGGAATTCTGGATTCGATGCAACGTCAAAATCAATTTTAGCACCTCTTTCATCCAACTCCTGCTGTATTGCATTACGCACCTTTTGAGCGGTTCCAACAGGAACCGTGCTTTTGGTAACTACCAGCATATAATCAGTCATGTTGCGGCCAATTTCACGGGCTACATCCAAAACGTATTGCAGGTCGGCACTTCCATCTTCGTCGGGTGGAGTTCCAACTGCTGAAAATACTACCTCTGTTCCTTCCAGGGTTGCGGCAAGGTCAGTAGCAAAATGCAGTCTTCCTTTCTCCACATTCCGGTTCACCATTTCTTCGAGGCCTGGTTCATAAATAGGGATGATGCCTTTTTTGAGATTTTCTATCTTCTCCTGGTCAATATCCACACAGGTAACATTGATGCCTACTTCTGCAAAACAAGTTCCTGTAACTAAACCAACATAACCGGTTCCAACAATTGATATTTTCATGGTTTTTATTATTATTTTTAATGTAGGGGCAAAAGTATGCAAAGTTTTATTTTTCCTTCGATAACAATGAATAAATTTTGTATGTGAAAGAATCTCTCAGTAGGCGGGCCGGGTGAAGGTAGATTGTTTGAATGTTTGAATCTTTGAATTGTTAAATTGTTAAATTGTTCTATTGTTGAATCTTTGAATCCTTGAATTCTTGAATCTTTGAATCTTTGAATTGTTGAATCTTTGAATCCTTGAATCTTTGAATTTTTCAATACTTCCCCGCTACATCTCCTCTTTGGTAATTACCCCTTGCTTGAGTAGTTCGCGTATCACAATTTCTGTCATATCGCTTTTAAACTGGAATTCGTAACGGATGTCCATCACATAGGCTTTAAGGCGCATTTTCATAAATGTACGGTTTGTTTTTACTTCGTTGAAAAACAGCACAACAATAGGTTTTTTTAGGTAAACATATTTGGAAACCTGGGCTGCTTCCAGTGCAATTTTTCTAACTGCTGAAGTGTCCACATCTATTGGGAGGTATATTTCGGCCACAACCTGACAGTCAAGTGCCCCTGAATTGGAATTCGATACGGAATTGTTCATCAAATGGGCGTTGGGGACCGAAACAACGGAATCGTCTGCAGTAACCAACTTTGTTATACGCAACCCAATTTCCAGCACCTCGCCATAATAGTTCCCGGTATCAATCTTATCGCCCACCTGGAAGGGTTTGTCGAAAAGTATGGTGATCCCGCCAAAAATGTTTTTAAACAAGTCAGAAGCCGCCAAACCAACCGCAATACCAACCGATGCCATTACAGTGATGATGGTTTCTTTTGGTGGATCAAAAATGCCTTTTACTATGATAGTAATGATACCT
>Ga0307929_1001796_pt1 | contig 15151 bp, 11 predicted proteins | sample AceLakmetage1330_FD_203160 | JGI IMG/M metagenome (GOLD analysis project Ga0307929, IMG submission 203160) | Saline water microbial communities from Ace Lake, Antarctica - #1330 | ecosystem: Environmental > Aquatic > Non-marine Saline and Alkaline > Saline | place: Antarctica: Ace Lake...
TGAGTGGGAATATTTAAAGAACCCTATCCGTTTTCCAAAACCACTCAAAGAAGAGGAAAAAGTTCGATTTCTTAGCAAGAAACAATTAGTGGCATTGATCGGCAAAATAAGAGACAATGAAGGTGCGGATTGTTGTCTTTTTTCGGCTTATACCGGATTACGTTCTGGCGAGATCATCAGACTACAATGGGATGATGTGGACAATCCAGAAGGATTCTTAAGAATATCATCAAAGCAAAAGAACAAGAAAGAATCATGGGTACCCATCAACACCCATGCAAGGGCAATCCTGGACCGTTGTAAAGCCAGAAGCAGTTCGAAGCCTTTTCGTTTCAAAACCAGACAGTGGATTTCAAAACTATTCAAAACGGCCGCCAGAAAAGCTGAATTGGGTCAATTCCGTTTTCATGATTTACGACACACTTACGGAAGCCATCTGGCAATGAGTGGGGAGAATGAAGCTTCGATCCAAAAGCTATTAAGACATAAGTCCATGGCTTCAACAATGATCTACACAAATGTGTCTCCGGAATACCTGAGACAGGCGAGCGAAAAGGTGAATTACGGACCCATGCCCTTGCCTAACGAGAAGAAAAATGGATGAAGGAAAAGGGTGGTGGCATTGCAAATCCATTGCACCAAGCCGTAACGAATTGAATTTACAGGTTTTCTTCAGGACTTCAAATCCGGTGTGCCGGGCTAAAACCTCGGCAGGTGGGTTCGATTCCCATGCACTTCCGCCACCCATTCTTAATAAAAACAATAAGTTAACCCCTTCCTGATGCTTCATGTTTAACGTTTTGGGTAACATTTAGGAAAAACACCTCCAGCTTTTTCATGGCTTCGTGCTGGTCCTGAATGTCAACTCTGTTATACCGATCGTCCATGTCTTTAGGGGCATGCCCGGTTATTGACATCCTAACGGATTTTGAAACGCCTGCCTTTCTCATGTTTGTGACAAACGTATGTCTAATATCGTGGAAGATGAACCCGCCCTTAACATCGCGGCCCCACAAGATACCGGCCTCTTTACAAGCTGTCTTTAAAGCCGTTGAAAAATTCCTCTTGATAGGCTTCCCGAAGTACATAAAAACGTGGCTGTCGTGTAAGTGAACAGGGATAGCCTTCAGCATCGAAAATGCCTCTTTTCCGATAGGAATCGTCTTTGCCTTCCCTTCCTTCGTGTCCTCCGCCTCTAAACGGATTACCCTGTCTTTCATGTCCACCTTGTCCCAGGTTAAGACTTTGATTTCTCCCTTTCTCATACCTGTCCAGAAAGCCATTAGAAGAATGTCTCTTAGATGTTTCGGGGAATAAGAGAGAAGCCTTTCGTATTCCTCCTTGGTCAATACCCTGTCCCTGGCGTTTGAGTTTCTTTTAAGCATACGTTTTACTCTTTGAAACGCTTTCAGAACGTCCCCGCCCACAATGTCGTTATAGAATGCCTTGATTACCATACTCTTGACATAGTTGATTTCATCGTCAATGGTCTTGGGCTTCAGTCCCTGCTTCTTTCGTTTCTCCTGTAAATTCTCCAGGTCTACCAGCTTCACCCTCGAAATAGTGGTTTTGCCGTATTCCCTGTTGAACTTATTCACATAACCCGAAACCGTTTTGAAAGATGCAAGGCCCTTCACCTTCTCCAATCCAAGATACCATTCGGACAATTCCTTGAACGTCATCTTGGCATCGGGTTTGATATCGAACAGCCGCCCCTCTTTCTTCTGGCTTTTCTTTTTTCCATCAGCCGCCCGCGCTTCTTCAATCGAATCCCCCACGGATTCCTGTTTCTGCTTCCCGCTGGGAAGTCGATAGCTGATCCAGTAAGCAACCCGCTTTGAGCCCTTGGCCTTGTCCAGGTCCTCCCCACATTTACAGGCTTTCTTTTTCACTGACTGCCTTGTTCTGCAAATGGGGCATTCTGCTAAAATTGCCATATCATCTACCCCCCCTTTTTTCCTTTTGTCCACTGTCCAGGAAACCGGGCGCGGTTCCCGGATCTCCTTTTTCCAGGACATCCCCTGTCTAAAAAAAATTGTCCATAAAGTGAATTCTACACGTTGCTCCAAACTGCAAGCCATATCAGGCAATAAATATCTGCGGCTCCACCGAAAGAGTCAAGCAAAGCGCATCCGCCATCCACATACGTGGCTCGTACTGTAAGAAAACCTGTAACCCATACCTACCTATGCCTTTGCCCCTTAACGTCGATCCTGAGCGTCCCCAGTACACTCCTTAGCAGACCACAGGGCATATACAGCACACGTCCCGCGGGTTTATAGGATCCTCTCGTCGTATTGACCGCAATCTGCAATACCGCCTTCATCAAAGTTGCCTCTGGTTAGCGGTTTGGTTTCATCCGGATCACCGCAATCAGGCCTTCCTCTTTGACGATTCCCCTAATAGCACCTCCTTTTGGGCACAAAAAAAACGCCTGAAGGATTCCCCCGGCCCACAGGGACCGCCCATAACCTCGCGGCTACGGGTGCCTTCAAGCGTTGTTTTTTTGCTGATTCAGTTGTCATTGGCCTGTGGGTTGGGGTTGTTTAACGGATCTATATTTCTATTAATATTGTTTTCTATTTAATTTGTCAACAGATATTCCTTGAAAACCCCCTTTTTATCTGGTAGTCCTTCAAGAAAGTTCTGAGAGGGGAGCATGTTTCGAAATGTCAGATGAATACCAACCATTCGCATCTAAGATGAGGCAGGACCTATATAAAAGCCTTAAGCTGATATCTGCTGCTGAAGGGAAGCCAATTCAGTCGCTGCTTGAAGAAGCTGTTATTCAATATTTGGCTGACAGGCGATTTACACAGGAGACTTTAGAGGTTCGGGAAAGCGCTGCCCGCTATTCGATGTCGTTTGACGTTTCGGCAGACAAGAAGGATGCGAACAAAAAAGCCTGATGGCAAAAGTGTGGCAAAAGGCCTTACTCCGGATTCTCATTTTGGCGATCCTATTCACCAGCGCAGGCACTTTTGTCCTTTGGGATTATTACAGGGCCGATAGGGACTTCTCAGCGCTAATGGCACTTAAAAAGATGAAACCCACCTTCGAACAGATGACCGTCTATATCCAAGCACCTGAAGTGGCAAATAGGCCGCTCGTATTTTCCCTGAAACAATGCCTTTGGATGCGGTTACTCAACCGCTCATAGAAAAAGGGATAATTACGAACGAGGAATTTGTGGCTAAATTGAAGCAGGTTCAGTATGAGTATGAGAGTAGGAGGGCGCTCAAGGGGTACCTGGTAAGACAGGGTGGTTGCTGAAACGGTTGTTTATGATAGTAAATTTCAGAAGGTGTATGCTAAATGTTAGATTTCAGAACAAATTTTTGAGAGAGTTTTAAATGCCAGACTTTGAAGATCTTCCCTTTGATATACGACCTGACCTGTCTCCCTATCTTACCCATTTAACAAAAAATACAAGAAAAGAAGATGAATATAGTGCTTTTGATAACCTAGTCAGCATTTTAAAAGTAGGAAAAATTTGGGGAAGTGATACAAACAAGGGATTTATAAAAGGCCCAAACAAAGCAACATGCTTTATGGACGTTCCTTTACCATCACTAAAATATATTTTAAATGAGTATGACTCTGATCCAAAGAATCCAAGGTATGAACCATTTGGGATAATCATAACTAAGAAATTAGCTTATCGAAAGGCAAGTCGGCCAGTTCTTTATCTTTCCGATTATGAACTCAGCAAGTTAAGGATCCCGGTTGATGAACGATGGAGGGTCGTAAAGTTAGAAGTAAGAGAGGGAACCTGGATAAGCTGGATGCATGAAAGAGAGTGGCGCTGCAAGGGTGATTTTATAGTGCCAAAAGATCCGATTGCAGTTCTTGTTAAAAATACGAAATATGCTAAGAAGTTAGAGAAATTGATAAATGATTATCCGAAAGATTTCAAAGCAAAGCCTCAAAGCGTAATCCCATTAACAGTGTTGTGCCAAGGCTTACCATATCTATAGTGAAATCTAACGAAAGGTCTAAGCAGACGGTGGGAATTCAGGGCGCTCATTAACTGTAAGAGTTATGCTATTTTTTTATCTTACACCTTATACCCTCCACGCTTTAACCTCGCCGATGCTTAACCTTGCCGGTGGCCCACCACAACAGCACCCCCGTGGGGCCCCGTTATATTTTCCCTTTATATTCCCTGAAACCATCCATCAAATGCTTGAATGAAGTTGGTTTGAATTTCTCAAAGCTCTCTTCGTCCACATAAACAAAGTCATATATCACATCCGATTGTATCCGATTGATGTCTTCGCACCACTGCCCCAACCGTTCGATCTTGAGCGGCACATCCAAATCTTCCTGCCCCTTCGTCTCGACAATGACAATTCTCTCATTTGACAGCTTGACAAAAAAGTCCGGATAGTAGTTAGAGATGTCGCCGTCCGCGTTGACGTAGTCTAACTTGAAATGCACGGCCAAGTAGTTCTTGGCGTAGGAAACCACATCGTCGCAATCTTCCAGGAATGCGACAAACCGAAGTTCCAGACGGCTGCCTCTAATGCTATGGTTTTGCTATGCGAGCCAGCAGGAAAGCAGGTCAGACATGCTAACGGAAAATGCCCCGACAATTCGGTTTGAAGCATAAGCCATCTAAACAAGACGGGTAGCGACCCCCCACCGGACGGCAAATAAATGATTTAAGAATATCCTTTATGCCAAGATACTCCCCCCATCCCGACAATCTCCATCAACTTCCCGTAGCTGGTTACCACGTCGTACTTCACGTGTTCCGGGTCGATTCTGCGGTTGATTTCATCGAAGAATTTTCGTGCACATTCGATTTTCGTATGCTCAATAGCCCGTAGCTCCATGCTGGACATTGAGCCCTTGGTCTCTGCGACGAAATAGATGTGCTTGACCCCACCTTCCTTGAAGGAAATTGCCCAATCAGGGTTGTAGTCTCCTACAGGCGTAGGTATCAGGAAACCACGAGGGAGTTTTGCATAAACCACCACCTCGGAACTGGTATCCAATTCCTTGACGAAATCTCTTTCGACCTTGGAGTCGGTAATCACATAATCGTATATGTGGTTCCTGAGCTTTTTGGTGGCTTTGGTGAAGTCCTGCTTGCTTTGCCCGGCGGTGAAAATGTCAATATCGTGGTGTTCTGCAATCTCATCATAAGTCAGATGTTCGATGATAATGGTTGCCTTTTGCTCGTTGATCAGCCGGGTCGCCTCAGCTAAAAAATGTTCCGGGTTTTGTTTGTACTTTTTGAATATTGCCGGTTGAATGCCGCACATCATTTCGGCGATGCTTTTCCGGGTCAGCTGCGTGTTCTCTGCCAGCTTGCCCAGAAGATCGTACTTGACCATCGAGTGAACAGATGAGCTATATTGTGTTTCTGTTTCCCGAACTTCGAACCCTTGTCTGGCTTTCAGTTGATCATAAGTGGCCTGATCCACCTGCTCGCCTTTTTGGATAGTGTACTGTAAAGGGGTCACTTTCAGCTCTTTGTCCAGTGTGCGGATGCTTTTACGGATGAGTTCACTTGAATCAAACTCAACGCGATAAACCGCTTTCCGGTTTATTCGGTTCCAGAGTTCCTTAAACGCCTTTTTCTCGAAATTGGCGTTCAGCGGATTTGTTTTGGGTTTACGGTCGTCATCCACCCCGGGCAACTGGGATTCGCTGAATACGCTGTCGATCAATCCGAAAATCTGCTCGGCATGGGGCGCGAGTTCAGGGGGCAATGCCGCCAGGCTACCGTCGGCCTTTGCGGCGTGGTAGACTTCGGAAACCTGATCTACATCGTCCGTGTAATCATTCTTCAGCAAGTACCTATATATTTGTTTAGCCATAACCGGCGTGATTTCCAATTGCCCACTTTCGGTCGTAATAATTTTCCCAGTAAAATAGGCTTCGTCGGCCTTTCGCGGACGCGCCGAGAGGGTGTCAATGATTTCACCCTGAAGATTGGCCACGAAATCTTTATAACTTTCGCTGGCCACTACCGTCAGGATGTTAATGTCATGAACGGTTGCTGCATGGTCCATGCGGTCACCGTGCTGATTGACGGACAATCTCATTCCCCGGCCCACTTCCTGACGGCGCGAAATCGTATTGTCGCTATGCTTGAGCATGCACAGAACAAAAACATTGGTGTTGTCCCAGCCCTCCCGCAGCGCCGAATGCGAGAAGATAAAACGAACCTCTTTTTTACGTCGTCCTTTTTCGTCATCAGTAGCAGATGGAAACAGCAATAATGATTTTTTGTCTCTAAGAATCAAATCGTAAGCATCGACATCATCTGACAGCCCGGCTTCTTCCCCACGTGTCTTAAAACTTGGATCGGTGAGTTTCTTGCTTCTCTTATCAATCGAGAAATATCCGTTGTGCGTGTGGTCGACCTGGATCTCGGATAGATACTTGCGGTATTCATGATTGTCCAAGGGCAGTTCACTCAGGTGTTCTTTCTTGAGCTGCTCGTACTCCTCCTCGAAAAGTCGGGCATACTCGCCTTTTTCATCAGGCTGGCTGTAATCCCGGTACTTGACCACTTGATCGATGAAGAAGAGCGAGAGGACTTTGATTCCCTGCGAAAAGAGCCGTTTTTCTTTCTCCAAATGGGCTCTGATGGCTTCGCGAATTTGGATTCTCCGCATGGTCAATTCAGTCACATCACCGGTGGCGTCACCGGCCGTGAGGATATGCCCATTGGTGAATTCAACGGTGTCTTTATTGGCGTCAATCTGGGCGATGACAAAGCCGCGATACTGGTCGAGTTCATTTGACAGGACAAAGAGGTCTTTGCCTTTTTCGAGCCGTTTTACAATGCGTTTGATGCCATTGCCCTGACGAACTTCCAGCTCAATACGAGCCACCGGCGCCCTTTTGGAAATCTCGATGGCCTCCAGATAAAGATAGGCATTGGTCCCTGCCAGGCCTTTCACGGCGATGCCGCGAACCGCGATTTTCTTCACCAGTTTTTGGTTGTAGGCGTCCAGCGCATCAAGGCGGTGAATCTTGTTGTGGATGGTGCGGTGCGTGGCCGAGTAACGCAGAATCATCAACGGTTTGAATTTGGATAGCGCCTCCAGCGTTTTCTTCCCCTCCATTTTCTGCGGCTCATCCAAGATCACAATGGGACGGTTGCTGCTGATGACATCGATGGGCTTGCGTGATTGGAAGTCGTCCAATTCATCATAAATCCGCCGGTTGTCCTTGCCTGTGGCATTAAACGCCTGGATATTGATGACCATGACGTTGATGCCCGCATCGGATGAAAAGCTCTCTAGGTGGTGCAACTGTTTGGAGTTATAGATAAAAAAGCGGACTTTTTTGCCGTAGCTCTCGGTGAAGTGGTCGGCGGTGATTTCAAGCGATTTGTACACCCCTTCCCGGATGGCGATGCTGGGCACTACAACGATGAATTTGCTCCAGCCGTACCGCTTGCTCATCTCGAAGATGCTTTTGATGTAGCAATAGGTCTTGCCCGTGCCGGTTTCCATCTCCACATCGAGGTTGATTTTGCATCCGGCGCTCACCACCAGCTTGTCGGACAACGGCAGATTTTGCCGCCGCTGTACGGCATGGATATTTTCAATCACCTGAACATCAGTTAGCTGTACATCTGCGTTTTTGAAGCCCTGGTATTCCAAAAGCGTTGATTGCTGTTGTCCGAACTTATCTTTCAATATTCCAGGATCAATCCGATAGGCAATGCCGGAGGAATTGACCTGCCCTGCAAAGCAGTCAAGAACGGACTCGACGGCGCTGGTCTGAAAGGGCTGGATCTTGAATTTCAGTTTCATGCCAAGCCCTCCTTAAATTGATTTCACTTCAGTGCGCGGAGACATCTGCTTGAAAATTTGTTCGACGTTAATTTTGACGGCATCGGATACGAAACCGTTATCGCGGAACACCATCCGCAAAGGCTCAAGCCCGGCCAGTTGTTTAACCAGTCCTTCGTTCACGCCGGTATCAAAGCACGCTACCAGCGCGTTTTCATCAACAAAGAAAACGGTCATACTCTGGATGGTTTCCTTGCGGATGGGTAGCGACAGGTCAACGCCCCAGTCCAGCAGCACCTGGAAGAGCAGATCTTCCGGCTTGCGGTCGGGTTTGGTGTTGTCGGTGAAAATCTTAAGCTGGCCCTGATCGATGGCGTCGGGGGCGTAATACACCTCCGCCATGTTGGACGAGTCGACCTTCAGCACGCGGAAACCAATATCGAGATTAGGGGCCTTTATTACGTTATTCTCTTTAATTTTAGTTCCCGCTCGACGAATACGTTCCTTGCTGACATCAGCTATGGTCTTAAATCCAGACTTGAGTGCTTCTGATTTTTCATCGCATGCTTCTGGAATCTGAATCATTATAAATCTGCGACTCGTTGCGTCCTCGCTATTGGCTTGAATAATTGCGTCAGCCAAAGTTGCTGAACCGGCGAAAAAATCAACGACCAATTGATCATCACTCGTAACTGCCTTAACGAAGAACTTCAGAAGGCCTGTTGGTTTTGGATAGTCCATAACATCCGTGCCGAATAGATCCCTGAGTTCCTCAGTGGCATCCTCGTTAGTTGGTATAGAATTTATCCGGTGAGAAAGAAGATTCGCTGTCTTTTTTATACGCTCATTGCGATTGATATAGTTTGGGCGAAATGGAACTCTGCTTATTCGTATTTCGTCGCCATCGGCAATAAATGTATCTAATGACCCCTGTGAATACCTCCATTCTCCATCAAGGATTAGTGGATTTTTGTTTTTCCCGTTTTCAATAACAACATCTTCAATTAAAACTGTCCTAATATTACCCTCCGACATGTCCTGTAATTCTATCGTCTGATCGCTACATGAAAATATGACTGAGCCCGGAGGAAAGATTAGCCTAGAATAGGTATTACCAGCATTGTTAAATGGATATTTTTTCCCTTCTTCTCCTACCCCTGCTATGAATGGTCCAACGCACTCATAGTTTTTTGCATAACAGACGATGTACTCTGTGACGCTGCCCATTGTCTTTCTTAGGAATGAAGGCTTTTTCTTCTTTTCCCAAACGAAAATACCGGCAGAGTTTTTCGCCCCGAAAATGTCATCACATACCTTAATTAAATTAGAGACTTCGTCATCACCAATTGAGATGAAGATAACCCCTTCATCACATAAAAGATTTCTTGCAAGCTTTAGCCGTGAATAGATCATGGAGAGCCAATCAGAATGGAATCTTCCATTTGACTCTGTGTTCGCCACGAGACGATTTCCTTCCTCATCCTTCTGATTAGATCGCTTCAAAAACTCTTCTGCATTTTCAGCAAAATCATCTTCATAAATAAAGTCATTTCCCGTATTGTAAGGAGGATCGATATAAATCATTTTAACCTTGCCAAGGTAGGTCTCCTGTAGCAACTTCAGCGCGTCCAGGTTGTCCCCTTCTATAAACAGGTTCTTGGTGGTATCAAAGTCCACACTCTCTTCCCGACAAGGCCGAAGCGTTTTGGCGATGGGGGCATTGGCGGTGAGCAAGGATTCCCGCTTGCCGGGCCAGTTGAGGTGATACCGCTCCTGTGGACCTTCTATAATCGATTCCGACAGTTCCTGCCGCAGTTGGTCGAAGTCCACCGATACCTTGCGCTTCCCGTGTTCATCATGGGCCTCAGTTACGCACCCGGGAAACAGCTCGCGGATGCGAGTGATGTTTTCCTGGACCAGGTTCGGCGAGTGCAATTTCATCTTTTCCATCTGGGTCTCCTTAAAGGGTGAAGGATGAGGGCCAATGGATAAAAATTTGGGCTTTTATCCTTCCGCTTTCAACCTTGTTAGCTCAGCAAGTTCCTGTTTTAGGTCGCGCAGCTCAGCATTGATCGCCACTTTACGGTTGAATTGTTTTTCCTTGCGCAGACGGGCTTCGCATTTTCCCAACTCCCGCTGTTTGGAGCGGGTCTGCTCCATCCTTTCCACGCGGGCCTGCAACCCTTCTCCAGGCCGGACCGGAAAAGGCATCAAAGCTGTCAGCATGTGCGCATACAAAACTTCAAGGTCGAGCGCCACCGGCAAGGGGGTTCGTGGCGCATCGGTCGGCAGCCAGGTGCTTTCAAAGTAGTCGCTCACCACCCATTTTGAGCGGTCCGCATCGCTAGGGCGTTTGAAGGCCGCTATGGCTTTGATTTTTTCCTCGTACCGCAGCTCGAAGAGGATCGGAAAAGGGATCGCCCGGTCAATGCACTGCAGCACGTCGTGTTTAAGTTCACCCGTTTTAAGGGCAATGCGGAAAATCTGAATTTCAGGCACTGCCCGTGCTGGTTTCAAATTAACCGTCTCCGGGGCCAGCTTGTACTGCCACACGATCTGCTCAACCTGGCGGACAAACAGCCCTTTAACGGCAGCGCTCGGGCCTGAGTGCTCATAGATTTTTTTCTTAGGCAGCACGCGTCCGAAGCCGGTGCCCTTTGGGTAGTCGAAGAGCACCGCTGTCATCCTTCCTCCTGCACCACGAGAAAGGCTACGAGTTCAAAGTCGTCCAGCCCGGCGATGGTGTTCACCAGCGCCGTAGTCTTGCCGCCGGAGAACAGGCTGTCGAGATCCTTTTCCTCCTTGACGTCGATCATCGATCGGATAGCGGCGCTGAGCAGGTTGGAGCAGGCTTTCATGTCGCGTCCTTCGTCGGTTTGCTGATTGAACAATCGACATACCGTTTGAATGGGTTCCGCCTGCCCCTTGCAACTTGACCGCACCAGGTCAAGCAATAATTTGACCTCGGTCTGGTCGGCAATGACCTGCCCATCGTCCGCCATATAGATCAGGTAGTAAGGATGCAATCTATTCTGCTGATTGATGTTCACGTCATGGTTGAGGTTGCGCAGCGCAAATATCACGCCCGGGTGTAAGCCCAGTTCCGGCTTGGCAGGGACAACCGCATGCATGCCATTGGGAACGTTGGCGAGGTCGCCATGGGTCTTCACATAGTTCAGCAGGTCCATCCGGAAATCGTTCAGGCCAAGATCCGTAATGGACACGCCGGTCTTCAGGTCTTCAAGTTCGATCACCTCGTCCTGCAGCCGCCGGAGCTGCTCTTTCCGGTACGCGAGCTCATTGCTTTTGGCCGTGAGGACATTGTCATCGCCGGTGGCCGACACATCGGCAATCATCATCCGGTTTTCAACCCGTTCCTTGAGGTTGATGTATTCGTCCAGGGAAATATCAGGCCAATAATTTACCAACTGGATGGTCTTGTTGATGGACCCAATGCGGTCAATCCGACCGAATCGCTGGATAATGCGGACCGGGTTCCAGTGAATATCGTAGTTGACCAGGTAATCACAGTCCTGAAGGTTCTGACCTTCTGAAATGCAATCGGTGCCGATAAGCAAATCCAGCTCGGCCGGTTCATCCGGCATCACCAGCGCCTTTTCCTTGGCGCGGGGCGAGAAAAGCGTCAGTAATGACTGGAAGTCATAGCGCTTCTTGTGCGTTGCCCCATTTAATGTAGACTGGGGCGCATCCCCGCCGGTGACTTTTCCGGTGTGCAGGCCCTTTGTTGCCAGGATATGTTCAGCCAGGTTGTTATACAGATAATTGGCCGTGTCGGCAAAGGCCGTGAAGAGCAAGACCTTATGATTGCCGTCATTGATGGGATTTTCAATCTTGTTCAGAATAAGGGTCTTGAGGTGTTGCAGCTTGGCATCGTCCTCGGGTGTGACTTTTGCCATGGAATCCAGCAAGGTATCAATAACTTCCAGATCGCCGTTCAGGTCATATTCCCATGAGGGTAGATCCATGTCGGCAAGATTGATCTTGACCTTGCCGCCGATCTCATCCCGGCCCAACCCCCCGTTCCCGGTAAAAATATCATCTTCCTCGGCTTCGAGCGTTTCCAGGTTATCGGTCCAGTCGGAAACACTCCCTGCGCTGCCCGCAACCTTGAATGAGTTGATCTTGCTCAAGGTGCGGGTGTGGTTGTCATGCAGGCTTTTAAGGGTGAGACGAAACGCCTCTACCGAGCTTTCAAGGCGCTTGAGCAGATTGGTCGTCATCAGTGCTTGCAGGCTTTTCTCGCGATCTGCTTGACGCAGTCTGCCCTTGCCGCCTTCCACTTGCGTATCGTACAAATCTTCATACTTTTTGAGCCGACTGGGCAGGATGTAGCTGATGGGGGCATAGACGGCGAGATTGAGCAGCGAGAGCTGTGCAAAAATCTCGTTGAAATTCATGACATCGGTACGTTCGGTAAGCGGAGAATGGAAGGACAGGGGTTTTCGGCGCTCAGGAAATGGTCCTATGTCACTGGTGTCGTAAAAGGTCTGGATGTGTTTACGCGAACGGGCAATGGTGACGCTATCCAGCAGTTCAAAGAAGTCAAAATCAAGGGAGTTAAGAATGGCCCGTGCCGTGCGATCCTTTTGGTCCAATCTTGACCACTGGTTGAATACCGTTTGGGCACTGCGGAAGATTTCCTCTACGGTTCTCCCCGTGCGCAGCTTTTTGCTGAGATTTTCGGAGTCGCCTTCGTAAGCCAGAGCGAGTTGGTTGCGCAGATCATTAAACCGATTGTTGACCGGGGTGGCGGAGAGCATGAGCACCTTGGTTTTAACGCCCTGGCGAACCACCTGATTCATCAGTTTTTGATAGCGGGTTTCTCGGTTTTTAACCGCGTAGTTGTTTCGGAAATTGTGCGATTCATCGATGACGACCAGATCATAGTTTCCCCAGTTGACGCGGTTCAGGGGAATGCCAAAGGACTCGCCCGAGGTGCGGGAAAGGTCTGTATGGCACAGGACGTCATAATTGAAGCGATCCCTGGAGAAGATATTGGTCGTAAGATTGCTGTTGTAGTTTAGCCAGTTGTCCGCGAGCTTCTTGGGGCACAGCACCAACACCGATCGGTTTCGCAACTCATAGTATTTGACAACGGCCAGGGCCGTGAAGGTCTTTCCAAGCCCCACACTGTCAGCTAAAATACAGCCGTTGTAAGTTTCCAGCTTGTTGATGATCCCTATGGCGGCATCATGTTGGAAATTGAAAAGCTTGTTCCAGACCCGTGTATCCTGGTAGCCCGTGAGATCATTGGGCAAAACGTCTTCATCGATATCGTCGAGGAAATCTTTAAAGATGTTGTAAAGCATCAGAAAGTAAATGCGCTCGGGCGAATTTTCCTGATAAACAGACGCGATATGATCGCAAATGGTTGCGGTCACATCCTCGATTTTTTCAGGGTCGCTCCAGATTTGGTCAAAAAGCTGAAGATATGTCGAAGTAAAGGCCGTCTCATCAACCCGGTTAACGATATTGGAAACGGCGTCTCCTTGTTGATATCCCAGATCCACGGCGGTGAAGCCATGCAGGGGCATATAGGCAATGTCTTGCTCCGGTCCGTGGATACAGGCGAACTGCTGCATGGGGGATTTGGTCTTGTTGGAACGGAATTTGGCCTTCCGCCGCATCCAATCAGCGCATTCGCGTGCGATGGCTCGCTGGGTGAGTTTGTTGCGAAGCTGGATTTCAAACTCGGAGCCGTAGAGGCTTCGTTCACGGTCGGCCTTGGGGATGAAAAACTCTCGACGTTCTTTTCTAAGCTTATCGGTGACTTGGTTGGGAACAAAAGTCGGCGCCGTGAAGATGAATTCCAATGACTCAATCTTCGAGACTTCAGACTTCAGGGCCTCGTACGCATAAATAGAAAAGCACGATGCCGCGATTTTGAGCCTGGCTTTGGGGTGGATGGAGGCCTTCAGATCATCGCCCAGCAAGGAATTGATGTTGTCGATGATTTTCATTCATCCGAGGCTTTCATATAAAGTTTCCTTCGCGTTACAGATACCCGACAGATCATCACGACATAAAATTTAAACCTCAGCAGATTATCATCGAGTTTGCCCCCTGTCAATCAAGACCGCCCGGTGGCGCCGTTTTCCATGTGTCAATAGGCAACTTGAAATGTTCAATAATGGTGTTTAATCGGATCCAATATTTATAGTCGCTATCCTTTTCCAATATCAACACAACCCCTGCCCTTTTCCCTGTCTGGATCGAATAGTAAAGCGCCTGGCCGATTGATTCCGCCCATTTCTTTCCAAAGTCAAATTCAATGGCATGACTGCCGGTAACACAATCACAACGGGTTCTGTCCGGAAATACCACTTCGGTCTGTCCGCCATTCGCCGCACACCATCGCTCCTGATACCACCTTTCATAGTGCAACTTTTTTCCGTTTGCCATGGGCGTAAACAGAATAATAATCAACGTGATCCCGACCAACATGATGCGTTTCATTCTGTAGCCTCCTTACATGATATGAATAGACATGATCTAAATAGCCACTGACTACACAATTCATAAGTTTTCGTTATGGGTGAGCCAGGCAAACAAAGACCCGGGGTGATGGGGGGATGAGAACCCCGGATGGCCACTTCCATATTTGGCTTTCTATGTTTTGGTTGCGTGTTCCTATAGGAGGTGGATTATGACGGATACGTAGCTTGTACCTGTATACACATATTTATTAATATAATTCGGCATAATACCTATATAACTTTGCATAATTACCATATAACTTTGCATAATAGGCATGAGGCCGATTCGTGCCTGTACTGTTTCTTAAACGCCGTCAAAAGATCTCCATAGTACGTACAAGGAGATATTCCATCCCTCGCGCATCAAATACACCCCGAATTCCACCTGACAAATTGAATCCTAAGTCCAATGCCAGGAATATGTCAATTATTTTCTGTGTGTGGGATTGTTTTTAACTGGTCTGCTCTCTGCCACAATTAGAGAAATCTAAAAATGACAGGGGGGGGAAAGCCGGTGAACAAAAAACAGATGATCGGGGCACGTATAAAGGAAATCAGGAACAAGAAGGGACTCACCCAGGAACAATTATCCGAAAAAACGGAAATTAACCCGAAATATCTTAGCAGTATCGAGAGAGGGAATGAAAACCCGACTCTTAATACTCTGATAAAGCTTTCGGAATCATTGGAAGCGGATCTCGGTAAGATCTTCAGCTTTATTCATATTGAAGATCCTGGAGAAAGGAAATCCATGATAACCTCTCTCTTGGATGAAGCGGATAACGAACAACTGAAGCTGGTTTTCAGGGTTTTGTCGACAATTCTGTATTAGCCGATTGGTTAGGTATCATGACAGATCTCAGCTTCCGGTCCGCCCTTCCAAATGCTGATATC
>Ga0307929_1001797_pt1 | contig 15151 bp, 11 predicted proteins | sample AceLakmetage1330_FD_203160 | JGI IMG/M metagenome (GOLD analysis project Ga0307929, IMG submission 203160) | Saline water microbial communities from Ace Lake, Antarctica - #1330 | ecosystem: Environmental > Aquatic > Non-marine Saline and Alkaline > Saline | place: Antarctica: Ace Lake...
ATTGGCAGTTTTTGTGAATTTGTAATCATCAATGATGTCAAGAAATCCAGGATTTATCCCATCTCCAAGTAAAGCCAAATCTAATGAATCAATTTCAAAATAGTACTCTGCCATAAAAATCTGTTCTTGTGCACTCTTCTCTTTTGGGGTCAGGTAAAAACGCTGAAACCCAAAATAGGCAAGGATAATCAGTACAATGATGCCAACAACAATAAGTATAGGTTTCTGATTATCCTCAATAAATTGTTCGCTTTTTCCTAATGCTTCTTCAACTGCTTGAATGTTCTCTTCTGCTCTGGTGGTCTTTTTAGCCATAATTTTGCTTTGTAAAAATGAGGTGCAAAAGTATATTTTTTTTTAATTGTACACTTATCGGTTTCATTTTTTTTACTTTTGACCAAATATTAATATTTTTAAGATGAAAAAAGCTGTTTGGATCATTGTTGGCATATTTATAATTGTTGGTGTACTTTATCTTTTGTTTAACGATTTCTTCAATTCTAATATCCTGATAGTATTTTCGCTTCTTTATTTTACCCAGTTTTTAATTGCTTTGGTTTTCATATCTGTACTGGATAAATCAAAAACTCAAATTTACCTTCCTGCCTATTTTATCGTGGGGGTAATTTCATATGTTATTCTGTTTGTAAAATTGTTTTGAGTACGGCATTGAAGTATCACCTTGAAAGCTGTATAATTTTTAATTAGTGATAGTTCAAAAATTAAGGCTCAATTAGCTTTCTATAATACTAATCTTTAATTAATCAACTAATGGTAAATGATTCATCGATTTTTAAGCTTTTAGTAATGTTTGTTTTGGTTCCAGTTTTCCTTCTGGATGCATTGCCTGTATTTGCGCAGGATATTGAAAATGATGAACCTGAAGTTTTTATTGGAGAGTTGCTAAAATTGGGAGCGATAGACATAAAAAGTCCTGCATATGATTCTGTCAAAAACTTAAAAGGTGAAAAGTTTAGTGACGAAAATTTGCTTGAATATAATTATCTCAATCCTGCAAAACTAAAGCCCCGATTGAATGATGCAATTACGATCAACGGTATTAATTTAAAGTGGGAAAGTGTAAAAGCAGGCAAGGATGATTTTGTCTTAGCTGAACGTCGTTCCAAAAAAGATATCGCTCAACTGTGTTACTTTGCAGCTTTTATTAATGTTGATCGATGGATGGAAGCTGCTTTTGAAATTTCCAGCCCGCAAATGTTCGAGGCTTATTTGGATGGGAAATTGATAACGAGTAAAAAGTCTCTGGACAGCGATGATGCCGAGGTGGTTGGTAGTAGTAGTAAAAGATGTAAACTCGAAAATGGAAAGCACCTGCTCTTGATTAAATCTGTAAAACCATTGGGAAATGACAGTGAATGGAAATTAAAGACAGCCGTTAAATTTGATGATAAGGATAGCCGGGATGCTTTAAGTGTTGATTTGGCACCAGAACAAAAAATGGATATTGATCATTTACTGAACGGTACTTTCATTAATTCGGTTTCGATTTCGCCAGATGGAGATTGGGTTTTGCTCAGGTACTCGGAGAGAAGTGCTGCTGATGGCAAATCTAAAAGGTGGTCTGAAGTGCGGGATTTGAGTTCGAACAGGTTGATCCAATCATTCAGGAATACTGATATTTCAGGTTTACGGTGGACCCCACTCGGGAGGAAACTTACTTATACCACCTCATCAAAAGACAATGGATCATCGATTTGGCTTTTTGATTTAGATTTGATGACAGAAAAAATTCTGTTGGAAAATTTCAAAGATTTGAGTGGCTATTCCTGGTCAGATGATGAAAGGTTTATTGTTTACAATATTTCAGAAAAACCTGAAAAGAATAGTTCAGGTTTGAATCGACTGGAAGGCATGTCCGATCGATGGCCGTGGTGGCGTAGCCGTAATTCTTTGTATAGGCTGGATGTTCAGTCCGGTTTTACCGAGCGATTGACCTACGGGCATTTGTCCACAAATTTGCAAGATATTCGTCCGGATGGAAAAAAAATCCTTTTTAGTGTTAATGTTCCTGATTTCAATGAGCGTCCCTATTCCAAACAGTATTTAATGGAAATGGACCTGGAAACTAACAATCTTGATACGATCTGGGTAAAGCGTTTTTCGGGTTCCTGCAGCTATTCTCCAAACGGTGCTTCCCTTCTGGTTACCGGGTCTCCGATGCTCTTTGGTGATTTGGGCGTTAGCGGAGGTGGCGATGCTATTCCAAATGATTATGATACCCAAGCTTACATATATAATATGTCTTCAGGGGATGTTGATCCGATAACATTATCATTTAACCCTTCTGTGAGACAAGCTACTTGGAGTAATTTTGATGAAAACTTACTTTACTTCTTAGCTTCCGATAGTACCTATGTTCGAATTTTTGAATATGATTTAAATACCCGTTATTTTGAAAAGGTAGAGTCAGGTTTCGATGTTGTCAATAATATTTCGATATCTAAAAATAGTTCAACAGCAGTTTGCACCGGTAGTAGTATTTCCACTCCAAAACATGCCAACCAAATAAATCTTGCAACGGGAGAAATCATCGAAATTGCCAATCCTCAAAAGGAAGCCTATGAAAATATTGCGTTTGGAGAAACTGAAGATTGGACTTTTAAGAATTATTCAAATGTTGATATTGATGGATCGGTTTATTATCCACCCGATTTCGATGAGAACAAGAAATATCCATTGATCGTATATTATTATGGTGGCACAAGTCCTGTTGACCGGGCTTTTGGAGGTAGGTACCCTAAAAACTTATTTGCTGCTCAGGGTTATGTAGTTTATGTACTTCAACCGAGTGGAGCAGTGGGGTATGGACAACCGTTCTCAGCACTTCATGTAAATAATTGGGGGATTACCGTTGCTGATGAAATCATCTTGGGAACGCAACTATTTGTAGAGACACATCCATTTATTGATGCAGACAGGGTTGGATGTATGGGAGCATCTTACGGTGGTTTTATGACTATGCTTTTGCAAACCCGCACTGATATTTTTGCGGCTGCAATTTCACATGCCGGCATTAGTTCTATTTCGAGTTATTGGGGCGAAGGATATTGGGGGTATTTGTATAGTTCGGTTGCCTCGGCAAACAGTTTTCCCTGGAACAACAGTAAATTATACATCGATCAAAGCCCTTTATTTAATGCCGATAAAATAGTAACGCCTTTGCTGCTTTTGCATGGAACTGACGATACCAATGTACCTCCCGGTGAAAGTATCCAGCTTTATACTGCTTTAAAACTGTTGGGTAAGCCGGTTGAATTGATTGAAGTAGAAGGACAGAACCACCATATTACAGACTACAAGAAACGCATTGAATGGCAGAAGACGATTTTGGCCTGGTACGATAAATGGCTGAAAGATCAGCCCGAATGGTGGAACGATATTTACCCTGAAAGAAACCTATAATTTTTGTTGGACTACGAATTTATTGAAGATATGAATTAACTCATGTTTACGAAAAAAATCATCATAGCCATAGGACGGAAGACAGGAGTCAGAAGACCGAAGATATCTAATTTACTTCGTTGGCCCGCCTGCCAAAGCGAAGCGGCGAACAGGCAAGGCGGGCTCCTGTCTTCTGGCCTGAATCCTTTAAATTAGTAATCTTTATGCAAATTTTGCCCACTATAATCATAGTAGAAACAATATTTTTTTGAAGATGGATTTTGAAACCAAGCAGAAACTCTACGAATATTTGGCAGGGTTTGTTACCGAAAACAAGCGCACAAAATTCGAAGAAATTATAAGTAAGCGGACAAAGTATCTGACTGTTGTGCTTGAGGATATTTATCAGCCCCACAATGCGAGTGCTGTGTTGCGTACCTGCGATTGTTTTGGTGTGCAGGATGTGCACATCATCGAAAACCAAAACAAATATGAAGTGAACCCCGACATTGCGCTCGGTTCGTCAAAGTGGCTGACGATGATAAAACATAATGGCCAGGAAAATAATACTCCTGATGCTTTGCAAAAGCTTCGTGATAAAGGATACAGGATTGTAGCTACTACGCTCCACAAAAACGATGTCAGCCTTCAGGAGCTTTCGATTGATAAAGGCCCGATTGCATTGGTGTTTGGTACCGAAATGCGCGGGTTGACCGAAAACGCCCTTACCCTTGCTGATGAGTTTGTGAAAATTCCAATGTACGGCTTTACCGAAAGTTTTAACATTTCTGTATCAGCAGGTATTTCACTTTTTTATCTTACCGAGAAGATTAGGAACTCTAACATTGAATGGCAAATTTCGGAAGGCGAAAGAATTGATATCCTTTTAAATTGGGCACGCCAGGTGGTGAAGAGAAGTGACCTTTTGGAAAAAGAATTTTTCAAAACATGAATTTAGTATATTGGATATCGACATCATGATCCAATATTTGTAACTTTAAAAAATATTTTCCTTATCGGACTTTTGGTATTGTCGGAAGTGTATTTTCATAAGATTTATTCTTGATAAGAACCGCATGTACATAGCGTGCTGCGGCAGGGATTGAAGTGATAGCTGGTTGAAATGGCGGTAGGATTTTTTGTTGGCTGGCGGAGGCTGACGAAGGAAGACCCCGCACGGCTTACAAAAAACAGCCGGCATGAAACCACTATAAACGGAAAGCCCGCCTTGCCGCCCAAATTCTAACCCACATAAATAATCAGCACTGGCGAGGCAGGCCCGCCTTGCCGCCCAAATTATAGCCTAGATTTTAGCCTTCAGCACAGGCGAGGCAGGCCCGCCAGCCGCCCAAAAAATTAATTCGCACTTAGGTCAGTTAAGCATTCAATTTATTTCCTTACTTTTGTCCGCTTGAAATTGAATATGAACCTAATAAGATAAATAGTATGGGAAAAGGTGACCAAAGAACAAAACGCGGTAAAATAATCAGAGGTACTTATGGCGTGTCAAGACCAAAAAAATCGGCCAGATCAACTGAGCCTGTAGTTAAGGTAGAAGAAGAAAAGAAAAAGCCCGCTCCAAAAGCGAAAAAGCCTGCTGCCACCAAAAAGAAAGTCGAAGAAGTAAAAGCTGAGGTGAAAGAAGCTCCTGTAAAAGAAGTTGCTAAAGCTGAAGTGAAAGAAAAGCCGGCGAAAAAGGAAGTTAAGGCTGAGGCCGCAGAAAAACCTAAAAAAGAAGCTAAGAAGGCTACAGAGGAAAAAAAGCCGGAACCTGATAAAAAATAGGTAGCCGAATAAATTATTTTCCTTGTAAAAAATTATTGGCAGGACTTCCCGAGAAGTCCTGCCATTTTTTTGTATGCATTCCCACGTTCCATAAAATTATTGAATTGGTCGTAACTGGAGGCGGCAGGGGAGAGGAGGCATGTTTTTCCGTCCTGTGTATTTTTTGAAATCAATACTGGTAGTTCTGCATATTCCTTGAAATAATAAGTCCTGAGCCCCACAATAGATTGCTCCTGCAATAATTTGTTCATCCTGATGCCGGCCTTCCCGGTATAAAAAATATTTGCGACAGGATATTTCTCGAGGTGATTAACCAAAATTGAGTAATCAATTCCCCGATCGAAACCACCCAGGATAAGTGTATCAACATCTTTTATGGTTTTAAGTGCCTCGATTGTTGATTCGGGGATGGTTGAAATGGAATCGTTGACAAAATTGATGCCTCCAAAATTCCCGACAAATTCAAGGCGATGCTCAAGTGGCTGAAAAGTGTTGATGCCTTCTTCAATAAATTCCGGTGAAATGTTGCTGAGTAGACAGGCTGAAGTTGCTGCCTGTATATTTTTTAAATTATGCTTTCCGGGAAGTTTTCTATTACTCACATTAATATCTTGTCCCGCCATCAGTGGCGAGAATATCTTTTCGCTTTTTAAGCAAACTTCAGCTTCCTGTGTAGGCTTAATTGAAGTTCTGATATGCGTGGCCAGACAGGTATTTATTTCCTTTTTCAGGAAATCCAAATCATCCGGGTTGTAAACGAAAAAGTCTTCTTTGTTTTGATAGGTTGCAATTCTGAGTTTTGCTTCAATATAGCTGTTGAAAGATTTAAAATAATCGAGATGTTCGGGGTAAATATTTAGCAAAATGGCGATGTGGGGTGATTTTATAGTTTGCTCCAACTGATGCGCCGACAACTCGAAAATGATGGTAGAACCGTCTTCAATTTCATCGATGGCATCGAAGGGTGGCACGCCAATGTTTCCCACAAAAACCGATTTCCTGCCGGCAACTTCAAAAATGTGATGGATCAGGCTGGATGTTGTGCTTTTACCTTTAGTGCCGGTGATACCAACAATCTGCGATGAATAATTTTCGATAAAAAGCGAAGTTTGTGTTAGGATTTTTTCGCGTGGGATTAAAATGCCGGACCCTTCTATCGAAACGCCGGGCGATTTGAAAATCACATCAAAAGTGTCAATTTGATTGAGGTAATCTGTGCCAAGTTGAAAAGTGGTTTTGGGGTTATTTTTAGCTTCAGCAATATTTGTGTTGGGATTATTATCCAGAATGCAAATTTCCTGGCCGGGAAAGTATTTTTTAATCAACTTGTAGCTCGAACGTCCTTCCCTGCCAAAACCCAGAATTGCCACATTTTTGCCGGCAATATGTTGTCTCAAGCGTTCTTTCATGTTATTGTTTTCTTGACAAGGTTTAACAATTCATCACTCAAAAAATGTTCAGGATTTAGTTGCGCGAGGCTGGTTTTTGGATCGATATTTTTATTTGCGCGGTATTGAGGCAGTGTTTTGAAATGATCTAACATAAAGGGCAGGGGACGATTATTTTTTTCGAGATGTCGGATTGTCAAAATCAGTGCTGTGTTTACATCTTCAATGGTGCCCACACATTCAAATGGCTTAATATCGCTTTTGCCGATCAGTTCTTCAAGTATTCCAATTAAACCTGTGTCGTTAAAAAGATCAGCCGCAAAAATTACTTTCAGTTTTTCCTGTTCGATGAATGGTGATAAAATAATCCATGTAAATAAACATTTTGGACATTTGCCGCACCAGGTGTCAGTCTTACTCCCAACATTGCAACTCTTAAAACTGCTAAAGTGCTGAGGGTATTTTGAAAAAGCCTGTGCAATTTGCAGCTCGTTCAAAGGCCTTAAAAAGCTGAAATAATTATAATCCTCCGAAATATATTTCCTTGTGTAATTTCTGAAATCATTTTCAAATTCAAACGATTTTGAATACTGATGATTAACGTTGGTGCCGATAACAGTTGCTTCGTTGGCGCTCGATTCGTTAGACAGTGCAATGTTTGTAAGTCCTGCCAAACTCGTAGCAAGGAGAGAAGTAAAAGCCAATACTGCCGAAAATGGTGTGTGGCCGTTCAAAAACCCTTTCCGGTTCAGTTCAAGCAGTCCGGGGTCAATGCATCTCTTTACAGTCAAAATATCTTCTTCGGAAAAGCCGGCATTCTTCACTGTTTCGATGCTGGCTTTCCTTGGGTTAACAATGAAAGGGATAGCTTTTTTACCAGCCCGTGTAAGGGTTTCAAGCGTCACCACCGAATCTTTTCCTCCACCAATAGGAACGAGGAAACCTTCTTTTTGATTTAGTTTAAAAGGATGGAAATCGCTTTCGCCTGCGGAAGTAATTTTCATAAAATCTTCTTGCGAAGATTGAATTCCATTCAAATAAAAAAACTCACCCAGGCCATTGAAGTATAATTTTTTCCACCAATCAATCTGGTCGTGGTTCAGTTTCCCAGCATTAATAATTACCTCTGGCGAACAGGTAGCTTTCCAATAACTGATCAGCTCAACCATCCCCATTTGAAAGATAAGGTTTTCCAGTTCGGCCTTATTTATCTGAAAGTTAAGAAATGTTTTTTGTGGGATAATTATTTCAGGTGTGAAATGAAATTGATCTGAAATATTAAAATAAAACCGGGCTTTGAGGCCGGCATTTCCAGTCTCTATTTCAAATTTCTCGTAAATAAAAACCGGGTATTTTTTGCGGAGCGAAAGATAAGTTGTATTTTTATCAGCAGAATTCATTGGTTTGTTGCAGAAAGTAGTACATTTAATTTTTGAAATTTCAAAAGTAGCCAAATTAATTTGCGCAATGGAAGAATTTGATGACATCATAAAAATCAAAACGAACAACATTAAACCTGGCCCGGGAAAAATACTGATTTCGGAGCCCTTTATGTTCGATTATTATTTCAAACGTTCGGTAATTTTGCTGGCCGAACATAACGAGGAGGGTTCATTTGGGGTGATCATTAACAAACCAATGGTGGTGGATTTTAACGAGATCATCAAAGATTTTCCGAGTTTTACTTCAAAAGTATATCTGGGTGGCCCGGTAAAAACCGACAGCCTGTTTTTTATCCACACCATGGGCGATGTGGTTGAAGATAGCATGCCCATTGTGGAGGGGCTCTATTGGGGCGGTGATTTGAACCAGGTGAAAGAAATGATGCTCCTGAACCAGATTGATGATAGTAAACTGAAGTTCTACATCGGTTATGCAGGGTGGAGCCCTAAACAACTTGACGAAGAACTAAAGCGTAATTCATGGGTTGTTTCCACCATTAAATCGAATCAGGTTATGGAATCCGACCCTGATAAACTTTGGAAGGATACTTTGCTAAAACTTGGTGGAGACTACCAAATGTGGACAAAATATCCAACGGAGCCGACGATGAATTAAAGGAGCTATCTTTTTCAAATTATCTATTTAAAAATCAAAACTAATTATTTTTTTGAATCCTGAACGCTGAATTCAAAACGGACAAACTCTAAATACAAAATGCTAAACGCCAAATGCCGAAAAACCTGAAATCTTTGATTTCTTAGTTTTTCGTGCATCCTCGAAAAGTTATGAAAATTGGAAATTTTCTACTTTTCGGGACACCAAACGCCAAACACATATCTATGCGAATCGACATACTCACCATATTCCCCGAAATGTTCACCGGGCCTTTTAATCACTCAATAATCAAACGGGCCAAAGAAAAAGGACTGACCAAAATCCATTTGCACAACATCCGCGATTATGCCAAGAACAAGCATAAACGTGTGGATGATTACGCCTTTGCCCATGGCGCGGGTATGGTGATGATGATTCAGCCCATCGCCGATTTGATTGATAAACTCAAAGCTGAACGCAATTATGATGAGGTTATTTTTATGACACCCGATGGTGAGGTTTTTAACCAGGCTCTAGCTAACCGACTTTCCACATTCGAAAATATAATTTTGCTTTGTGGCCATTACAAAGGTATCGACGAGCGTTTGCGTGAGCATTACATTACTAAAGAGATTTCCATCGGCGACTATGTGCTATCGGGTGGGGAACTGGCTGCTGCCGTTGTGACTGATAGTATAGTGCGGCTTATTCCCGGAGTATTAGGCGATGAAACCTCAGCTTTGTCTGATTCCTTTCAGGACGGCCTTTTGAGCCCTCCTGTTTATACCCGTCCCGCCGATTACCAGGGCTGGAAGGTTCCGGATATCCTACTTTCGGGTCACGAAGGAAAAATTAAGGAATGGGCGATGGAAAAGGCTGAAGAAAGGACCAGGGAAAGAAGGCCGGATTTGATTGAACAGTAAAAGAAAAATTGGGATTTATAGTATCTTCCAGGTTTCATGCCCAGGAATTGCATCAATATCCTTGCAAAGTGCCAATAGCTTGGAACTAAAACCTGGTCTCCATTTTTATTACAAGATATCTGATGTTTGATTTTTGATCTGTGATGTTTCTTAGATCAAAAATCTTACCTGCCTCGCCGGCAAGGCGGGCATCTTACATCTGACTTCTTACATCTTCCTTTCCCTACTCAAACACAATCTTTCCTTCGTACTTTATTTTTCCGTTTGTTAGCACTGCATTGTAAATCCCTTTGGCAAACGCCTCCAGGTTAATGCTGATAGCTTCCGCCTGCAAATCAATGGTTTCGTGGTGGATGAGTTGGCCGGTGTTGCCATACACCAGAAGGTAAAGCGTTTTCTCGTTTTGCAACTCTTCCGGTATGCTAATGGTACAACGGCCCTGGCTGGGATTGGCGTAGATGAGGAGGGTGTTGCCAGGTTCCTTTTTATCCTTTTCGTTTAATCCAACTACTAAAGGTGTGTGTTGCGCAATAAACATATCGCCCCAGCCGCCAGGGCCTTGTTCCAATAGAATAGTGTTGCCAAATGTAGCTGTATTGTATAATAAGCCAAGTATGTTAATAGTACCATCCGGGTTTTGCAGGAGTGAAGTACCCAGACCTCCATTGGTATTGTCTCCTGCAATAAAATTCCCCTCCTGATCCATTTTTAGCAAAAATATGTCTTGGTTAGAAATGGAGTTGAGCTGGAAGCTTCCAAAGTCCATAGTCCCGTTAAAACTTCCGGTAGTGTAAAAATAACCATCGTATCCAATACAACCTCCTATACCTTTAGCCATTTGAGTAGCATGGGATTGCCTAATCCAAATTGGTTCACCGGAAGCAGTATATTTTGCAACAAACATTTCCTTTTCTGCAGTGGAAAAAATAGTATCTGATCCGAAGGTGGCATAATCGCCCTTGAAATAGCTTGAAAAGTAAATATTCCCTGATTCGTCCTCTGCCAGTTGTTGGATGAGCCCATCAGAAGTTGGCCCTCCGATACACCTTAGCCAATGGATATTTCCTTCCAGGTCGAATTTTGCAACTATATGGCCAAGGTAGCCTGTATTTGAATAGGTAATGGTATCTAATGTGAATGTGGATGTTGTATTGTAACCTGCAATGTACAGGGAGCCGTTAATAATATTACTTGTACCAAACCACAGTGGAAAATTCGATCCAGGGCTTGGGTTTGTAAATATCTTTTTTACCCATAATACATTTCCTTCCGGATCATACTTTGCCAGGTGGCCACCATTGGTAACCTGTATTTCCCCAAAATTACCATACCATGGAAACACGGATAGTGTATATGAATTTCCGTTTGCATCTACGGACATTGTATTTGGCCTCTCCTCACCATCACCCCCGGCACTTTTAGCCCAGATACAATTTCCATCCAGATCGAATTTTGCAATATAAACATCCTGATCCCAAAAATCGTGAGCATTTAACGTGGTTACCCCAAAATCGCAATAACTGGCAAAACTGCCAAAAGCTAATAAACTATTTGATGAATTACAATATTTGAGAGACCAAATAGCATCCCTTAACTCGTCATTATGTCCCGGACCCATCCAGTACGGTCCACCAAATTGTTTAACCCAAACTTCTTCTCCTAAAACATTATATTTAACAAGAAAAAAATCGGTAGTACCATCCAAAGTAAATTCACCACTATTAAAGGTTACAACCTCTGCATGCCAGGCAGATAATCCAACATAAGTATTTGTTAAAGGGTCTGCTGTTAATGATGTGATAAAATCAGGCGGAGGCCCTCCAGCACTATTTGCCCAATTCCAGGATTGGCCAAATATAGTAGATGAAAATGTAAGAAATATTAATGTGAAAATGAATTGTTTCATGATTTATTGTTTTAGTATTTTTTTAATCAGGTTTTCCTCTTGATTTGAATATTTAAGCAAATAGATTCCTTTTGGATAGGGTGATAGATCAAGTTGAACATTATTTGTATTCAAATGCTTTTGAATAATTACAGAGCCAAATATGTCCATCAGGATTATTTGATAAGTCATTTCTTCTGATGGATTATTTAGCAAAACGTTGACGACACCCCTTGTTGGGTTTGGATGAACACTCAAAACTTCACTATAATCAACCAGTATGAACTGAACCGCAATATCCTTTTTTGTTGCCCTGCTTGAGGCTACAACAACACTGTTTTTCCATTCGGCATCCCAGTTATAGTCGGAACAAACAATGGCTGTATCTGCACAATATATACTGGTGCTGCTTCCTGCCGATGCAGTAAATCCAGGTTTGATGTGTACCTTATTTGTGGCATAGAATGAAGCAGTAGCATTGTTTTCAATGGTAACATCTTCAACGGTTAAACGGTAATGACCATCAAAAATACTATCTGTACCTGATGATATGGTAAGGTTATTTACTGATCCAGAATAAGAATAATCAATCTTGTTCAGTGTTATTGTTGAATTATTTGCCGGCCAAGATTGTGACCAAATATCCGTATGTAAGATATCTGATCCTGCTGCACAAACATTCATTAGGTAAACATACGCAGAATCATTTAAAACACCAACATAGTCGTAGGGAATGATTTGATAAAATCCGTTTTGATCCGAATAAGTATATTGCGCGCTTACAGAATCAGGTATCCTCGGGTCATTTCGTCCTCTTATCCAGTTGTGTGCTCCAAAATAAACATCAGGGATAGAATTATCATCCTGGTCCATCACATACCCATATTTCATAAAGCTTCCTCCAATACTATCAAATGTAGGGTGCCTGTACGGATTATAATACAACTTTGCCGTATCATAAGTTGATGAATAACACACCGGGCAGGTGTCCTTAATATAATTCCAGTACCTGAAAGTATCCACTGCCGGTTTTTCGCTCCAGGGACCGGGGCTGTGGTTACGTTCTATCAAGCCATAAAAGTTCGCATGGAAACCTGATGAGCCGCTCCCTGCAAAACTAACGTCCTGGTAACCGGCCCAACTGTAACCGCTTCCGCCGCAATCACGAACCGCGTTCAGGCTCTGTATGGCAAATGCAGCCTGGTTGGCAAGTGTTCCATTCATTCCACCAGTGTCGATAGAATAATTTTTTGATGCCGATAGTCCCACCTCTCCAACTATCCATGGCCTGTTGGTATTGTTTTCCATCCAGAAAATGTCGTTCACGGTCCTGGCCCATGCCCTCTCCTGTATAGAAATATCGCGCCGATCTTCGTAAGCTTCCTTCCAACCTGGATAGTAATGCAGCGAATAAAAATCAACTTTTAATATAGATGGATCGAATGAAAAAACATCACCAACACCACAGGAACCAATTGTTACCAGGTGCTTTTTATCATTGGTTTTGATGGTATTGTACCAGGTACTGATCATGTCGCAGGCTTCCTCCTTTGTTTTTGTAACGGTAACATGATAGCAAGGTTCGTTCATCAGGTCATAGGCAAACATGGCCTCGTTATTCTCGGTTGTGTCAAGGTGAGATGAAAGAACATTAAGGTAATTGTCGAAGGCTGTTACTTCATCATCATAATAACTTGATTTATTCCCTGTAATATTAAAAATCACCTTGAGTGGTGCAGGTTCGTTGGTGATGTTGTTCACCGTGTTGTTTGCACACTTTAATATTTGATCGTACAAGGGTAAAATTATTTGCATGGTGGTATCCCCTGCTGCACCGGGTGTAATAAAAATAGAATCATACTTGCTTAGGTCCGGAACCTGCATCATAAATACAAATGTAGAATCCGAAGCGCGATATTTGGGATAGAAACCATAAAATCTGATTGAATTAAACCCCATTCCTGCAATATAGTTAAAATCCCTTTGCAAAACACTGTCAGCACAGGCTTCACCAAAGCATTCAAATGAATTGGTCGTGTCGTATGAATGGCTTGGCGACACGTAATACTTATTGCTGTCTGCATCATGTATCACCACTAAAGAGTAATTAACAGCAAGTGGGTAAAATTTCTCCAAGCCCAGCCAAAACTGCTTGTCCTCCAAAGTTACGTATTGTGCATTAAGTGTGTTCATTGCCAGCAGGATAAAACCAACATAAAAGTATATAAAATTTTTCATAATATGTTGGTTTTAATGATTTGAATTAGTCAACTGTTCCATTTGGGCACTTAAACTGTTCAGTTGTTTTTGCAGTTGGATGATGTACAGAGCCTGCTCCTCCACCTTCTGTAACAACAGGTTTTGGAACTCGCCAACATTCATCCCTTCTTTATCTACTTCATCAGCAGAAGGGATGCCGGGCAAGTGCTTGTTTTCTTCAATAAATGTTTCCATTTCAAGAATGCCGGGCAGTTTGTAGCCTTCATCAAAAACAAAATCACCCAATGAGCCTACTTTAACAATTACTTCGCGGGCCCTTACGCTCCCGTCGCCATAAACCAAAAAATTTGTAGTGTCGTTGTTGCTCACAACCAGGGCTTTGGTTTTGCTGTTGTCCACTTTTGCATGGATACAGTATTTATAATCATGGTTTCCGTAATTTGTTTTTACAAGTATCCCGTTAAGCGTGTCGGTTTTCACTGTTAATTTGTATGAGATGTTTTTATTGGTATCAATCCCGACCCTGCCCAATGAATCGATAATAAAGCGTGTCCTGCCATTTTCGTGATCCCAGATAAAAAAGTCCTGCTTGCCTTTGCGATAAATATCGTTGCCAATGGCCCATTTCTCTACCCCATTTTTGTTAAAATAGATTTGGCTGTGGTAGTTTGTGTCACCCGGCATTACATTGTTTAATACCATGCCCCCATTATTGTTGGAATGGGCCACTTCAAGTTTATGGTCTGGTACGGAATCTGTGTCCAAACCAATCCCCATGTTTCCATCCTGAAAATAGTAATGGCCATCAACACTGAATTCCATGCCACTATTATATGTGCCCCTAATCTTGTTGTCGGAAGCGCCAAGTTGCATTTCTGCCCAATCCACTGTTGACCAGTTATCCGGCTCAATCAGGAATGTGGCATCTTCACTGTCATCAGCCTTAATATGCAGCTTCGCATCAGGGCTTGTTACATCACCTATCCCTATTTTACCGGTTTTTGTTGTTGAAGGGGCCGGGCCAACAAACAAGGTAGGCTTGGAGCTACCAAAACCAATCATCAACGATTTTGCTGTACTGTTACTGAGAGCGGTAAATGCACTAGCACCACTTCCAATCACCATTGAATTTTCGCCACTTGCACTAATGTAGCGGCCTAAGGTTGTTGCGTATTTACCGCTTGCACTTGAGTAACTTCCAATGGCAATGGTATAGGTAGTGTCGGCAGTATTGGATTTCCCGGCTGTAAACGAAGCCGCACCTGTTGAAGTGTTGTCTTTGCCCAAGGCGCTCGAATAGTCGTTGCCAACCGTTGTGCCGGCATTACATTGTGCACAGGTTTGGGCAAAAGCAGAACTTAAAACAAAAAGAAATAAAAACAGAAAAGTAAATATTGATTTTTTCATAATTCTACTTTACTAAAATAACTTTCCTCAATAATACCTGTCAATATCCGCCTGTCTTTGTTTGTGTCTAATGCGAATATGTTCCATACAAATGTCAACTTCTT
>Ga0307929_1001802_pt1 | contig 15110 bp, 16 predicted proteins | sample AceLakmetage1330_FD_203160 | JGI IMG/M metagenome (GOLD analysis project Ga0307929, IMG submission 203160) | Saline water microbial communities from Ace Lake, Antarctica - #1330 | ecosystem: Environmental > Aquatic > Non-marine Saline and Alkaline > Saline | place: Antarctica: Ace Lake...
CACCTACATCACACCCCATGAAAAGGAGTGCCGGCCAATGAGCCTCCAGCAGGACAATATCGCAGCGACCCAGGAACTATTCACAGCGTTTGGCGCCGGAGACATTCCCGGCATTCTCAGTCACTGCAATGATGACATCCGCATCGAGTTCTATGGTCCGTCGGACATCATTCCGTATGCCGGCATGTATGACGGCATGAACGATGCCCGCCGCTTTTTCGAAACGGTGCTGTCATCGGTTGATATTCATGTGTTCGACGCCGAAGAGTTTATTGCCGACGGCGATAAGGTAATCGTCACCGGCGTGCTGCATCTGACCGCCAAATCCACCGGCCGGGACATCAAGTCCCCCTTCGTCCACATCATCACCATGAAGAACGGCAAGTGGCAGAAGTTCCGCGACTTCATGAATACGCACGAGGCGGTGAAAGCGTTTTCGTAATGCATCCCTTCCCGTATCCCCGGAGTTGATCCGGGGTACGGGGCTACTTATCCCCGCTGTCCATAACGGCGATAGACTCCGTTATGGCCTGGAAGAACTTTATCCCCTCGCGGATCGTGTCCGCATCCATCGGCCCCATGATCTCCTGGATGAGATCGACACCGCGCGCCATCATGTCGGCAATGAAGCGTTCACCCTTCGGTGTCAGGCGCACAATCTTTTCGCGCGCCGAGGCTGGGTCTTCCACCTGCACCACAAGTGACAAAGGCGGCGCTGCCATTGAGCGCACTGCCTTGGTGATCGCCGCACCGGAAATTTCAAACCATGCCTTAAGCGAGCGCTCGATATCCTTGCGCCGCATCTGCGTCCCGCCCGTGCCGACCGAGTGGATATGCCAGAGAACGGCCACCTGATGGCGGCCAAGCTCGCCCTCCATGCCCTTGGCACGCAGCGCATCCTCAACCTTGATGCCGGCCTTGTAGTGGATGGGATAGAAATATCCCAACAGGGCCAGCGCCGCCTCGGGACGGTCAATTTCAGATTTCGGCTTGGAAGGCGGCATAGGCAGGACTCCGATTCGATACGAAACCCAGTCTATCGCGCCTTTTGCCTATGGCAGCGTGAAAGCGACAAGTTTGTCATTCAGCGTCGTCGTCGAGCGCGCATGCCCGCCGGCCGAAATCACCACATATTGCTTGTCCTGCCACTCATAGGTCATCGGCGTCGCCTGCCCGCCACCGGGCAATCGGCCTTTCCAAAGCTCTTCGCCGGTCTTGGCGTCAAAGGCGCGCAGGTAATTATCCATGGCGGCGCCGATGAAAACGACACCGCCCGCCGTCACCAGCGGCCCACCGAAATTGGGTGTGCCAAGTTTCCACGGCAGCGGCACGGGTGCCAGATCACGCACGGTGCCCAACGTCGATTCCCACGCAATATCGCCGGTCTTGAGGTCGATCGCATGCAACACGCCGAAAGGTGGCTTGTTGCAGGGCAGGCTCAGGGGCGACAGCAGCAGGTCACGCTTCACAGCGTAGCGCGTCCCCGTCTGCGCACTGATTTCCTTGGCGGGTTCAGCGGCCTTCGCATCGGCAAACTCCGCACGCGGAATAAGTGTCACCACATGCAGCGCCCGCGACGTGTTCACATACATCAGCTGCGACACCGGATCGAACGCCATACCGCCCCAGTTGGCACCCCCGCCGGAAAACGGAAACATAAGCGTGCCCTGCTCACTCGGCGGCGTGAACAATCCAACATTGCGGTATTTGGCAATCTCGTCAGCACACGCCCCGCGATCAAGAAAGGTGACGCCCCAAGCGTCATCCGGCGTGATGGAATGCGGCACGAGGGCCGGCGGCTTTTGCGGCATCGGCTGTGTCGGCGACAAAACTTCGCCCGGCGCTGCATCCTGTGGCACCGGCACTTCATCAACCTCGAACACAGGCTGGCCGGTGTCGCGATCAAGCACGAACACAAAACCTGTCTTGGCCACCTGCACCACAACATCGCGCGGGCCATCGCCCTGATTGATGGTCACAAGGCTTGGCTGCGCGGGAAGGTCATAGTCCCACACGTCATGATGCACGGTCTGGAAATGCCAGCGCACCGCGCCCGTCATCCCCTCCAGCGCAACAACGGAATTGGCATAGCGGTTATCGCCCAGCCGCTGCGCACCATAAAAATCCGGCGACGGCGAGGATGTGGGCAGGAAGACGAGCCCGCGTTTTTCATCGACCGACATCGGCGCCCAGACATTTGCGTGGCCCGTGCGCGCCGCCTGCTCAGTCTGCCAGTTGCCCGGCTGCTCTGCGGCACCGCGCACTACGGCGTCAAACTGCCAGCGCGGCGCACCAGTGCGCGCATCAAACGCCCGCACAGCCCCCTTCGGTGCGTCGGCACGGGCATTGTCACTGATGGAGGAACCGATAATCACAATGTCGCCAACCGTCACCGGCGGCGAGGTGATCTGGAATTCACCGCGCCACAACAGCGCCATGCCCGGATCGATCTTCACTTGCCCGCTGCTGCCGAACCCCGCACAGGGAAAACCGGTCTCCGCATCCACCGCCAGCAACCGCCCGTCATTGGTGCCGGAGAAAATCCGTGCCGCACATGCAGCCTGCGGTGCCGCCTGCGCATCCTGCCAATAGGTCACCCCCCGGCAGACAAACTGGTTAGCCGGAGAATAGTCCGTGGCGATTTCAGGATCATACCGCCACAGCTCCGCGCCGGTCGCCGGATCAAGCGAGATGATTTCGTTGAACGGCGTACACATGCGAAGCGCGCCCCCGGCCAGAATGGGCGTGCCCTCCGAGGCGCTGCGCTGTACAGCATCCGGTCGCACCTGCATGTCGCCGGTCGAATAGTCCCAGGCCATTTCAAGATTGCCGACACTGGCAGGCGTGATCGCCCCAGCCGCGCTGTAGCGGCTACCCCCCGCATCACCACCATAATGGGTCCACCCGGCACCCCCATCGGCCGCCAGCACGGGCCCCGCCAGCAGAAAAAACGAGCAGACGGCAGCAATTATGAAACGGCTCATGATGATTCATCCCCACTAATTGAATGAATGATTTATTTATTTAAGCCACACTGTCAAGACGTATACTGAGCTCACCGTTCCATCTTTGAGTCGAGACATGCCGCAAAACCCCGCCCCCACCCGCCGCTCCAAAAGAGGCGACACCCCCCATGAACGTCTGCGGATCGTCGCGCTGGCGGCATTTTCGTGCATCAGCCGCACCGGCTTCAAACGCACCCAAATGGCAGATGTCGCGGAGGCGGCGGACCTCTCCCCGGCAGCGCTTTATTCCTACGCATCAGGCAAGGACGCGCTGCTGACCCTGGCGTTTCTGCATGCGACCGGCCAGGCATTGCCCGACACACCGCTGCCGGTGAAACCCATGCCCATGGACGAAATGGTCAAACGCTCGGAGGAAATTGTCGGTCGCACGGCCCACTGGCCGCTGCTGGAAGCCAGCATCAAGGCCGATGCGCCGCCGGATATCGAGACTCTTCGAGCAATCGGCGGCGAGGTTTATGACGTGCTGGCAATCAATAAACGGGCGATCTGGCTGATCGACCGCCTGTCGCTGGAAGTACCGGAAATGGCGAAATTGCAGGCCGAACGCGTGCATGGCGCCTTCCTGCGACTGCTGATCGCGCTGATCAGCAAATGGCGGGCACCGGGCATCGTGCCCGATGTCGCCGCCCGAAATGCGGTGGAAATGATGGCCTGGCCCGCCATGCACCGGCATCGCGACGCATGGCTTCAGCCCGCAGCAACAGAGGAGGAAATCCGCGAAACGGCAATCCGGCAATATGCCGCCCTGCTGGCAGCATCAATTCAGGCAGTCTGAGAACCTCAGCCCGCATTGACCCTGGAAGGCCTCAACCTTCGGTGGAAACCTGTTCGCGCGCCTTCACCATCAATTCCTGCATGGTGCGGCGGATCTGGTGTTCGGACTTATCTGCGCCGCGCGCTTCAAGATCAGCGCTCACCTTGCGGAAAACGTCTTCTTCGCCGGCTTCTTCAAAATCGGATTTCACCACTTCCTTGGCATAAGCCTGGGCTTCATCAGCACCCAACCCCATCAAGTCTGCGGCCCACAGGCCCAGCAGCTTGTTGCGGCGAGCTACAGCCTTAAATTCAAGCTCCTGATCATGGGCGAACTTGTTCTCAAAGTCCGAGCCGCGCTTGTCGAGTGAACTCATGGGGGAAAGCCTCTTACCTAATGGGAGCCATGCAAACGGGAGCATAGGGCCTAAAAGTGCGGGAAAACCTAAAGGAAACAGGCACTCAAGCCTTGGCGTCCCCCGCAGGTTCGGCTAGGCATAGCCTCCAATTTCCGCTAAAGCAACACGTGAGCGCGCGCACCGCCAAGGTCAAGAGGACGCGCCGCGTTTCAGGCCAATTTTAGCATCAATCCGCGCCCCTCCTCCGTAATGGATTCCCAATTACATGACACGCCGCAGAAAAATCTACGAAGGCAAGGCCAAGATTCTCTATGAAGGCCCCGAGCCGGGAACCCTCATCCAGCATTTCAAGGATGACGCCACCGCCTTCAACAACAAGAAGCACGACCTGATCGACGGCAAGGGCGTCCTCAACAACCGCATCTCCGAGTTCATCTTTACAAAGCTCAACGAGATCGGCATCCCCACCCACTTCATCAAGCGGGTGAACATGCGCGAGCAGCTCATCAAGGAAGTGGAGATCATCCCCATCGAGGTGATGATCCGCAATGTTGCGGCAGGCTCCTTGTCCAAGCGCCTCGGCATTGAGGAAGGCACACCGCTGCCCCGCTCGATCATCGAGTTTGCGTACAAGTCCGACGAGCTGGACGACCCGCTGGTCACCGAAGAACACATCACGGCATTTGCCTGGGCGAGCCCGCAGGAAATCGACGACATGATGGCGCTTTCCTTGCGCATCAATGATTTCCTCTCCGGCCTGTTCCTCGGCATCGGCATCAAGCTCGTGGATTTCAAGATCGAATTCGGCCGCCATTATGAAGGCGACCTGATGCGGGTCATCCTCGCCGACGAGATCAGCCCGGACTCATGCCGGTTGTGGGACACCGCGACCAACGAGAAGTTGGACAAGGACCGTTTCCGCCGCGACATGGGCGGATTGATGAACGCCTATCAGGAGGTGGCCCGCCGCCTCGGCATCCTGATGGAAAACGAAGACCAGACACCACGCACTGGTCCTGTCCTCGTCAAATAGCAGCCTTGCATCCGGCGCAGGCGTATCGCCCGCCGGATGCTGATATTTTCATCGCACCGCATCAGCGGCGATTCTCGTCCAACCGGAGGCCCCGCCAGAACTGCCGGGCCAAAACTGTGCAGGAAGTTTATCCATGAAGGCACGCGTGCACATCACGCTGAAAAACGGCGTCCTTGATCCCCAGGGCAAGGCCATCGAAAAGACCCTCGGCAATCTCGGCTTCGCCGGCATCGGCGACGTCCGTCAGGGCAAGGTCATCGAGCTCAACATTTCCGAGACCGACCCCGCCAAGGCGGAAGCTCAGGTCAAACAGATGTGCGAACAGCTTCTGGCCAACACGGTGATCGAAAATTACTCGATTGAGTTGGACGCCGCGTAATGAAAGCAGCCGTCGTACTCTTCCCCGGCTCCAATTGTGACCGGGATACGCTGGTGGCACTGGAACGCATCACCGGGCAAAAACCCGCTCAGGTGTGGCACACGCAAACCGATCTTCCGCCTGCGGACCTTGTGGTGCTGCCCGGTGGCTTCACCTATGGCGACTATCTGCGCGCCGGTGCCATGGCCGCCCGCTCGCCGGTGATGGCCGCCGTCAAGAAACGCGCAGCCGACGGCGCCTATGTGCTTGGCATCTGCAACGGCTTCCAGATGTTGACCGAGACGGGCCTGCTCCCCGGTGCCTTGATGCGCAATGCCGGTCTCAAGTTCATCTGCAAGGACGTGCATCTGAGCGTTGAGCGCAACGACACGCCGTTCACGCGCAAATATGCGACCGGCAAACCGATCCGCATTCCCATTGCGCATCATGATGGCAACTATTTCACCGACGACGACACGCTGGCCCGCCTTGAAGGCGAAGGCCGCGTCGCGTTCCGCTATGTGACCAAGGACGGCGCGCCGAATGAAGCCGCCAATCCCAACGGCTCCCGCGGCAACATTGCCGGTATTTATTCAGACGACATGCGCGTACTCGGCATGATGCCCCACCCCGAACGGCTGATCGAGCCGGGCCTTGGCGGCAGCGATGGCCGCCCCCTGTTTGAAGGTCTGATGGAGGCGCTGTCATGAGCGAGGCACACATCCAGAAAATTCCACAGGCGGACCCCGCCGCCAACGAACCGGAAATCACGCCCGCGATCGTCGCCGAGCATGGCTTCACCGAAGAAGAATATGCCCGCGTCCTGCGCGCGCTGAACCGCACGCCGACGATGACCGAGCTTGGTGTTTATTCGGTGATGTGGTCCGAGCATTGCTCGTACAAATCGTCGCGCGTCTGGCTCAAGCAGTTGCCGACAACCGGCCCGCAGGTCATCTGCGGCCCCGGCGAAAATGCAGGCATCGTCGATATCGGCAACGGCCTTGCCGCCGTCTTCAAGATGGAAAGCCACAACCACCCGTCCTTCATCGAGCCCTATCAGGGTGCGGCGACCGGCGTCGGCGGCATCATGCGCGACGTGTTCACCATGGGCGCGCGTCCCATCGCCAACCTCAATGCCCTGCGCTTCGGTGCGCCGGAACATGAAAAGACCCGGCACCTTGTTGAAGGTGTCGTCTCCGGCATCGGCGGCTATGGCAACTGCTTTGGCGTGCCCACGGTCGGCGGCGAAGTCGAGTTCGACCCCGCCTATAACGGCAACATCCTCGTCAACGCCATGTGCGTCGGCCTCGCGGATGCGGACAACATTTTCTATGCAGCTGCATCCGGCATCGGCAACCCGGTCGTCTATGTCGGCTCCAAGACCGGCCGCGACGGCATTCACGGCGCCACCATGGCGTCAGCCGAGTTTGACGATGACAGCCAGGAAAAACGCCCGACCGTGCAGGTCGGTGATCCGTTCACGGAAAAACTGCTGCTGGAAGCCTGCCTTGAACTGATGGCCGAAGACGACATCGTCGCCATTCAGGACATGGGCGCTGCGGGCCTTACATCCTCGGCGGTTGAAATGGCCGGCAAGGGCAATGTCGGCATCGAACTTATCCTCGACGACGTGCCCGTGCGCGAAGACGCCATGACCGCATACGAGATGCTGCTGTCTGAAAGCCAGGAGCGCATGCTCATGGTGCTGAAGCCCGGCCGCGAAGACGCGGCGCGCGCCATCTTCGAAAAATGGCAGCTCGACTTTGCCGTCATCGGCACCATCACCGATACCGGCCGCATGGCCGTCTATCATCAAGGCGTGCTGGTGGCCGACCTGCCGCTCGACAGCCTCAACGACGACGCACCGCTCTATGAGCGCCCGTATGAGTTCACGGTGCCGCCTGCACCGTTCGACACAGCCAATGCACCTGCCCCGGCCAACGCTGCGCAGACACTGGTGCAAATGGTCGGCTCCCCGGCGCTCTCTTCGCGCCGCTGGATCTATGAGCAATACGACCACACCATCATGGCCGACACATTGCAGCGCCCCGGTGGCGACGCGGGCGTTGTCCGCGTCCACAACACCAACACGGCGCTCGCCGTCACCGTTGATGTGACCCCGCGCTACTGCAAGGCCGACCCTAAAGAGGGCGGCAAGCAGGCGGTGGTTGAAACATGGCGCAACCTGACGGCGACCGGCGCCAAGCCGCTGGCGATCACTGATTGCATGAATTTCGGCAACCCGCAGCGGCCTGAAATCATGGGCCAGTTCGCTGGCTGTATTCTCGGCATGAAGGAAGCCTGTGAGGCGCTCGACTACCCCGTCGTCTCCGGCAATGTGTCGCTCTACAACGAAACCAACGGCACCGGCATTCTGCCGACGCCGGGCATCGGCGGCATCGGCCTCATCGACGACGCGCGCATCTATGCCCGCATGGATGGCGTCAAAGACGGCGACGATCTGATCCTCATTGGTGACGAGCAGGGCTATCTCGGCCAGTCGCTCTATCTGCGTGATGTGCTGAAGCTGGACCTCGACAAAGAGGGCGGCGCTCCGCCCCCGGTGGACCTTGCAGCCGAACGCCGCAATGGCGACTTCGTGCGCGGCTTGATCGCAACGGGCCGCCTCTCCGCCTGCCATGACCTGTCCGACGGCGGGCTTTACGTCGCCATCGCCGAACTGTGCATGGCCAGCAAGATCGGCGCGGCTTTCACATTGCCCAAGGGCATTGCCGCCCACGCCGCATTGTTTGGCGAAGATCAGGGCCGCTACATCGTCGCCCTGCCCGCGTCCCTCACCGCAAACGCCCTGCAGGCCGCCGAAAAAGCAGGCGTCACGGCCCGCCAGCTTGGCACCGCCGGTGGCGACCAATTGACGGGCGACGGCCTAGACCCCATATCGGTCTCAACGCTGAGCGAGGCCCATGAAGGCTGGTTCCCGACCTATATGGATGCTACGCATTAGCGACGTGAAACGGTGAAAAGCCGTAGTTTTTCTAAGGGTTAGGAGCCTCACATCATGGCAATGGCCGCAGCAGAGATCGAAAAGCTGATCCGCACAGCCCTGCCGGATGCCGAGGTGACAATCGCGGATCTGGCAGGCGACGGCGATCATTATTCAGCCGTCGTCACCTCCCCCAGCTTTGCCGGGATGACCCGCGTGCAGCAACACAAGATGGTCTATGACGCACTAGAGGGCCGCATGGGCGGTGAACTCCACGCCCTGGCCCTCCAGACATCCGCTCCCAAGTAGAGCGACCCGAAAGGACACAACCATGAGCGACAATCCGGCATTCGAGCAGATCAGCGGCGCAATCAAGAGCGACGACGTCGTGCTGTTCATGAAGGGCACGCCCGTATTCCCGCAATGCGGCTTCTCTTCGACAGTCGTCCAGATCCTCAGCTATCTCGGCGTCAAATTCTCGTCGGTCAACGTGCTCGACGACATGGACGTCCGCGAAGGCATCAAGCAGTTTTCCAACTGGCCGACCATCCCCCAGCTTTATGTGAAGGGCGAATTCGTCGGCGGCTGCGACATCATCCGCGAGATGTTTGAAGAAGGCGAACTGCGCGATGTCTTCGCCAGCAAGGGCATTGCGATGGAAGAGCAAGCTGAGGCCTAGGCCTTCCGCATCGCTTCCGCTTGAGCAGACAACAAGGACGCTGCGGTTTTGATCGCGGCGTCTTTTTTTTCGACCCGCGCTATCATCAGGGCACCCTCAAAGGAGGCCAATGTATGGGTCGCAAGCGCCGTTGCACCCTTGTGCGACAGCCCATCGGCAACAAACTTGTCCCGGGTCACCTGCCGCCACTTATCATATGCAGCACGACCTTGTTCACGGATTGGCTCACTCTCTCCCGCCATCTCCAGTAGCACTGTGGATATTGGGCAGCCATCCCCGAAATTGGACTCCTCAAGCCAACCCGTCAGCAATTTGGAGAACCCGCGCAGATAGGCCGCGCTGTTTTTGGTAGAAGCTGCAAGCTCTTCAAGCGTCTGCCCCACCGTGATGCCCCCGGCCTTGACCGTGGTTTCCGCAAGCTGCTCTTTGCCATCTGGAAAGTAGTGATAGAGCGAACCTTTGGGAGCGCCGGATGCCGCGAGAATGTCGTTAAGCCCACTGGCCCCATACCCTCTGCGCCGGAACAAGCCCGCTGCCGCATAGATCAACGCCTGTTTGTGTTCCGCTGCTCGTGCCATTCGCTTCGCCTTCTTTTAATCCGCAAACCGCTTTGCATGAAAACTCCATAGCACAGGATCAAAATTATATAGACTGGTCTAAATCAATTTGGAGGAACCAGATGCAGCAGCTCAATTACATAGGCACCCGCACCGTGGAATGGCACGACGTTCTCACCCCCACCTTGCCGGGCACCGACGGTGCACTCGTGAGACCGCTTGTTGTATCTACCTGCGATATGGACGGAGCGGTTATTCAAGGAGCAGTTCCGCTCAAAGGCCCGGTGCCCCTCGGCCATGAAGGTGTGGGTGAAGTGCTGGACGTTGGCCCGGATGTCAAAAACGTCCAACCGGGTGACCGTGTCATCATGCCGTGGAAGATCGCCTGCGGGCACTGTCTGCATTGCGGGCGCGGCCACACGGCCCAGTGCATATCCGTAGCGCGCGAGGCGGCCTATGGCTGGGCACCATCTGCGCCTGAATGGGGTGGTTTTCTGCAGGACGTCGTGGCCGTGCCGTGGGCTGACTCGATGCTGACAGCCTTGCCTACCGGCATGGACCCACTCAAGGCTTCAGGTCTCGGCGACAATATCCCCGACGGCTACCGCGCTATCGCCCCCCATATCATGGAGCGCCCAGGCGCAGACGTACTGATCTGCGGAGGCACGGCGCCCGGCTCCATTGGCCTGTTCGCCACAGGCTTTGCCAAAGCACTTGGCGCGGGACGTGTTGTCTATGCTGATCGCGACAGGTCGCGCCTGACGATTGCTGAAACATATGGAGCAGAAGTATGGGAGCTGACCGACACTTGGCTCGACGGCATTCGCGAACGATTCGACATTACCGTGGACGCTAGCGCCCGCCCCCAAACCGTACCGGAATTGCTGCGTATGACAGGTCGCGCCGGTGTTTGTACTTCCACAAGTGCTGCGGTCTATATCGGCGGAGATGTTCCGGTCCCGATGTTCCACATGTACCGCAACTCAATCTCGCTTCATACAGGCTGGGTGCATACCCACACCGTATTGCCAGAGCCCATGGCACTGATCCAGTCCGGTGCCTTTGACCCAACACCCGTCACATCAAAAGTCGTGCCTTGGGAAGATGCGGCAGAAGCCCTGATAGAACCTTTTACCAAGCTCATCATTTCAAGAGACAGCTAGCAGACACAAAAAAGGGCCGCTCGATTGAGCGGCCCTTTTCTTTGTCTGTATGGAAACCGTGATTAGCGGGAATAAAATTCCACCACCAGGTTGGGTTCCATCGCAACCGGGTACGGCACATCCATCAGCTGGGGTGTGCGCACATAGGTCGCTTTCATCTTGTTGTGGTCGACGTCCAGATAGTCCGGCAGGTCGCGCTCGGGCGAGCCAATGGCTTCCAGCACCAGCGGCAACTGACGGGACTTCTCACGAACCTCGATCACGTCGCCTTCCTTCACCCGGTAGCTGGGGATGGTGACGCGCTGGCCGTTGACCGACACATGGCCGTGATTGACAAACTGGCGGGCCGAGAAAACCGTCGGCACGAACTTGCAGCGATACACCACAGCGTCCAGACGACGCTCAAGCAGGCCGATCATGTTCTCGCCGGTGTCACCACGCAGCCGCACAGCTTCTTCATAGGTAGCCCGGAACTGCTTTTCGGTGACGTCGCCGTAATAGCCCTTGAGCTTCTGCTTGGCGCGCAGCTGAATACCGAAGTCGGATACCTTCGACTTGCGGCGCTGGCCATGCTCACCGGGTCCATAAGAGCGCGTGTTGAACGGGCTCTTGGCACGACCCCAGATGTTCTCGCCCATCCGGCGGTCGATCTTGTACTTGGAGCTTGTGCGCTTTGTCATATATCGGTCTCTAGCTTCTGTGTGAAAGCAGCCCGTCGCACCTTGTAAAAAGCGCCGAAAACTGCCGGAAATTAAAGGCGGGCCCGACCGATTCCGGTAGAGCCCGCTTGATGGGGCCGGAGTATAGCCACGCGCCCCTTTGTGTCAAACGCTTAAAAACCCATATCCCACAATGCTTTCATGCCGGGAAGCGCGCCCCTAAAGAGGGTCGTCCACATGGTCCGGCACCGGCATTTTATTGGGGTTGGGAAAGCGCACAAACGCGGCACCCGCAAGGATGATGGTCAGAGCTACCAGCCCGAAGATATGCGGTAGGTCGGGCGACAGGGTGTAACCGCCCGGCCCGACAAGGCTGCCGAACATGAAGCCCGTCGCGCTCATGGAGGCGTTGAGGCCCGCGGCACTGCCCTGCTCATTTGGCGAAACGGCAAGCGAGATCGCCGCCGAGATGCCCGGATTGGCCATGCCGAAGGCGACACCCACCATCACGAGGCCAAGCGTCAGCATCCAGAACGATGCAGCCAAGGTGAGGACACCATAGGCAACAAGCGCCAGCACCAGCCCGCCATAGATCAGCACCGGCGGCGTCAGGCGGAAGCGCTGCACGATCAACGCCTGCACAAACAATGTCGCACCCGCCATCATCATCAGCGCCGCCCCGGTTGCCCGCGCAGTGCCTGCGGCATCCAGCCCCAGAATATCCTGAAAATAGAACGCCGATGTCTGCTGGGTAACCGCTACCATCATCGAGATCGCCATCGAGATCGGCATCATCGCAAAGATGCGCTTGTCGCGAATGCGCAGGCGCGGGCGTGGGGCGTCCGTATGCGCCACAGTGCGGCGCGGCTCGGGCAGATACCGCCACGCCATGAAGCCACCGGCAATGCCAAGCAACGCTGCCAGATACATCGGCGCCAGCAACTGGTAGCTCGACATCAGCGCTGCAATGCCCGGCCCTGCAATCAGCCCGAAGCCCATGGCGGACGCCACAAGCGACGTGCCGGACGTACGGTCCCGCGCTGTGGTGCTGTCCGCCACATAGGCCTGCGCGCCGGGCATGACACCCGCGGTTGCCGCAGCTGACGCCACACGCGGCACGAACATCAACGCGAAGATCGCCCAGATGGGCATCGTGTAGGCCAGCCCCGCAGCCACCGCCAGCGTGAACAGCCCCATGCATATGCCAAAGCCTGCAAGCCCGCCGGCGATCACCGCGACCCGCCCCACCCGGTCCGCCAGCCGCCCCAGATAGGGCGAGGTCACCGCAAAGATCGCAGCGGCGGACGCAAACATCAGCCCCACCAGCGCTTCCGTTAGCCCCAGTTCACGCGCGATCGGCGGCAGCACCGCAAACAGCATCGAGCGCGAAATGCCGACCGTGACCAGCCCGATGAACAGGATCGCCAGCGGCCCACGCCAAAACGCGATGCTGAGGAGTTGCGGAACGTCCAGCTTTGCGTCGTCCGGAATCTGCTCGCCGCTCACGAGGTCTGCCCTTTGCCAGGCTTATTTTTGCTCGGCTGCTTTTTGCCGGGACGTTCCTTGTAGGGCACCCGCTCACGTGGGGGCCGCACCAGCGCCGACACGATGCCGCGCAGGGTCCGCACCTCCTGCAGGGTCATATCCACCCGCGCAAACAGATTGCGGATATTGCGGATCATCGCCGGGCGTTTTTCCGGCGGATACAGGAAGTTGTGCGTATCAAGCTCGCGCTCAAGCTGCTCGTAGAAGCCGACGATCTCTTCGGCGGGCGCAAGCTCTTCGCCCCGCGTTGCCTCGATGCGCGGTTCTGCGTTCTGCGTCTGGCGGAAATATTCATACCCCACCAGCAACACCGCCTGCGCCAGATTGATCGACGCAAAGGATGGGTTCACCGGCACCGTCAAAATCGCCTGCGCCAGGGTCACATCGTCATTATTAAGGCCCGAGCGTTCACCGCCGAACAACACGCCAACCTTGGCACCCGTCGCCTCAATGCCGCGTGCCTCGGCAACCGCTGTTTGCGGCGTCACCATTGGCTTGATGATGTCGCGCCGCCTTGCTGTCGTTGCGTAAACCCGCTCCAGATCGGCAATCGCGTCTTCCGTCCGGTCGAACAGCTTCACCGCCCCCAGCTGCTCCATGGCACCGGATGACGCCTTGACCGCATAGGCGTTGGGCCACCCGTCGCGCGGACGCACCAGCCGCAGATCGGTCAGCCCGAAATTCAGCATGGCCCGCGCGGCAGTGCCGACATTCTCGCCAAGTTGCGGCGCAACAAGAATCACTGCCGGCCCACATTTGGCCTGCGCGACAGTTTCTTGCTTCGTTCGGTCCGTTCCAGCCATGAAATACCGCACTTTCCTGCGCTAACGCAGTGTGCCCCGCTTTAATCGTTAAGGCTGGGGTGCTATACGAAATTGCCTGCAAGCGCCATCTTCTGCGCCGCATGGCACCCCCACGCGCCTGCGCAGCGCGTTCGCGCGACCTTAATTGTTTCTGCGCAATATGACGCTGCACGGCGCCCCCTTTTGGTTCCTTCCTTTTGGAACCGCTACCCAAGATACCCGGACCGGGACAGAGGATTACATGTCGAAAATCAAGGTGGAAAACCCCGTAGTCGAGCTTGATGGCGACGAGATGACCCGGATCATCTGGCAGCTCATCAAAGACAAGCTGATCCACCCCTATCTCGATATCGACCTCAAATATTACGATCTGGGGATGGAACATCGCGACAAGACCGACGATCAGGTGACGATTGATTCGGCCGAAGCGATCAAGAAATACGGCGTCGGCGTCAAATGCGCGACCATCACACCCGATGAGGCACGCGTAGAGGAATTCGGCCTCAAAAAAATGTGGCGCTCGCCCAACGGCACCATCCGCAACATTCTCGGCGGCACGGTGTTTCGTGAGCCGATCATCTGCAAAAACGTGCCCCGCCTCGTGCCGGGCTGGACCGACCCGATTGTGATCGGCCGCCACGCCTTCGGCGACCAGTACCGCGCCACAGATTTCCTGGTGCCCGGTGCCGGCAAGCTGACCATGAAGTGGGAAGCCGAGGACGGCTCAGATTCCAAGGAATATGAGATCTTCAACTTCCCCAGCTCCGGCATTGCCATGGGCATGTACAACCTCGACGACTCGATCATCGATTTCGCCCGCGCCTGCCTGAACTATGGCCTGCAGCGCAAATGGCCGGTCTACCTCTCCACCAAGAACACCATCCTGAAAGCCTATGACGGCCGCTTCAAAGACCTGTTCCAGAAGGTCTATGAGGAGGAGTTCAAGGGCAAGTACGAAGACGCCAAGATCACCTATGAGCACCGCCTGATCGACGACATGGTGGCATCCTCCATGAAGTGGTCCGGCAAGTTCATATGGGCGTGCAAAAACTACGATGGCGACGTGCAGTCGGATTCAGTGGCACAGGGCTTCGGCTCGCTGGGCCTGATGACGTCCGTGCTGCTGACGCCGGACGGAAAGATTTGCGAATCCGAAGCCGCCCACGGCACCGTCACCCGCCATTACCGCCTGTGGCAGGAGGGCAAGGAAACCTCCACGAACTCCATCGCG
>Ga0307929_1001804_pt1 | contig 15086 bp, 7 predicted proteins | sample AceLakmetage1330_FD_203160 | JGI IMG/M metagenome (GOLD analysis project Ga0307929, IMG submission 203160) | Saline water microbial communities from Ace Lake, Antarctica - #1330 | ecosystem: Environmental > Aquatic > Non-marine Saline and Alkaline > Saline | place: Antarctica: Ace Lake...
ACGTCTGCGGGTTCTTCAAGAAACATTTAGAGTCTCTGATTATACCATCAAAGGAGTCAAGGCCCGGGGAGTGCGTCTTGCAAGCAGAGAAGTAAAGTCTGTTAGGTTCGTTAAAGCGCCCCTTGGCCCGGATAAACCGGAAGAGCTCAAAGCTGGAACCTGAAGGCAAAAAGCACCCCTTATTGTCATTCCCGTGAAAACGGGAATCCAGGAAAATCAATCCCCCCGCGGTGGGAGACATCCGCTTTCGATAGAAAGGGTTTCCAAAGGATGAATGGTGGTTCAATTTTTTACTCACGCAAAGCCGCAAAGCCGCAAAAAAAACTATGCCTGAGAATGAAATTACAAAGATAGTTATTGTCGAAGACAAGGTAATTGTTGAGCACAAATCAGTGGAGAAAATAGTTCCCGTGCACAAAAAGCAATTGCTGACGTATCTGGATTGGCTGACAAGAAGCTGGGGCTTCGCTGATAAAGGATGGCATTTTTCGGGTTGCCAATAGACTGTAGGTTTTCTTTGCGGCTTTGCGTGAGGCCTTTTTTATAACTTTCTGGATATCCCCTATTCCAACCATTCACCATCCGAAAAATAGAAAAGATCGTATTTGAAAATCAAATTCTGTTAATGGGGAAATATAATGAATCCCGAGACAAATAAAGCGGAAACTACAGAACCGACCGCAATTAGGGCCTGGACGGAAGGCAGAACGATTTACATCGAATTAACAGATAGTCGCATTATTGGATTTCCGGCAGATCGCTTTAAACTTCTATCAAAAGCTACAGATAACCAGCTCAAAGAAGTCAAAACAAGGTTGAATGGATTTGCATTGCGCTGGGAATCACTTGATGAAGATATTACTGTGCCAAGGATTGTTGCAGGCAATTTCCAATTACCCCTTCAAGCGGTACCATAAACCCACAGCTTCTCACCTTCTATCTTTTTGCAGTCCTCCGTGCCTTTGTCTGCCCAGTGAAACCTTTTTGCTGTTGTTTCACCGGGGCGTGAGACCTTTTCTGTTTCGGTTTATCCGGATCAGGTTTCATTGGATAGACCCTTTAATATCCTCTCACAATTCCACCTCATCTCTTCGTTTCACCACCCACCAGCTGCGCTAGTTCGAGATACAGAGAACGGGCACTGACCTTTGATTTTGCCCATTCAGGCCCCATTTATTCCGGACAATTCATGCCTGTCTCCCCATCCTTTGTATCGTAACGCTTCTACAGAGGTAAGGACTAAACGAAAACAACTTGACCGATCATGATCTGTCATGCTAAAAGCAACTCAACTTTTGGGGTGTCTTCTTTGGACCCTCAGATCTTCTCCCTCAACCGGCCGGGGCTTCATTTGCATTTGTTTCAGGCTTGGAGGCAGCTTCAATCAGGCAGACCTTAAGCCCTGGAGTATAAAGAGCATGCCGGAATCTAAATTCCATCAAACCCCGCACACCCATACCCCTCTCTCGTTCTTTTGCATATGGAGGTCGAAGGGATTGTCCTTTGTCCTGTGCGCTCTTCTGCTATCCTTTCTTTTTGGCGCCGCGCACCCTGCATACGCTGATCCCATTGCTACGGCCCTTGTGCTTGATCACTCCGGCAGTATGGATTCCAACGACCGAAACGATATCCGCATTGCCGCCGCCGGTCTCTTTGCAGACCTGATGGAAAACGGGGCCGACTGGGGAGCATCTATCGGCTTCGATGACTCCAGCAGTGTCCAGGTAGCTATGACAAGGGACACCGCTGCCCTTAAGAGCGGCATAAGGGAATCCGGGGGGGGAGGCACGAACTACCGGCCCGCCCTTCAACATGCCTATGATGAACTGAATGGTGTCCCTTCGGTCGCGGACAACCGCAAAGCCGCGGTCCTTTTCAGTGATGGAGACCCTTATGACAGCTACGAGGACGTGCTTCAGGCGTTTGCCGTCAAGGGCTGGAGGATCTTTCCCATCGGATTCGGCAGTGCAAACGACTCTGTCATGCAACATATTGCAGGCACAACCGGAGGCACCTATTACAAAGTCACCACTGACAACATGCAGGAGGTAATGATCACGGTTATTTCCCGGATTAGGGGGGAGAGTCCCCCTGACATGGATGATGAGCAGATCGGCCAGGACGAACATGTGGTACGGTACTACACGCTCAGCGCAAACCTCGTGGTGGACTGGATCAAGTTTACTGCTATTTGGGAATATGGCTCCAGGATCGATTTCTATGTGGTCTCCCCCACGGGGCAGACCTTTAAGGACGACTTCTCGTCCAGCAACTATGGCGTATACACGGTGTTCAGCCCCCCGAGCGGCACCTGGGCGCTCCACATGGTGGGGGAGCACGCGGCAGATGGTACCATAGATGTGAGCTACGGCACCGCGGTCGACCTTTCGGACAAGGGGAACATACGCGTAACATGCAGTCAGGCCGGTGCCGAGTGCAGGCTCGGGAGTTCCGGAACCTGGTATGCCACACCCCGAACCTTTCAAAACCTCAACCCCGGCACCCACACGGTCTACGCCAGGAAGAGCGGGTACAACACTGCGTCAAAGCAGGTGTCCCTCTCGGGCGGGGAACTGGAGTCTGTCAACTTCAACCTGACCCGGCAGACAGGTTCCATCCATGTGACCTGCGCCCAGACCGGTGCCCAGTGCAGCCTGGGCAGCAGTGGTCCCTGGTACGCCACGCCCTACACCTTCTCCAACAAACCTGTAGGTTCTTATACCGTCTACTGCAAGAAATCCGCCTATCATGACGCCTCCAAATCGATCTATTTGTCAAGCGGTGAGCAGGAAAATGTCCCGTTTGATCTGCAACCGGTGGGAAGCATCTCAATCACCTCACCCGCGGGTGATACCCTCTGGGAACGCGGCGCCCAGCAGACCATTTCCTGGGACGCAACCGAAGTGGATCATGTCAAGATCGAACTTTTCCGCGGCGCATATCTGGCAAGCACTCTCTCCTCCTCGGTTGTTGCAGCGGACGGCCAGTTCACCTACACGGTCCCGGCCGATATGGCGACGGGTGATGACTACAAGGTCAAACTCACCAGCTTAGAGAACAGCGCGGTTTATGGGTGGTCTGCCCCGTTTAAGATTGTCATTACCCATCTCCTGATCGGGGCTGTCACGGTGGAGGCGGACGGCATTTGGGAGACCGGGGCCGGGAGCGATATCTGGACCGCCGGCGGAAACGTCCTCTTAGGTGGACTTCTCGCCTCGAACATTAATATCACTGCCGATAAGAACAGTCTCATTATCACGGGGGCAGGCCGGCTATCCATCGGGCCCCTTGCAGGGGGTCTGGTGCCTGAAACCACCCTCTGGGACGGCCAGTTTGAATTCAATGTGGCAGGTGCGGTGCTGAACCTGGCAGAGTCCCTGTTTCAGTCTGGTTTTGATGCCCTTGCCCTGGCCGGGTTCCCCATCAACATCTCTTCCCTGGAGTTCAAGGAGAACACCAGTGGCATCCCCGGCATTGAATTCCAGGGCGTCCTGGGGCTCCCGGATGAGTGGTCCGCTGTCAATCAAAGCTCTCAGGGGGCCGGCTTTCTGGATGCACAGCTCGATTTCGGTGAACAGGGGCGCTACCTCAGGATCGACCCGGAAGGCATTTCTTTCATTGGTAAGTTGACCCTTCCGGACGTCAGATTCGGCACCTGGGGGCTCAAAGACTCGCTTCTGGAATTTGCGTACCATGATCCCGTATTGGGGGACTATTTCCGTGCAGAAACGACCCTCTTCACCCCGGCCGCGTTTGATGTGGAGGGAGTGATGGCATGGAAAAACGGTATCCTCGACCTCATCGGTGTGGGGGTGGATTTTGATGATCCGGGCAAGATAATCCTCTATGGCCCCCCTCCTGCGGCTGTCCCCATCATCTTTTTCCAGAGCGTCTACGGCGAGCTCTATGCCCTTGCGCCGGGACCTCCGCCATGGGGTTTCCGGATCGGCGAGATGAATGAGGGGCTGCTTGACCCCGGCCTCGAACTCACGGTGGGCCCGGAGTACAACGGGTACTATGCGCTAAAAGGGGCCCTTGGCATGGACATCAACTCGGCGGGCTCATTCTGGGGTGCCGGTGAGCTGTTTGTGTTTAACGATGACTACCGCATCGCCCGGGGCGACGTCTACATTGCAAAGGATTACGGTGTGTATGTGGGGGCCGAGGTCGGGTGGACCTTTGATACCCTCCTTGTAGACGGTGAAATGAATGTATCGGGCAAGATGTTCAATGACATACAGAATATCCTCCGGGCCGAGTTCAGCGGGCGGGTATGGATCGATAAGCCCTGGCCGTGGGGCGACTCAGAGGCCTCGGCCCTGGTGTTTCTCAAGATCGCGGCTATCGACGAAGATGACCTCCCGGACAAGTATGTGGTGGGGAGGTTGACCCTCGGGGAACTTGAAAAGAGCTTTATGTATGATTTTGTGGAGGACGATCTTGAGTGCCCCGCCAATATGGAGCTGATCGAAGAAATCTCCCTTCCGATCCTATCGAGCCCCGCTCTCTCGGGTGCACATGCGCAGTCAGCGGACAGCTCGGTGCTGACGCCCCTGATCGATTCTCCAGGCCGTTACGTCTTTATCCTCCGCACTGCCCTGGATACGTCCGGTTATGAGCTGGAAAGGCCTGACGGGTCCCGGATAACGCCGGTTTCCGCGGGGGATCATTTCTATGCCGAGTCAGGGAAGGGCGCCTTTTATGTTATCGATATTCCTCAGGAAGATCTTGGCGAATGGGCACTCCTTGTCACGGATCAGATCTACGCGGCAGGCCCCGAGGCCGAAATCAGACGCATCAAGGCCGCCCCGCAGATCGATTCTGCAACGGTCACCCCTCTCGGCACTGGAAGATTCCGGATTGCCTGGAACGACCTGGACCCGGCAGAAGGCCTGGTGACGGTCCTCTACAGCCTGAACGGGAAAATCGCCACCGCCGTCACCATTGAGACCTTCCCGGCATCTGATACGACCAACAGCGTGGCCTGGGACACAGCCGATGTTGCCTCCGGGGATTATGTCATCCTCGTGATGCTCGAACAGGCAGGCCAGGTCCCCGCCGTGAGAAGGGCCGAGGGCAGGGTCCCGGTGATCAACCCGGACGCTCCCCCCGCCCCCACCGGCTTCAGCGCGACAGGCGAAGACGGAACGCTTTCGGTTACCTGGGATCAGGTCCCGGGTGCAGCAGGCTGTGCCATCGAATATAGGGACGTGGCCTCCCTTGAACCATGGCCTCTCAGCGAAGCCACAGAAGCCGGCGCCACATCCCTCGACATCATCGACGTGAAACCGGGGCACACCTATCAGGTCCGGATACGCTCCTTTGACCAGGAGACCCGGTTCAGCCAGTGGGTGGAGTGGGTGAATGTGACGATCGAGGCAGCGCCGGGTAGCAACGCTCCTCCTGTGATGACCTTTGACCTCAGTTCCACGGCCAGGGTCGGCCAGGCCTACACCGGCACGGTCCTTATCAGCGATGCGGAAGGCGATCCGGTCTCCCTTTCACTCTTGAGCGGCCCCATCGGTCTTACCCTGACACCTGACGGTCAGGTCGCCTGGACCCCCACAGAAGACCAGATCGGGTGGCAGTCTATTGAGGTTCAGGCCGACGACGGCCACCCGGACGGCGTTGAAACCCGGAGATTTAAGATCCTTGTCCTCCACCAAGGGGCGCCGGCTGACATGGATGAGGCTGGCCCCAGTCTTGAGGTGGCGGACCTGGAGATTGAGACCTGGGGAGACTGTTTCGAATATACCTTTGAGGCGTCAACCCTGTACGGCGAGGCGCTGACCTTTTCTGTCACGGGCCTACCCGACGGCGCCACCTTAATTGACCACGGGGACGGCACTGCGACCTTGAGGTGGTGTACCTCAAGTGCGGATATCGGCGTCCACGGGCCGATCACCATCACCGTGAGCAATGGCTCGGCCCAGACCACCCGGACCTTTCATATTACGGTCAAAGACCTGCGCGCGGTGATCACCTCACCTGCCGGGGAGGCTAAGGTACGGTCTACCATAGACATTTCCGGCACGTGCTGGGCGGCCGATGACTTTGCAGGGGGCCTGTTAGAGATCATGCTCGAGGGCGGGAATTGGACTCTCCTCACAACCATTGACACGCCTGTGGAAGACGGAACCCTTTATGCCGGTCTGGACACCACTTCCTACCCTGATGGTGCCTACATCATCCGTCTCCGCGCCATGGACTGGGAGGGGAGCTACGGAGAAATGTCCGTCCGCTTCGAGGTCGACAATACCGCCCCTTCCCTAAAGCGGGATCTCCTTATCTCTTCGCCGTTTCATGGACTGGAAGTTTGTCTGGCGGGGGAAAGGATTGCTGCGTTTGGCCGGGCAGACGAGGATGTGGATATTTCGGCAAAGCGCCTCGTTGGGTACGACGGCCAAGATTTGTGTTCTTGGAATGTGGTGGCTTCTATGAACAAGTCCCGAGGTGATCATACATCAGTAGTAGTGGATGGAAGGATTTATGCCATCGGCGGGGACCCTGAAGAAAATAGCGTCGAAGTCTATGATCCGGCGCATCCGGAGTTTGGCTGGCAGCTCCTTCCTCCCATGCAGCATGCCGGCTGGGCTCATACCTCGGTAGTAGTGGATGGAAAGATTTATGCCATCATAGAAGGCTGTGCCGAAGTCTATGATCCGGCGCATCTGGAGGCTGGCTGGCAGGCGATCTCATCCCCGAATCAAAACCGGTATTTGCACACATCGGTCGTCGTGGATGGAAGGATTTATGCCATCGGAGGAGGGGGTTACCCACATTCTTTATCCAGCGTCGAAGTCTATGATCCAGCGCATCCGGAGTTTGGCTGGCAGCTCCTTCCTTACATGAACCAGGGCCGCCGTCAGCACACATCGGTGGTAGTGGGTGGAAAGATTTATGCCATCGGAGGGTTTAACTACCCAGATTCTTTATCCAGCGTCGAAGTCTATGATCCGGCGCACCCGGAGACTGGCTGGCGGCTCCTTCCTTCCATGAACAACCGCCGCTGTGTTCATACCTCGGTGGTAGTGGATGGAAAGATTTATGCCATCGGAGGGGAATCTGGAGGAAATAGCGTCGAAGTCTATGATCCAGCGCATCCGGAGTTTGGCTGGCAGCGCCTTCCTTCCATGAACTATCACCGCAGTAAATCTACCTCGGTCGTCGTGGATGGGAAGATTTATGCTATCAGCGGCTTTAATGGAGGATCCAGCGTCGAAGTCTATGATCCGGCGCACCCGGAGACTGGCTGGCAGCGCCTTCCTTACATGAACAACCTCCGCTATGCTCATACCTCGGTGGTAGTGGATGGAAAGATTTATGCCATCGGAGGGTTTAACTACCTACTAGATTCATTATCCAGCGTCGAAGTCTATGATGCCGAGTCGCTTTCGAGCATTGAAGAAGGAGAAGGTCTGATATATGGTTTCTTTTCAGCGCCTGATGGGAGCGACGAAGCCTACCGGCTTGAAATCGCCCTATCTGACGAAACCGGAAATAGCACCCCCTGGATCTCTTCCAACTATCTGACCGTCGGCGGCATTGTGCCTGAAACGATCATACGTCCCAGCTACAATGCCAATGTTGAGCCGGAAGACGGGATGGTAACCCTTACCGGCATGATCACAGATCCGGCGGGAGTTGTTGAAGAGGTCTCGTGGTCCAAGAATAGTTCTGACTGGCACGCGTGCAGCCTCGATCCTGACCTTTGGGAAGGCGCCCTCTATACCTGCACCGTGCCGGTTGTGGGATTTCAGTCTAATTTACAGGTCAAATGCTCTGATATTTATGGGAATGAATTCGGTCCTATAGAAGTTACCTTCCGTCACAACTCATCTCTCCCCGTTGCCGAAATTACCGCCCCTGCTGGTACCCTGTGGGATACAGAGGTTCCTATCGCGGTTGCAGGGAATGTCTACAACCGGCCCGGCCAGACAGATTTTTCGTGGACCCTGGAGGTGGCGCCCGGGGACGGGTCAGCCGGCGGGTGGGAAACCGTCGTCTCCGGTTCCACTACGGAGGTCCGTGAGGGCACACTCTTTGACTGGACTTTTCCGGATACGCCCGGGATTTACACCTTCAAACTGACCGCTGCCAACAGCTACGGGTCCGTGGAGACCACGCGCACAGTGTTGTTCAGTGGTAAAACCACGCCTGATTGGGATGGCGATGGCCTTTCCAATGCCGTCGAGCAGGGGAGATGTACCGATTTTGATGATGCCGATACCGATGATGACGGGATTCCAGACGGCCTTGAGGATGCCAATCACAACGGCGTGCTGGACACCGGCGAAACCGATCCTTGCAACCCTGACACAGATGGAGACGGGATCCAGGATGGGACAGAACTGGGCTATACCTTGGATGACATTGGATCGGATACCGATACTCATCTATTCCAGCCCGACCTGGATCCCGCAACCACGACGGATCCGTTGGATTCCGACACAGATCGTGACGGGCTGAGCGACGGTGCGGAAGACCCGAATTACAACGGCAGGGTTGATCCGGGGGAGACCGATCCCCGGCACCCTGACGATGATGACGAAGCGTTGAAAGTAAACCTGGAACCAAAGGCTGCCGTTGATGCGGGCGCCAAGTGGCGTATGGATGGCGGCGCCTGGCTTGAGAGCGGTATGACGATTTCTGGCTTAAGTTCTGGCGAGTACACCGTGACTTTTGCAGCGGTCGACAAATGGATTCCCCCGGGAATGCGGGTTATTTCCATTTCGGGCGGTGAAACCACCGGAATGACGGTCGTCTACAAACAGCAAACCGGGCGTATTCCTGACACAGGGCAAACCGGATCCTATACGGGTACTGCCGGCGAGGATTCGGACTATCTGATCAACCCGCCCTCCTACACCAAGTTGGACGGGGAAGGAAACGAATTTCTATATGAAGCGACCGAATGGGCCATGGTGCGGGACAATGTCACCGGACTCATCTGGGAGGTCAAGACCAATGATGGATCCGTCCATGATAGGGACAATGTGTACACGTGGCAAAATGCGCAGGATGTATTCATAGCGGCGTTGAACAGTGACAGTTTTGGTGGCTATACGAACTGGCGAGTTCCCACAATCAAGGAATTGGACTCCATCACAGACCTGGGCCGGGGCAATCCTGCCATAGTCAGGGATTACTTTCCGAATACAGTTTCGTCCAATTACTGGTCGTCGACTACCGATGCAAGCAATGCCAGCACCGCATGGACCATGGACTTTTACTACGGCAGCGGCTATAGCTACGCCATCCATAAGTATTATACCTTTAATGTGCGTGCTGTTCGCGGCGGACAGACTGGGTCATTCGACCCTTTGGTGATTAATGGTGATGATACGGTCACAGACACGATGACCGGCCTTATGTGGCAGCAGGCAACGGACGGGGCAATGAATTGGGAGGCGGCCATTTCCCACTGTGAAGCCCTTCCTTTGGCCGGATATACCGATTGGCGACTTCCGAACCGAAAAGAATTGCGCTCTATTGTGGATTGTTCATTCTACCTTCCTGCCATAGACATTGACTATTTTCCTGACACGGTATCGTCCTTTTACTGGTCGTCTACTACCTGGGCCAACGATACCAGCCAACCATGGGACCTCTATTTCGACTATGGCCGCGACTCCACCTACTACAATAAGTCGTATAGCTATTACATGCGTGCCGTACGTGGAGGACAGAATCGGCTATTGGGTCATTTGGTTATTCTGTCGCCGGTGCAGGGTTCGAGATGGGATGTCGGGAGTTCGGTGCCTATCACCTGGGATACCGAGGAGATCAACGGCAATGTCAAGATTACCCTTTCCCGCCATGGGGGAAAGGCAGATACGTTTGAAACAATCATTGAAAGCACGGAAAACGATGGATTTTATAAATGGCCCACCATATCTGGCCCTGTATCATGCAACTGCGTGCTCAAAATAGAGCCGTTGGATGACCCATCAAAGGGAACCACCCAGAGCCTTTTCACCATCGCATCAACGGTGTTGCCGACAACCGTCATTTCAGGGACGCCTGACAATCCCACCAACCAGACGGGAGCAACACTCACTGTGGGGGATGAATCCATTATCTCTTACAAGTACAGGCTTGATGAGGACGATTACGGAGAGCAAACGCTTGTAACAAACCCCATTGTTTTGGCAGACCTGATCGATGGCAGTCACACCATTTATGTGCTTGGAAGGGATGCGGCAGGAGACTGGCAGAGTGAACCTACAACCGTTACATGGATCGTGGACACGCTGGCACCAACGATAACCGGGCTCTCCACTGATACCACGCCCACCCAAGAGAAGACATGGACATGGGATGCCGGAGAAACCGGCACATTCCGGTATGCCATTGATCAAAACGAGACATGGACCCCGACCGGTGATTTTGGAGACGCCAAGACCGCCTCCAAGGGCGGTGTTGACGGAAACTGGTATCTGCACGTGCAGGCTAAAGATACGGCAGGTAATGAAAGTGGCGTGACAACAGTTTCAGTGATTTTAGATAATACCGCCCCGACAGCCACCATCTCGGGCGCTCCAGAGAGCACGACTAATCAGACCGGGGCTACTCTGACCATCGGAGGTGAAGGGGTCACCCACCATAAATACAAGCTTGATGAGGGAGGCTACGGTAGTGAGACGCCCATCGAAACGCCAATCTCTCTTAGTAGTCTTGGTCATGGGTCCCACACTGTTTCTGTGCTGGGGTGCGATCTCGCAGGTAACTGGCAGGAGGCGCCGACCACGGCTTCCTGGACAGTCTTAACGAGCCTTACCATTACGGCCACAGCCGGTCCCGGCGGAACAATTAGTCCATCGGGTTCGGTGACGGTGCTTTACAGTGCTGACCAGGTTTTCACCATCGCACCTGAGATGGGTTACCAGGTCTCTGACGTGCAGGTCGATAGCGCTTCTGTGAGAGCTGTAACGACCTATACCTTCACGAATGTAACCACCAACCATACCATAGCAGCATCTTTTACAGCCTTTTTTGCAGACGTTATTTATGTGGCGGTGGAAGGGAACTGTGCCGGCAAATCGCCCTGCCACGCCTCCATACAAGCGGCGATCGATGCTGCGGGCGATGGGGCGATCATCAATATTGCTGCGGGGACCTACGACGAAGAGATTATTCTGGATGCACCCAAGGCGCTGATCATTCAGGGTGGGTGGGATGCTTCATTCACCTCTCAGAGCTCATATACCACATTGAACGGATTGATCATCCGGCAGGGAAAAATCATCACATCTCATCTGGTCTTAACCGCTCACTGAATGGGGCTAACAGCGGCAACAGGACAGGCAAATAGCGCTCTTAAGCGGAGATATGGGTTTAAGGATTAGGATGCCGGGGAGCTGTCGAGCCCAAATTCAATTTTGAAATCAGTAGCCTTGACAACAGGCTGAACAGTTCGGTTATGTTTGATTAGTTCAACAATACCGTAGCGGGACATGGTGTGTAAGGTTCGAGACAGATTGCTCCGTTTTCTTCCAGTTGCGATTTCCAGTTCCTTTAACGACCTCGGATTTTTTTTCTTTATAATTCTCAATAATTGCTGATTCTCATTGCTTAGAACCTGCGCCATTGATTGCAGGGATTCAAACCAGACTTTCGGTTCCCCCTTCCTGGGTCTATATTCCCCTCTCGCAATTGATATGGTTCGCTTTTTGTAATCTTCACGGGGCATGATCCCAAACTTTAATACCTTTTTTGCCATCATATCTCCTATCTTTTCGGCAGAACAATCTCCTCTACCTCCGCCCAGAAGTCCTCCAATAACCGACTGGCAGATTCAAATTCATAGGGAAAATTTCGCCATCCAACGACAACAGCGTTTCTAAGGATTGATCTTCTCTTGAATATTCTGTCTTCGGCATTTATGCCTACGATTATCACCAGATGATAACATTGTCAAGAGAAAAGAATTGGGGCCAGGCATAAGGCTGGCCGGGGGTTGTGAAATGCCGAGCCGTTTGGAAAGCTCCAAGGTACTGATGCCAAATTCCCGTGCCGCCCGGTAACATAGCACGCCACGAGCTTCAACCGTGCCCTATATACTTTCTGCCCGAATTTGGACAATATGTATTTATATTTCTTCTCAAACCGGGTCGTGGTCTTCAGCTTGAACATTTGTCAAGCGACTCAAACATCTGGTCGAGGCTGTCGTATGAGTGCAGATCTTCTCCACGATCCGTGGCCTCAAATGTCTTCCGGGTGGTCGCATTCGGAATCTCCACGGGGAAGGGAAGCCCTTGACGAAGCCGTATTTGATTGTAGAATAGGGTAATGGCCTCAGTGGTGCTCATTCCCAGGCGATGCAGCAATTTATCAACATCAGACTTAAGACGCAACTCGATTCTGGCTCTAACTGTTGCTGTTCGGTTCATTCTTTTATTCCTCCATTTTCCTGAGATCAGCATGGCCCGCATGGGCCACATATGTCAAGCAAGAGTTTTACACTCCTGCAATTCAGACTCTATAGAATCGAGAGAGGGGGTGCCAAAAATTGGAGTGGTGTTTGGATAGTTAAGGTTGGTCGATTCATTTATATGTTGATCATGGGCTAAAATGGGAGATCATATTATCTAATAAAGGCCCAAGCGGCAAAAGACTTTAAAGCTTTCGAACTGGCAAGGGCTTTAGGGGGGGTAGCTTGCTCCTCTACTTTCTATTGACATTTGACTTGTAACTGTATATAGTTACATTATGACTAAGTGTGAGAAACTCTTAGCCCGTGCCATAAACAACCCGAAGGACCTCTCTTTCGGTGAATTTCAGACGCTTTTACGTCAATCTGGATGGATATTCGATCATCAGAAGGGCAGTCACCAAATTTGGTATTCCCCAAAACGGCACCGGCTTCCCATCTAGGAAGGCAAGAATGGAAAAGCAAAGGGCTACCAGGTGGAGCAATTTCTGTTGCAATATGGGGAGACTAAAAATGAAAAGGTTTGATCCGTTCGACGGTTACGCTCTGAATGTTTTTCTCGACGACGATGGCGAATATCTTGCACATTTTGTTGAACTGCCGAACGTATCCGCATTTGGAGAGTCGCCGGAAGACGCTCTGCGCGAACTACAGACCGCTTGGGAAGGCGTGAAGGAAAGCTACCAAAAGCACGGGGAACCCGTTCCCGTTGCACCGGCAAGGAAGGAATACAGCGGACAATTCAATGTGCGAATTGATCGGCGGGTGCACCGCGCCCTTGCTATCGAGGCTTCCAAGGCCGGGGTCTCGTTAAATGCCATTGTTTCCCAGAAACTTGCCAGACCCACATCGGAACAATAAACAAAGGCCTGGAACCCCTTTCATCCCCGTCACCTTTGGGACTTTCATCCCACGCAATACCCTGGACACCGAGATGAGCCCGAATCTTTGCATAAAGTGACAAGAGCAGCTACGTCCCCCATTCCGCAGTTCAACGTTTTGCTCAGGACAAAGGGAGTTTCTTGCCACGGTGGGTATGGCTGGGGATCTATTGTGTGAGGAGGAGCGGTAAGAAGATTGCCCCGGCTTGGGAGGCGGTGAGCTTGACCGCCCAGACATGTACGATGGTTTTGCCCCACGGGCCGGCGGTCTGCTCGGTCGCATAGATATACCCTCTTTCTTGATCATAGGCCACAGAGCCAAATACGCCGCACTCCGGTTGGAACACCTCGTTCACGGGACTATAGACCTCATAGGGCAGAACCTCCCATGGCTACTTGGCCCCGGCAATCACGTCTTTTAGACTTTCCGGGTCGTAGAAGAGAATCTGAGGCTCATAAGGGTATGCGTGGTAACCCTTAGATGCGTCGCACGGATTTCCACACGGCCCACCATTTCCGTAGCAGTTGTTTCCCAGCCCTTTTCTGCCGAATATCAGGATGGCGCTTTTCCCTCCGGTTTCCACCCAGGCCCCACCCCCCCATACGTCCTTGGCCCGGTAGCCTGGAAAGCGGCAAACCCCCGGGTCGACCCAGAGACAACCGTCGGTTTCAGGATAATACACAAGGGCGAGCGCGTCGAGATTCTGCCCTGAACCTGGGGGGCTGCCGGGCGGGTCGCCGTCTTCCCATGGGGCCAGGGCGTAGAGGGTTGGTCCCTGGGAGCCGCCGAATGCGCCGGCCTCTCGATGGTTGCCGGAAATGAGCCATTTTCCATCCATGTACTCGCTGGCAAAGGACTCAGGGGCCTTGAAGAGGTAATTGCAGGTTTTTGCGTTATGAAAAGTATCGGGGGAGGGCCGCTCTCCGATATGCCACACGCCCTGTGCATCGGTCATGTCAAGATCACTCCATCCGAGAGAGTCCTGATCATAGCCGGCAACATTATACCAGTCCCGCAGATTCCATGCGATCTTATGGATATTCGGCAGATATTGCAAACCGTCCACTTCTCCATACTCGCACTCATCATTAAAGGTGCAGTCGGCTATCAAGCCTTCGGTGATATCTGACAGGGGTCTGAGCACGGCCGCCTGGGGCAAGTCGTCGAAACTATGCGATTTTACAGGTCTTGGAATGGTGATTTCACCCACCAGATCGTGATGTGCATGGCCCGCTGCATAGAGGGAGCCCGGATAGCCGTCGGACGGGCCTGAGGTGTCACCATCCGGATAATAGGTGAGGGCATGACCGCTGTAAGCCCAGGCATCATCCGGTGGGAAGGCGAAGGCACCTTTGTATACAAGGTTTCCGGCATGAAGGCGATGATGACCGCTTTTAGCGAATGCAGGACCCATGGGAAAGAGGCAGCCAAAACCTAAAATGGCAAAACCGAGAAGAATCCTTTTCCAGTTTTTCCTTTCATGGATGTCGACCCCTTGAACGATGGGATCAGGCCTTGTTGGACGTGAAGAGAGTGTAACATTTTCAGCCTCATGAGGCAAATACTTCTCATCTTCGTGCGAAAAACTCTTCCACAGAATACCCCCGGGTTATTTGCAGGTTTTCCTGTCATGACTGAAGAAAAAGCTTGCAAATCGTGACGATATATAGTAAAGATGTTTAGACTATGCTAAGGTATAATGTTAATATACCAAGCATATAAAAGGCTTATGCGTGGATACCAGTTTATAAATGCTGATCCTCGGGCGTTA
>Ga0307929_1001805_pt1 | contig 15085 bp, 13 predicted proteins | sample AceLakmetage1330_FD_203160 | JGI IMG/M metagenome (GOLD analysis project Ga0307929, IMG submission 203160) | Saline water microbial communities from Ace Lake, Antarctica - #1330 | ecosystem: Environmental > Aquatic > Non-marine Saline and Alkaline > Saline | place: Antarctica: Ace Lake...
TCGCTATCGAACCAATCAAGGAATTCCTGATAGGTTTCAGGATAATCAATGCCAGCAACTGGATGGTCATTTTGCATGCTGCAAATCTATATGCAGGGGCCACTTGCGTCAACTTGATACCCCGCTACCTCAAATATATTTGCGTTTCCCTCTGCGAACGAACCGATATCCGCAACGAGGCCGTCATGCGCAGCGATGAGCTCACCCGCATGATGAAAGATTTCCGCGATCGCCACCTCGAACGGCTGGCCGCCGGCGAAACCATGCCGCTTCTCAGCCTGGTGGTACCCGATATGCTCAGCGCCTATCGCCGCATCAACGACCACGCGCTCAACATCGCCGAAGTCCTCTCCGGCGAAAAATAGGAGGAGTTGACTTTGTAGGAAGTAGAATGTGGGATGTAGAAAGTAACTCTCGCCCCTCTTCCCCCCTCCTACATTCCACATCCAACAATTTCCTACGCCAAAAAGCGCTTGCGCGTTGGCGCTCTCCTGCGTATAACCGCTCCCTTAATGACTTAGCGCGTGTGCGCGGTCGAAGCGAGTGCTCTACCGGTTTACCCCCGGCGAGGCCAAAGCGGATTGTTCAAAAGAACTAATAGAAAGGGGTAATGCCATGTCCAATAAGACATTGACTATCGAAGATTTGCTTGAAGCAGGTCTACACTTCGGTCACCAGACCAAACGTTGGAATCCTAAAATGAAGCGCTTTATTCACGGCGCTAAAGGTGGGATTTACATCATCGACCTCCAGAAGACCCTCGTGCATCTGAAAATGGCGCAGGAATTCCTTAACGATACCGTGATGAACGGCAAAAAAATCCTGATGGTTGGAACCAAAAAGCAAGCGCGTGACATCATTCAGGACGCAGCAGAAAAATCCGGTCAGCCCTACGTGATCCATCGTTGGCTCGGCGGAATGCTCACCAACAACACCACGGTTCGCAAAAGCGTTCAGCGCATGGAATTTCTTCAGGCGTTCTTCAAGGACGAAGCCGAACTGAAAACCTTCTCCAAAAAAGAGCAGTCCATGCTTCGCCGCGAGCTCACCAAGCTCGAGCGTAACCTGACTGGGATTCAAGACATGAGCAACCTCCCCGGTGCCATGGTCGTGATCGACATCAACCGCGAGAAACTCGCCATTGCTGAAGCGCAACGCCTCAACATTCCGATCGTTGCATTGGTCGATACCAACACGAACCCCGATCTCGTTGAATACCCTATCCCGGGTAACGACGATTCCATCCGCGCCCTCACACTGATCGCCGATGCCCTCGGTGGAACCGTAAGTGCTGCGAACGAAACCTTCCAAAAAGCTAAAGCGGCTGAAGACAAACGACGCAAAGAAAAAGCGGCCGAAGAAAGAGCTGTTGCGGACAAGGCTCGTGCCGAACGCAAAGCCAAAGAAGATGCCGAGAAGAAAAAGCGTGCGGAAGTGCTCAAAAAGATAAAAGCGGAAAAAGCCAAAGAAGAAAAGGCGAAGAAAAAAGAAGCGGACAAAGAGACCTTCAAAAAAGAAGAAGCTGCTAAAAAAGCTGCCGCTGAAGCCAAAGCCAAAGAAGAGGCCGAAGCTCCCGTAAAGGAAGAAGCCCCCGTAGTTGAAGAAGCTCCTGCGAAAGACGTCGTCGCCGAAGAAGCTCCCGCAGCTAAAGAAGTGGTTGCGGAAAAAGCTCCCGTAGTTGAGGAAGTTGTCGCCGAGAAAGCTCCTGCGAAAGAAGAAGTCGTCGCAGAAGAAGCTCCCGTAGCCGAAGAAGTGGTTGTGGAAGAAGCCACCGACGTGTCCGGCGAAGCTGAAGCGAAGACGGAAGAGAAAAAAGAAGACTAATTTAAGGATAAGGAACCGACCTATGAATATTACAGCCAGTCAGGTAAAAGAACTGCGCGATGCAACCAACGTCAGCATGATGGACTGCAAGCGCGCCTTGCAGGAATCAGAAGGCGATATGGACAAAGCCGTAAAGCTCCTTCGTGAGCGCGGCATGGCCGTCGCGGCCAAGAAAGCCTCCCGTGTTGCGAAAAACGGAAAAGTGACCGCAAAAATCTCCGACGACGCCCAAACCGGTGTCATGTTGGAAGTGAACTGCGAAACCGACTTCGTGACCCGCAACGATATCTTCAAGGCCTTTGTCGTCGAACTGACCGATAAAGCCATGGACATTGAAGGTGATGTCAACGAAGCCGTCAAAGACGAACTCACTGCGAAAATTGCAGAGATTGGCGAAAACCTCGTCATCCGCAAATCCGAAAAGTATGTCGTCGATGGAACAGGCGCTGTCGCCAGCTACATCCACATGGGCGGCACCGTGGGTGTTCTCGTTGAGTTTGGCCTCGAGAAAGCTGAAACGGCGACCGCGGATGCGTTCAAGGCACTCGGCCTCGACATCTGCCTGCACGTTGCTGCGGCCAACCCCACAGCGCTTGACCGAAGCGGAATCCCAGAAAACCTCGTCGAAGATGAGAAAGCTCTCTTCGCCAAGCAGGTCGAAGGCAAACCCGAGAACATTGTTGAAGGGATCCTCAAAGGAAAACTCAACAAGTTCTACTCCAAGATCTGCCTCTTGGAGCAAGGATTTGTAAAAGAAGAAAAAATGAGCATCACGGCATTGCTCGAAGCCAAAGGAAAAGAGCTGGGTGATACCATCACCATCAAGCGCTACACCCGTTGGAAGCTCGGCGAAGCATAAGTTTTCCAAGCATTGGAAATCTGAAGCCGCTCCTTATGGAGCGGCTTTTTTATTATTTGGAACGGGCGACAAGCCCCATGATGCGGTACACCAGCTGCGCAGCACCGAAGTCCGGCCCATGCAGCCTGTCAATCGGAGCCAGCTCCACCACATCGGCGGCAATGATTTTCCGCTCCACTGCGATTTTATCCAAACAGTAGAACGCCTCGCGCCAAGTCAGACCATCTGGAACCGGCGTGCCGGTCGACGGCATAATCGACGGATCCAGTCCGTCGACATCGAAGGTCACATATACCTTTTCTGGAAAGTCTGCCGGAAGCAGATTGCCGAAAAGAGCCCTTCCATCAAAGGACTGAATGCCACGCTCAATCCGCAACTCATGTTCCTCGATCGACAGCGCGCGCACGCCAATCTGAAACAGCGGCAAATCGAGATCGTCAATCGCGCGGCGCATCACGCAAGCGTGGCTCAATTTAGAACCTTCGTATTCATCGCGCAGATCAGCGTGTGCATCGAACTGCACCACCCCGAATTCTTCGCCCGCCGCCTTCAGTGCGCGCAGTGCGCTGAGCGTCACCGTATGCTCACCGCCCAGGAGCATGGGGAAATGTTTAGCTGACCAAACTTTAGAAACAGCATTCTCGATTTCTTCCAATGTTTGGAAACTCTCGGTGGTATGAATTCCAAGCTCACACGGACAGCTCACGCCGTCGAAGGCTTCGAGCTGATCAGAGGCCTCTAAAATGGCCTGTGGGCCCTTCGCCGTGCCGCCGCCGTACGAAACGGTCTGTTCGAGCGGTGCAGGAATCACGTGAAAGAAACAGTCGTCTTCCGTCAGATCTGGAATTTCGGATTCGAGAAACTTTTTCATGCGAGGCGTCCTTTGTAATCGTCGTATCCGAACTCGCGCACCACATCGAGTTGATCGCCACGCTGGATGGCAATGGATGGATGCTGAATGCCATTAAAGAAGGAGGTTTTGACCATCGTGTAGTGCGCCATATCCTCAAAGACCAGTTGATCTCCGAGCTTGAGCGGCCGATCAAAGGAGTAGTCGCCGATCACATCCCCTGCTAGACAACTCAGCCCGGCCAAACGACAAGTATTCTCTTTTTCGCCCGGCACCCCTGCTCCGGTGACGACTGGGCGGTACGGCATTTCAAGCACGTCGGGCATATGACAGGTGCAGGAGGTGTCGAGGATGGCGATGTCCATTTCGTTGTGAACCACATCCAGCACCGTCGTTACCAGTTCGCCCGCATTGAGCGCAACGGCTTCGCCGGGTTCCAAAATCACCTGCACACCGTATTTGGCTTTAAAGTCATTGATCAGATCACAGAGTCGCTCAATGTCGTAATCATCGCGGGTAATATGATGCCCACCACCAAAGTTGACCCACTCCATCTGCGGAAGAATGTCGCCAAATTTTTCCTCCACGGCAGCAAGCGTGGTTTCGAGCGCATCGACGTTCTGCTCGCACAGCGTGTGAAAGTGCAGTCCGCTGATTCCGTCGAGGCGTTCACCCTCAAACAGATCGCGGGTAATACCGAGCCGCGACTTCGCCGCACAAGGATCGTAGATCGCATGATCCTGCGTAGAGAATTCGGGGTTAATGCGCAGTCCGAATTTGACCGAAGTTTCCAATGGTTGGAACTTTTTGAATTGGGCGAACGAATTGAAATCGATCTCGTCGCAGAGCGTCAGCAACTCCGCAAAATCAGCCTCGGAATAAGCGGCGGCGTAGGTGTGGACTTCGCCACCAAACTCTTCGCGTCCGAGTCGTGCTTCCCACGGTGAGCTGGCGCAGACGCCGTCCAGAAACTTTCCAATCATTGGAAAAAGCGGCCACAGGGCAAACCCTTTGAGCGCCAGTAAAATTTTGCACCCCGTGCGCTCCTTGACCGAGGCCAACACCTCGCAATTTTTGAGGATGCGCGCTTCGTCGACGATGAATACGGGCGTTTTCATATTAGTCGAGGTCGACAACGGGGCCTTCGATGACTTTCCATGGCAGGCCGCAGGTGTTGAGGTGGTCCATGAAGGGGTCCGGGTCCATCTGTTCGATATTGAAGACGCCCTCACCTTTCCAAACATTGGAAAGCATGAGCTTGGCTCCGATCATGGCGGGTACGCCGGTGGTGTAGGAGATGGCCTGCGACTGCACTTCTTTGTAGCACTCCTGATGGTCGCAGGTGTTGTATATCACAACCGTTTTTTCAACGCCGTCCTTGAGGCCGGTGACCTGACAGCCGATCCATGTTTTGCCTTTGGTGCGCGGACCCAGGCTAGCGGGATCGGGAAGTAAGGTTTTCAGGAACTGCAGCGGAACAATTTTCTGTCCGTTGAATTCCACCTCGTCGATACGGGTCATGCCGACGTTGCCGAGCACTTCAAGATGCTTGAGGTAGCTGTCGCCAAAACTCATCCAGAACCGTGCGCGCTGCAGGCCGGGAATGTGTTTTCCGAGCGACTCGAGCTCTTCGTGATACATCAGGTAGATGTTGGGGTTGCCGATGTTTTCCGGCACTTCAAAGGAACGTTTGACGGAGAGCGGATCGGTTTCGATCCATTCGCCGTTCTGCCAGTAGCGGCCTTTGGCGGTCACTTCGCGAATGTTGATTTCAGGATTAAAATTGGTGGCGAAGGGATAACCGTGGTCGCCCATATTCACGTCGATGATGTCGATGGTGTGGATCACATCAAGATAGTGCTTCTGGATGGTCGTGCAGAAAACGGAAGTGACGCCGGGGTCAAAGCCGGAACCGAGAAGCGCCATAAGGCCTGCTTCTTTGAAGCGCTCCTGATAGTCCCACTGCCAACTATATTCAAACTTGGCGGTGTCTTCCGGTTCGTAATTCGCGGTGTCGAGATAGTTGACGCCGGTTTCGAGACAGGCGTCCATGATGTGCAGATCCTGATAAGGAAGGGCGACATTAAGAACGAGGTCGGGTTGAACCTTTTTGATGAGCGCAACCAGCTCAGGCACGTTGTCGGCGTCCACCTGTGCGGTTTCAATTTTGCGGTCGAGCTGCGCGGCGATGGCATCGCACTTACTCTTCGTGCGGCTGGCCAACACAATTTCTTCAAACACCTCCGGGTGCTGCGCGCATTTATGCACCACCACGCCACTGACGCCCCCGGCTCCGATAATTAAAACTTTTCCCATCTCTAATTCTCCCTTTCAAAATAGGTGTAGCCTCGAAGGCCGCTCTCGTAGGCCTCCGTGATGGCACGGCGCTCTTTCGGCGTGATATTTCCTTCTTTCACCGCATCTTCCGCCAGAGCCCGCATCCGGCGAACCATTTCCTTTGGTTCATATTCCACATAGGTCAGCACGTCAGCAACCGAGTCGCCTGCGATTTCGCGGGTGTAGCGAATTCGCCCATCGGGGTCGATGCAAACGCTGACGACGTTGGTGTCGCCGAGCAGGTTATGCAGGTCGCCGAGCGTTTCCTGATAGGCGCCAACGAGGAAGACGCCAAGGGTGTAGTCCTCATCCTCTTTCAGGTTATGCAATGACAGCGTGTGCTGGACATCACGCAGGCCGATAAAGCGGTCGATCTTGCCGTCGCAGTCACAGGTGATGTCGGCGAGAATGGCCTCCTGCGTCGGCTCTTCGTCGAGTCGATGAATCGGCATGATCGGGAAGAGCTGATCAATTGCCCACGAGTCGGGAAGCGACTGGAATAGACTAAAGTTTCCGTAATATACATCCGCCAGCGTGCGGGAGAGATGCTCAAATTCATCGGGGACGTAGTCGAAATCACGAAGAAGAACAGAAATACGGGTAAGGATATGCCAGAAAATCTGCCCCGCCAACCCGCGGTCACGAAGCGTCATCCCGCCGCGTTTGAATAACTCTTGGGCTTCGTCTCGGTAGTATAAGGCATCGTGGTAACACTCCTGTACGTTTTCAGACTTCAGCGACCGGAAGGAGTCCATTAAATTGACCAGCAACTCATGGGAATCCTCCGGAAGGGTTTCCGGCAGGGCGTGGGTTTCGAAACGGCTGACATCGAGCACGTTGAACAGTAGAATGGAGTAGTACGCCACGGTTGAGCGGCCGGATTCGGTGATGAGATCGGGATGAGGGGTTTCGCTTTCACCGAGAATACTCAGCACCTCTTCAACGACGGCTGAGCAGTATTCCGCCGTTCCATAGTTGCAGCTACCGGAAAAGTCGGACTGCGACCCATCGTAGTCGACCGCCAGCCCGCCACCGAGGTCGAGCGCGCCCATCGGTGCGCCCTCTGCCACGAGCCCGGCATAGATGCGGCAGCCCTCTTTGACGGCCTCGCGGATATCGCGGATGTTCGGAATCTGCGAACCGAGGTGGTAATGGAGCAGTTGCAGGCAGTCGAGCATCTCCTCCTGCCGGAGGCGGTCGACCACATCCATCACCTGCGCGGTATTCAACCCGAACACGCTACGCTCGCCGCCCGACTCCGCCCATCGACCGCTTGCTTGCGTGGAGAGCTTCATGCGCACACCGAGGATCGGTCGCACGCCAAGCGCCTTGGAACGTTCAATAATCAGGCCCAACTCAGAAGGTATTTCGATGACAAACACACAGCGGAGGCCCATTTTGAGTGCATACAGTCCCAAATCAATAAATTCCTCATCCTTATAGCCGTTGCAAATCAAATAGGCGTCGGGATCATGAAGAAACGACATGGCCGCGATCAACTCGGCTTTACTACCGGCCTCCAAACCGTGGTGATAGTTTGCGCCAAAGTTACAAATCTCTTCAACCACCTGCTGCTGCTGGTTGACCTTAATTGGATAAACGCCGCGGTAGCGGCCGCGGTACCCGGAGTCGCGAATCGCCGTTCCAAAACTCTCGTGGAGGTTCTTGATTCGCGCATCGAGAATATCGCTGAGCCGCACGAGAACCGGCAGATCGAACCCACGATCCTGAATGCCGCGAGCGACATCTAAAAGGCTCACCGACACACCGCCGTTTCCTTCCGGATGCACCGTCACTTCACCTGCATCCGAAATGCCGAAATAGCCCGCGCCCCAGCGCTCGACGCCGTACAGATCCTCCGCCTGTTCTGTTGTCCATTTTTCTGCCACGTGAAATTCTCCGAGAGTAAAAAAGTGAGAAGGTTTTACGCCTCGAAGACCCGCTTGGAAAGCCAAAAAACAAGCGTCATAGGCCTTACGCAACCGATTCGATAATCGTCTCAGCCAAGCGAAGGCCATCAATGCCGGAACTGACAATCCCGCCCGCGTAACCCGCACCTTCGCCGCAGGGATAAAGCCCACGAACTGCCGATTGTCCATCCTCGCCTCGTACCACGCGCACGGGGCTGGAACTACGCGTCTCGGAGGCATATAAAAGCGCTTCATCCAGCTGAACGCCGCGCATGCCGCGCAACATATTCGGCACTGCGCTTCGCAGGGTATTTTCTACGAAATCTGGCAGCAGTCCGCGCAACTGCGCGGGAATGGCTTGTGTACAGGAACGTTCCTCGGGAAGGTCGGAAGGCGAACCGCCTTCCAAAAAATCAACCAATCGCTGCGCGGGCAACGAATAATCCGAGCCCCCGGCCTCAAACGCCGCCGCCTCCAGTTTTTTCTGAAACTCGATTCCTGCCAACGCTGGGTTTCCAAGGGTTGGAAAATCTGATGGAAAAACCGGCACGAGAAATGCCGCGTTGCCGGAAAACTTATCGCGTTGCGAGAGACTCATCCCATTCGTGGTCATCAAGCCTTTGGATGAGGCACAGGAAATAACCAGTCCGCCGGGGCACATGCAAAAAGTATAGCAAGAACGAGCATGTTGCTCTTCGCGGCGCGTCAGGCGGAAGCTGGCTTTTCCAAGGGTTGGAAAACTTCCACCCCATTGTGCGGCATCAATGCGGGCTTGCGGGATTTCAAGCCGCACACCGACCGCAAACCCTTTGGGTTCAAGCGGAACGCCCTGCTCCGCGAGCATTTCATAGATATCGCGCGCGCTGTGGCCGGTTGCCAACACACAGCAATCCGTATGAAACTCCTCGCCAGAAATTACTGCGCCACGAAGCGCTCCATTTTCAATCTCTAATCGATCGAGCCGTGCGCCGAAGCGCACTTCGCCCCCCAACTCCATAATTCGGTTACGCAGCGCAGGAACCAGTTCTTCGAGGATATCACTGCCAATATGCGGCTCCGCATCCACGAGAATATCGGGCGAGGCACCACTCGCCACAAAGATTTCTAAAAGCCGCCGGACGCGCGGACGGTCTTTACTGCGCGAAGTGAGTTTGCCGTCGGAAAAAAGTCCGGCGCCGCCTTCTCCGTAAAGCACGTTGCTTTCCGTGTCTAGGGTTCCATCTTTCCAAAACGAGCTGACTCGCTGGGCGCGTGGCGCGGCCGCTTCGCCCCGTTCGATCAGTAGCGGCTTCAGTCCGGCTTCCGCCAGCGCAAAGGCCGCCATCAGCCCAGCAGGCCCCGCACCAACGACTAATGGACGCGGGCCAGAAAAATCGTGAATAATCGGGCGCACAATGGGTTTAGCGGACTTGGCCTTTTCCACATTCTTCAGGCCGTTACGCAGTTTTCCTGACAGATCGGCCTCTGCCATCACCACCATGCGGGGCGAGCTTCCGCGCGCATCGATAGAACGTCGAACCGCGTGCAGGTTACTCAGCGCCGACGGATCACAACGCAATTGTTTCGCCGCAACTTTTAAAAGTTGTTCCTGCGTATACCCCGGCGGGAGATCCAATTGGTTGATTCGTATTTTCATGATTCTAACATGATGGCTTGGGCTGCAAGATTTCCAGTTGTCCATGCGGCCTGCAAGTTAAACCCGCCGGTCAGCGCATCGATATCGAGCACTTCACCCGCGAAATAGAGCCCCGGAACTCGGCGACTTTCCAAAGTTTTGAAATTCACTTCCTTCAAGCGGATACCGCCGCAGGTGACAAACTCCTCGCGATGTCGGTTTTTTCCAATGATTGGAAGAACGAACCCGCTCACCTGCGCCGCGAGTTGCCGCAAGGCTTTCAGAGGGCATGTGCCCCACTCGCGCTTCTCATCGACCCCCGCACGGGTAATCAGCAGTTTCCAAAGCCTGGAAGAAAGGCCGACCGGCGACCACGTTCCAATCTGCTTCTTCGGAGATGCCGCACGCGCTTTTTCCAAAGTTTGGAAAACCTGCTCCTCGTTTTGTGCTGGGAGCCAGTTGATCTTCAGTTCGAACCGATATTGGGTTTCCGCCAACGTCCGCGCGCCGAACGAGGAAAGCCGCAGAACCGCTGGGCCGGTCACTCCGCTGTGTGTAATCAGCAATCCACCTTCCGCTTTCAGCCCCGGCGCGGAAACACGAACGGATTCGGATGTGATGCCCGCGAGTGCGGTGAACTCGTTGTCCGATGTGGTGAACGTAAAGAGCGAGGGTACGCAGGATTCAATCGTGTGGCCGAGTCCTTTGATAAACGAGCTGCCACCGGTCGCTATCAGTAACTTTTTGCAGATTAGACTGCTTATGTCAGCACCCACCCCACCCTCCGGGCACCCCTCCCGTGGAGGGGAATTTAAAGAGTCCCCTCCACGGGAGGGGTGGCCGGAGTGAAGCGACGGACGGGGTGGGTTCTGCTTCAACTGCACTTCAAATCCATGTTCCGTTTTCCAAACCTTGGAAACTTCGGAATTCGTCCGGATCTCCGCGGTGTTTTTACACAGCGCCTGAAGGATATCCTCGGAGGTATCGGACTTAGGAAAAACACAACCGTCCTCAAAGGTCCGGAGGGGTACGCCATGCGACTCGAACCACTCGATGGTTTCGTGTGGCCCGAAGCGGTTGAACGGGCCGATCAGCTCGCGGCCCCCGCGCGGATAGTTTTTGATGAACTCGCGGATATCGGCGCATTGATGTGTCAAATTGCATCGTCCGCCGCCGGACACACGAACCTTCGCCAGCGGCTTTGAGCCTTTTTCGAGAACCAGAACCTTCAGTTCCGGTGCCTCTTCAGTCAGTACTGCGGCGGCGAACATCCCTGCCGCCCCGCCGCCGATAATAAGTATGTCAGTAGAAATCATGGGCGCGGACTATAGCACAGAGAATCTTAGCCACAAAAAACACAAAAAGGCACAAAAGCAGTCAGGGTCAAGATTTTGAACAGAAGATAACGAAGGACACGCAGGGGTCGGGGTCCATCTGATCGGCCCTGGTTTCGGCTTCACTTAGCGTTGGAATCCTTGTGTTTTTTGCCGTACGAACCGCCCTCTTCCGCCACCTTCAGCTGAGTAGACGGAACGGTGTGATAAACCATTTTAGGATAGGTCTCCACCTCCAGAAGAATTTCCGCGGAAATGCCCAACCCTTCGACTAGCTTGCGGATCATCGTCTTGCTCAGCGCCCGTTTGCCGTTCAGCACCTCTGACACCTTGCTCGGCGAACCGAGATACTGAACCATATCGGCATTCGTCAGATTGTTCTGATCCATAAAAAACTCGATGGCACCCAGCGGCGTAGGCCGCCCGATTGGGTAATGCTCTTGCTCATAATTCCACACCAGCAGACTGAGCAAATCCAGTTCTTCCCCCTCCTCAGTTCCGGCGTCCGCATCCATCAGTTCTTCGATCCGTGCCAGTGCGGCATCATTCTCCGCCTCTGTTCTAATTACTTTTGCCTTCATTATACGCTCTCCGCATTGACTTTGTCGTATTCCGCATGGGTTCCGATAAAGCGGATATACACAATCTTCCAGTCGTAATTTACTTTTGCGATAAGCCGGTATTTATTTCCTTTGATATTAAACACCGCCCGGTTACCCGGAATCACATCTGCCGACCCAAATGATTTTTTGATGTCACTGAAACGATTCCATTACGCTTGTTCAACCGTTTGATGCCAGCCTTTTAACACATCCTTTGCATCCGTGTGCTTTCCCCAAAACTCCCGCAATGTTTTTAAACTGTGAACTCTCATAAGCGCTCGACTCCAAGAAACAAATTCAGTGTTCCCATTTTGGGAATTTTGTAAAGTTATTTTTACTCCGATCGAAAGGTGGATTGAGACGAAGTGTATTCTTTTTGCGCTCTTTGCGAGCTCTGCGGCTCTGCGTGGAAAGATTTTCCCGCGCGAATCAATGCTGACAGTGTGCGCAGAAAACAGTTGTTCGTTGAGCGAGGGTTGTTTTTTCGAGCGGGGTTTTGCAGACCACGCAAGGCTTTCCGGCGCGGCCATAAACCTTGGCTTTTTCACTGTTCCCACCGGAGTTTCCTAACAGATCCGTGTAGTTGCCCTGTCCGTCGCCCAGCGAGGTTCCCCCGTTCTTAACCGCGGAACGGATCACGTTTGTGACCGCATAATACAGAGCCAGTTTTTCATCATCCGAAAGTGACCCCGCCCGCCGCTCCGGATGCAGCTTCGCCTCAAATAGCGCCTCGTCAGCATAAATGTTACCCACACCCGCAATGAACGACTGATCGAGAAGCAGAGTTTTCAGGCGTCGATTCGTTTTCCTGCCGTTGGCGGGACAGGTTTCCAAGGCTTGGAAAAACTGGCGCGCGCCAATCTCCATGGCATCGGGGCCCAGCCCTACGGGGAAAACCCCGAGCCGCATGCGGCCGAATTTTCGCGGATCGCGGAAGTGCAGATTCAATCCACCACTCAGTTGCAGGATGGCGCGATCATACGGCCCCTTTTTGAGTGCGCCGTTCGAAAGATAAAACCCACCGGTCATTCGCAAGTGAACCAGCAGGTTAACATCCATGGAAGACCCACCCCGCCGTTCCGGCACCCCTCCGCTGGAGGGGATCGTGTGCGGAGTCCTTTGATTCCCCTCCAACGGAGGGGTGGCCGCAGGCCGGGGTGGGTTGAGATCATCCAGCTCAAAGATCAGCCACTTGCCATGGCGCGACAAACGCTCAATGACTCGGCCCGCCACCTTCTTGCGGAACACAGCAGGCGAAAGCGGATCGACTGTGCGCGGCCAGTCGATCAAAACTTTTTCAATGACACATCCTTGAACTCCGGCTTCACAGAGTTGGCGACGAATGGTTTCGACTTCGGGGAGTTCAGGCATGAGGGAAAGACCTTGGACTTTAGACCTTAGACTTTAGGCTTTAGGGAATGGAGTGACAACCTGAACCTTGGGGAAGAGCTTTTTCACTGCGGCCTGGTTTTCTTTCAGGAACAGTAGCTTCAGATTCGGGCCGGCATCCATGGTGAAGTAAAGCTCTAGCCCCTTTTCGCGAGCGGCCCAAACCTTGTGCATGAGAGAAACTGATTGCGGCTTCCAGTAGCAGAGCGGCGGCCACGCCGCCAGCATCGTTGCGTGCATAGCCAGCGCATTATTTTCGGCGGTTTTTCCAAGCATTGGAAAAATTTTGGCCGCAATGGCATCGCGCAGCTCGTCAAAGTCGCACTCCGCCTGCTTCGGCCAGACCTCATAAAGCTCCGAAGTCTCAACGGTGCGGTTCATTCCTTCGGTTGAGCCGACCTTCTTGCGGGTCTTGGACACTTCAAGAATACCCACGCGTAGATTGGGCCATTCCCCTCCGAGCGGCTCGGCATGGCTGTCCATGCCATCGGCGCGCTGGCCGGCGTGCCAGACGGCGAAGCCCTCGTAGAGCGAGCGCGATGCGCTCCCGCTGCCAACCCGTGCCAGCATCGAAAGTTCGCGCGGGTTAAAACCCCAATTCATCAGTTGATCAAGCGCTTTCACCAATGCGGCGAAACCGGACGCCGACGACGCCAGCCCGGCGGCGGTTGGAATAGTATTCTTCGTTCGCACCTCAAAAAACTGCCCCTCTTTGCGGAACAAGTCTAGATAGGCCGAAAGGCGCGCGGCGAACGCTTTGGACGCGGGCTTTCCGTTGAGGAAAATTCGATCCGCATTTTTGGCGAACTTGATGATCGTTCGCGTACCGAGCTTGCCGAGCGAGATCGACAGACTCGAATTCACCGGCAGGTTCAGCTCTGCGTTGCGCTTTCCCCAGTATTTGCAGAGCGCAATGTTGGCAGGCGCAAAGGCCTCCCCGCGCGTCCCGGGCTTTCCTTTCGCCCGTTTTAGCAATTGATTTACAAACTCCTGCCTTTTCATGACTGGAATCATATAATTTTCTGACCGAATGAACAGGATAAATAGTTTTCACATGGAGCAAACAAAGAAAACGAAGTTAAGAGTGCACGAAACAAAACCCACCCTTTTGTTTCCTTCGTTTCCTCTATGTGAAATTCGATCCAGCTAAGAAAATGATTTTGCTGCGCATGATTTTGTTAGACTCTCTCTCCATGAGCAAAAGACAGGAACGAGCGGAAATCATCGGACAGCGGTTGGAAGAGTTGTATCCAGAGGTTGAGGTTCCGCTCGATCACAAGGATGCCTACACCCTGCTGATCGCTGTGCTTCTTTCCGCACAGTGCACCGACAAGCGCGTCAACGTGGTGACACCCGCTCTATTTGCCGCCGCCAACACCCCGGAAAAAATGGCGCAATTGAGCGTTAAAAAAATTCATGGCTTCATTGCGACCTGCGGACTGGCAAACAATAAATCCAAAGCCATTTCTGCACTCTCCAAAATGATTGTCGCCGAAAATGACGGCAATGTGCCGGACAGTTTCCAAGGGTTGGAAAAACTCCCCGGAGTCGGACATAAAACGGCGTCCGTGATCATGGCGCAGGCCTTCGGCGTTGCCGCCTTTCCGGTCGATACGCACATCCACCGCCTCGCCCAGCGCTGGAAGCTCACCAACGGAAAAAATGTGGTGCAGACCGAAAAGGATCTCAAAAAACTTTTCCCGTCCGAACGCTGGAACAAACTACACATTCAGCTGATCCTCTATGGACGCGAATACTGTTCCGCCCGCGGATGCGACGGAACCCAATGCCCCCTCTGCCGCGAACTTTTCCCCGACCGCAAAAATCCGGTCAAAACTAATAAGTAGACGTTGGCCCACAGAACACGCAGAAGTTCGCAGAAAGGCACATATATCATTATATGATATATCTACCCGGACCTCCGGTTGCCCTAAGTTTCCAAACACTGGAACCGGCGGAGCCGGGACTTATTTTTGGAGCAGGCGCTGGAAGGCTTCGCGCAAGGCGGGGACGGTGAATGCCTCTGCATCCACTTCGGTGAAACGGCGGCCGATGTCCTCTGGATGATGCGAATCGGAAAACCGAACCATCGGCCACTTTTCCGTACCGGACGGTGGAACCTGAGAAACCACCTCCACGGCGTCGTACGGTAGATCAGGCAAAAACCCGAGTTGGGAAATTGCGCCCAGATAGGGGCGATCGATGTGCGACGGAATGCACAGCGCCCCGGCCTCGAGTGCCATCGGCACTAAATCAAAAAAAGAAATGGTTGTGGCGGCAAATAAAAGTTTATCGGCAAACCCCGTCACGTCTCCATCGACGGTCACAATGGGTTGTTGTCCAAAACGATCCGGATCGTTGGGAA
>Ga0307929_1001807_pt1 | contig 15077 bp, 14 predicted proteins | sample AceLakmetage1330_FD_203160 | JGI IMG/M metagenome (GOLD analysis project Ga0307929, IMG submission 203160) | Saline water microbial communities from Ace Lake, Antarctica - #1330 | ecosystem: Environmental > Aquatic > Non-marine Saline and Alkaline > Saline | place: Antarctica: Ace Lake...
TAATACCCCCATCAGCAGGACATTCGGGACAGGAAGGGAGTGAAGCCACCGCGGCCCCCAGATTTACCCGTGGCTTCGTAATGGCCACTTTTTCGTCCGTGATAAGGTCCCCGCTATTGACGAGCCTTGATTTAACCAGGTTCGGTGAGAGAAAAATGCCGTTGATTGTTTTATTAGCGCTTTGCAGACACGCAGCAGCCCCGGCTGCATAAGGGCACGCAGCGGAAGTACCGCCAAAACCGTTGGCTGTATCATAATATCCGCCCCCCATTTTTGTGGTGATAGCCCGGTTGGAAGGTGCCAGGAGGTCCAGAAAAGAGGCAGTGTTGGAGTAAACAGTCACCCGATCGGATGTTGCTTCTTGCCGTGAATACCAGCATGATCCCAAGGACTTGCTGGCGCAAGAATCGAAAGAAACGCACCAGTTTATGGGTGATGTTGTATATCTGGCGTCATAGACAGCACCGACTGAAATCACATGAGAAATACACGAGGGCCAACTTGTTGAGTCGCAATACCCATCGTTGCCTGAAGAAACAAAAAGTGTGATACCTACAGATACGGCATTCGCCGCCGCAGCGGTCATGGTGGGGGAGGCATTGTCGCACGCAGTGTCATACCCAACAGCCCCCCCGAAACTCGTACTGATAATCATAATGGGGTTGTCTGGATCATCATTCTGATGGGTGACGCACCACTCCCAGGCCTCGATCATATCCGATGACGAGGCGCTTCCCCCGGTTGCGGTATTCGTTATTTTCAACGCATAAATCCTGGCACCATTCGCCACACCGCCAATATAGTCTCCTACCGTTCCAAGATCACCGGCAGCAATTCCGGCGCAGGCAGTCCCGTGTCCGTTTTGATCCAATGGATCATTTTTATTCTCTCCACAATCGTATCCACCAATCACCTTTGAATTGGGAAACACGCCACCGCCTAAACGGGGATGGGTGTAATCAACACCGGTATCGCAGATTGCAACGGACACCCCACTCCCATCATAAGTGCTTCTGACCGCTGCTGCATTCATCAAAGGGATTCCCTGGGCCAGATTGGGGTAAAGAATCCTGTCTTTTTCAATGGAGATGACGTCCTCATTATTGATGAGTGCTTGAAGCCCTTTTACTGTCACCTGGGCAGAAAACCCATAGATGTATTTGAAACGATTGGTAATTGTGGTCTCTTGCGTGTTTATTCCACCAATCACCCGGTCCAGCGCATTGCGTACATCATTTGTCAGCTGTTTTCGAAGGTTTCTGCTTCTCAGATTTGCCCGGGTGTTTACATCACCCGGCTGTCTCAAATTTATAATGACGCGGGTTGTGGATCTCCCTTTCGTAAAATCAGACAAAAGAGACGGAGAGTTGGTCAACTTCGGACTCTCTGAAAGCCTTTGCAGAATCCTTTCATTATCTCCTTCTGAAAAGCATAAGGATGGGATCAAGACCATGGCAATGCCTAAAAGAAACCATTGCCCGGTTTTAAAAAGCCGGTAAAACCCTTTTGTAGAAGTGGTTTTCAATCGTTGTTCCTTTAGACTCTATGTTGTCAATTCGTTTCCATCCACTATTGAAAATTATAAGGATAGTCCGATTAAGCGTCAAGAAAAAGATATAATCTTCAGGGTTTAGTACTCCACGACTCCAACCATCAGTGCTTCTCCACCTTCATTTTCAATTTGAAACGTCCGCTTCTGATCCTACTTTCTTCTATTGACCTGCAGATCTCTCTCTATTACATTATACCTAAAACCTGCATTCAGTATTTTCGAAGAGAGTTGAAAATATCCGTATTTCACTATGTTAGTTAAATCACTAAGGCTGACTTGACGACACCCTAATGTCGTAGATCCCGCCCGCTGTTTGCGGGGCTGCTCGAAAAAATAAGGACTTTCGAAGTCTGCGCTTATCTGACCATTTATTTCGGAACGTGAACCCTTCGGGAGCGCCTCTTTTACCAAATCTACCGCGTTATAAAGCGCTTGCAGTGTGAAAATACGGCTGCGCGCTTGATGCCTTGTATCTTTGGCAAAAACTACGCTTGCAGGATTTAGGTTATACTGAACTTTTATTTGGTTTTGGTTATTTTATCCTGCTTTTCTTTTTGTCCCTTTTACCCTATAGCTGTCAGGAGGATTTTTCGCTATGAAAACTCCCTACTGGAATCCCTACCTGGAAACCCTGTCGCCGGAAGCGCTCAGGGATATTCAAATAAAGAAGTTTCAGAACATGGTTGCCTGGGCCTATGATCGCTCCCCCTACTACCGGGATCTTTATAAGGAGGCTGGTCTTGAACCGGGTGATATACAATCCTGGGACGATATATCCAAAATCCCCAAAATGGATAAGGCCCGACTCAAAGAGGGGCAGGAAGGTGATCCATTCCCCTATGGCCGACTGCTCTGCCAGCCCATTGAGGAAATTGCAGAATTTCGACAGACATCGGGAACTACCGGAAAACCGGTTTACCAGGCAGATTCCTGGGCGGATTGGGAATGGTGGTCCGAATCCTGGTGCTATATCCTCTGGGCCCAGGGATACCGTGCGAGGGACCGGGTATTTTTCCCTTTTGGTTACAACATATTTGTGGCTTTCTGGGCTGCCCATTATGCAGCGGAAAGGCTGGGCTGTGAAGTGGTTCCGGGAGGAGTTCTGGATACGGCGGCCCGTGTTCTTAAAATGCAGGAACTGAAAACAACGGCCATGATGGGAACCCCAACCTACCTGCTCAACATGGCGGATGTCGCCCGGAAACGCCTGGGGATATCTCCAGAGACTCTGCCTATCGAACGAATCACCTGCGCCGGGGAACCGGGGGCGTCTATTCCGGCCACCAAGAAAAGGCTGGAGGATGCCTGGGGGGCAAAAGTGTTTGACCACGCCGGCGCCACCGAGATCGGCGCCTGGAGCTACGAATGTATGGAACAGCCGGGAGGGCTTCACGTTAACGAAGGATTGTTTCTGGTAGAAATTGAAGATGTGGATACCGGTGCTCTTATTACGGAACCAGGGCAAAAAGGAAAGATGATCATCACCGCCCTTGACCGCTTCGCCCAACCCTGCATCCGTTTTGACTCCAAGGATATTATTGAGTGGCAGAAAGGGTCATGCCCCTGTGGTCGAACTTATCGTCTGATCAAAGGTGGCGTTCAGGGACGGTCTGATGATATCACCAAAGTCAAGGGTGTGCTTCTCTCCCCTTCCGCCATTGAAGAAGTGGTTCGCTCATTTTCAGAACTTTCCGATGAATATGAAGTTACGGTGGAGCGAATCGATGACAATGAAAAAATTACTCTGAAAATTGAACTGGTTCCAGGGGCCGAGTCCAACGAAAAAGATGTTTTGGCCCGTTTGTCCAACGCCCTTCGGTTAAATACCAACCTGGGGTATGCTATCGAAGTCCATCCCCTGGGTTCCCTTCCCCGGTACGAAATGAAGGCCAGGAGATTCAAGGACTTGAGGAAGATTCATTAGGAAAGGATGGCCATGGAAACAGAAAAATTGGATAGAATTAGAGAAAGTGTGGAAAACCTCACGAGGGACGCGGAAATACTTTTAAGCCAGTCAGAGGATTTCCCAGCCCTTCAGCAGAATACGAAGAGAATAAACGCGTGCATACGCATGATGCAGATTGCCTTGGGGCAGGTGACCATGAGACCATAGAGGGCAGTAGGGAGTAAGGAATAGGGAGTAAGCAGCAGGCAAGTGCGTGGTGTCTGGTTACCAGATTCCCATTCTTCGGATTGAGGGAAAGCAGAGTAAAGCGATTCCGGAACGAGTTTTTCCACTTATAGCGGGATCAGATCGAGAAAGAAACTTTTCCCATGGGGTCTCGCGCAGGGACGCAGAGGCGAGAGAACGACAGGTTTCAGATATTTTCAATCGCAAATCGACAATCGACAATATTCACTGAAGCTTCTGTGTGAACGGCGTCCCGCCGCGATTTTCCGGGTTTCTCGGATTATCGACTCCTGCTTCATGCAAATCCGGTCGTGGCAGGATGCCACTCACACAAGGTGGGAACCCATGATCCGAACCTCTGAACCCAAATGAAAATAGCTCATCGCGTATCAGCGTGACGAATCGTTTGTTCCGAAACGGGGGGGGGAATGTAAACCGGAAAATGAAGGATGCCATAATGATATGGTATTTCCCCGGATCCGTGAAAATAAGAAAAGGACGAGGTGAAGTCAGAATATGGCTATATAAAAGAACTGCCGGCTGCGGGGCCAGGACCAAGAGGGCAAGCAGGAGCAGTGCTGGCAGGACACAGCGGAAATGGCCCTTGGTGGTCTGGATGGTGGTTCATGTTTAATCTAGCCCTTTTTGCGTAAACTGCCGGTGGTGTCCACCGACCGAAGATTGGCCAACTCCTGCTCGCTGGGTTCGGGCACCATCTTCACCTCGTCGATCACCTTCAGGTCCCAGCCGGTGTTTTCCTTGACCTTCTCCACGTTAGTGAAGGGGTAATAGGCCTCCAGGTAGAACTCCTTGCTCTCAGGGTCCGGCCGCAGGATACCCAGGGTGGAAATGATGGCCGAGGGGCCACCTCCCACGAAGCCGGCACGCTCACGGGCGTCGCCGCCGTCCAGGTAGCCAGGGCTGGAGATGTAATCCACCTTTTCGATGAAGCGGCGCTTCTCGTGGCTGGCCATGATCAAATAGCTCTTGGCCCCAACGGAGATGTCGTTGGCTCCGCCCGAACCGTTCAACCGCACCCGGGGCGGGGTGTACTTGCCTAGCTTCCAGGGCGGTTCCTCCCAGATGCCGGTGGTGTTGACGTTGCCATACTTGTCCACCTGGGCCGCGCCGATCACCGCGTTGTCACAACGGCCCGAGGCCACCAAAAAGCCCAGGGCGTCGATGGCGTTGGTGAAGCTGGTGGCGTTGGCGCTGATGCGGTTGCACTCGATGCCCCAGGGCAGGCCGCCCACCGGTGTGGAACCATAGACCCCGCCCTCGGTAAAGGGCATCAGGTTTGGGGCGTGGTTTTTTTGGGCGAAGTATCCGGCCAGCATGGAAAGCCCAACGCCCAGGATGATGAGCTGACCGTCTTTTATCTCGCGGCCGGTAACGATGGTCATGAACTCTTGCTTGGTGTATTCCATGGTCTAGCCCTCCTTCCGGTCCATCAGTTCCTTGATCTGCGCCTCGCTCTTGATCCACTTGCGGTAGGGGTCCATCAAAAAGCCGGTCTCGGTGGCGCTGACCATCTCGATCTTATCCTGCCCGATCAGGTCCAGGTATTCCTGTGGGGTGTTGTAGGCATGCACCCACTCCTTGCAGTATTCCTCGGTTTCCTCTGCGGTCTTCATGGCCTTGTTCATCATGAACATGTGCTCCTCGTCGCTGTCGTACAGCCCGCAGGAGGCCTGGGGCCAGGAGCACATGGGCCAGTACACCACCGCGTCCACCACCTCGGCGATGATGCGCACCAGGTTGGGATACTGGCGCATGCAGTCGGTGTCCACGATCTGGTCTGCAACCAGCACCACCTTTTCAGCCGCCCGGGACATCTCAAAGCGGCTCCACTCGCTCCCCAGCATGATGGCGTTGCCATATATGTCGGCCATGGTCACGTGGATGGCAGCCAACTCCGGCCGCAGGGACCGAAAGGCGCCCAGGGTCCGGCCGGTAAAGGGGTCGGTTATGGTAGGAATCTTTTCGGTTGCTGGATAGCTGTCGGGGCTATCGCCTGAGCACCACTGTTGGTCGTTGGAGATGTTCACCGTGGCCGGCACGAATGGCCAGTTCATGGCTCCGCCAAAAAGCCGAAAGGCCATGGCTCCGTTTGAGTAGTCCTCGATAATGGTCTGACCGCTGGTGATCGCGCGGTTGAGGCCGTTGGCAAAGCCATATACCTCCAGGCCCGAAAAGCCCACCTCGCAGCGCCGCACCGCCCCGACCGCGGCCAGCAGGTTCACCTGGCTGGAGCCGCAGTGGCAGATGACGTTCAGGTCCTTCCTGCCCTGTTTGACCATCTCTTTGCCAAAGGCCACTGAGTCTGAACCAACCGGGAAGGCGGCTCCGTGGCAATAGGTCATTCCGTCCCAGGTGTAGGACGTCACCGCCTCCTGCATGGAAATAAGCTTGTTTTGCAAGTGAAAACCTCCTTTTGTCCTTTGGCGCGCCCACCTTTCTCTCAAGAGAGAGGTCTGGCGGGATTTCATCGGTCGCGCAAGTGCTGTTCTGATGCCGAAAGTTATACGCAGCAATCATGCAAAAGTCAATTGGAAGGCTGGAATTTAGCCTTCGAAAAAAGTGGGGGGCGGATGGCAGGGAAAGCGGCGAAACCGTTTAATTGGGATGGTGTTTCGGCTAAAAATATTGTATACGTTTAATATAGTTCGTGCCCATCCATTAATGTAATTTTGGGCACTATGTGTTTCCAATTCAGAAATGAGCATTTTTTCGCAAGGTCAAGAAAAACAAGGGTTTGCGCGGAGACGTACGATAGTACGTCGCACAAGGAAACCCGCAGTTTGACGCCGACATTGCGGAAAAGGGCCATTTATGGATGGAAACTAGTTCTGAGTGCGTATATCACTCTACCATTCGGGAACCGCATAAATACCTTTGAGGAGGAAACATGGCATATAAATACATTATAAGCGAGGTCAAGGACCGCATCGGCATACTGACCCTTGACCGTCCGGACAAAATGAACGGCCTGGGCAAGGATATGGAAGACGAAATCACCGACTGTCTGCAGACCTGGGGCGACGGCCGCGAGGTCAAGGTGGTCATTATAAAGGGTAACGGCAAGGTGTTCTGCTCGGGGCACGATCGCACCGAGGTGCTCGACGGCACGCCCAGCTCCATCCGCACTCTGTTCCAGACCTCATACAAGATGATGAGCGTCATGCACCAGGTGCCCATGCCCATCATCGCCCAGGTGCATGGCATCGCCATGGCCGGGGGTTGCCACCTGGTAGCTGCCTGCGACTTGGTAGTTGCTGCGGAAAACGGCGCACAGTTCGGCATGACAGGCCTGAAGATCGGCTACAATTGTTCCACCCCAACCGTTGCGGTCAGCCGGGCGGTAGGCCAGAAGAAATGTCTGGAAATGTTATTCACTGGTGACCTTTACTCCGCGCAAGAAGCCCTGGATATGGGCCTGATCAACCGGATGGTGCCCGATGTTAAGCTGGAAGAGGATACCTGGGCCTTTGCCCAGAAGATTGCCAAGGGCAGCCGCGTGGTTTTGGGCGTATCCAAACAGGTCTACTACGGCCAGATCGACATGACCGAGGACCAGGCCTATCATTATGCCAAGGAAATGATGGCCATCGGCGCCTTGCTGCCTGATGCGGTGGAGGGATTCACCGCGGCCATCGAGCGGCGCGAGCCTAATTTTCCTGAGGAATAGATCAGTATAGCCCCTTACCTATCCCATGACGGAGATGACCGAGCAGATTTCTTTAAAGACGTATGAGTCTCATGTTCTGGAATACGACAACCAGGTGGCGGATGTCTGCCATCCGGTGGGCATTCACCATTGCGGATCCGTTGGCGAGGTGTTGGATGAATATGCGAAGGTGCACCATCTGGAATTTATCGAGATCGGCTTCGGGTCGGATGTCAAACGGACCCGGAAGGTATGCGGTCCTGGCGTGGCGGTCAATACCCGCATCAGCCCTGTGTTGATGAAGAACGGCACACCGGAAGAAGCTCCATGGGGAATGCCCGTGGAGCCTCTTCTGTTTACAAACCAGCAGTGAGAAGTCGCTATTTTTCGTTCTTTAGAGTGTTGTAAAGATCGAAGGCCTTCTCGGGCTTTTCGAGATCGTGGACCACAGCTCCGACTGCTTGAATCATGGCTATGGGGTCCCCAGCCTGAAAAACGTTTCGACCCATGTCCACCCCGGAGGCCCCCTGGTCGACAGCTTGATATGCCATGGTCAGGGCATCCAGTTCGGGCATCTTTTTGCCGCCGGCCAGCACAATGGGCACCGGGCAGCAGGCGGTTACCTGCTCGAAATTGTCGCAGAAATAGGTCTTGACCACGTGGGCGCCGTTTTCCGCGCACACACGGGATGCCATGCTCAGGTAACGGGCGTCCCTGGCCATATCCTTGCCAACCGCGGTTACGCCGAGGGTGGGGATTCCGTAGCGGGTTCCCAGGTCTACTGCCCGGGTCAAATTACGGATGGTCACAGCCTCGTATTTGTCCCCTATTCCCACCATGACTGCCAGGAGAGAAGCATTCAACCGAGCCGCCTCTTCTATATCCATGACACATTCGTCATTGAGCTCCGTGAGAACAGTGCTCCCAGCGGAATATCGGAGAGAAATCGGCTTCCCGGCAGTGGGCGGTACAATGGATCGCAATGCCCCCCTGGTGCACATGAGACAGTCGGCATAGGGGATCAACGGCACAATGGTCAGGTCCATCCGTTCCAGCCCTGATGTGGGCCCCATGATGTAACCATGGTCAAAGGCCAGCATCACAGTCCGACCGGACGACGGCCTGAATATGCGGGCCAGACGATCTTTCATGCCCCACTCCAACGAATTGGATCCCTTGAGGAAAAAGCCCTCGGTCTTTTGGGCAATATTTGTATAATATTGATCTCCTTCTTTTATTTCATCCATGTCAGGCATGGTCATTTCTCCTTCTAACAATTGTAATGAGGAACACTGATTTTTCTTTCTTCATGTCCTTCATGTTCTTTATGGTTAAAACCTACTTGTTTTCCTACGCCGTTCAATTTGCTTCTGAAAAGCCCTGGAACAGATAAGACATGGAGGTGGCTCCCGGATCCTGAGTTCCCAGGACCCGTTCACCCAGGTTTTTAGCACGCCCGTAACCGGCAGTGAAATCCTTGGTGGACACAGCACCCTTTTGAGCGGCTTCGGCTGCATTGGCCAGGGCTTCTTTGATGGACTTCCCGGCATCGGCGGCCTCCCGGATAGCCGAAACGGCCGGCAGGAGGGCATCCATGAGGGTTTTGTCCCCCACTTGGGCCTTTGTCTGGCGGCTTACACCGGCCAGTCCCGCTTCAAACATGGCCGCAAGGGTAGGGCAATCGATGGTCTCCTGCTCTCCTATTCCCTTTCCCAGACCCATGAGAAATGAGCCCAGGAGCGGGCCTATGGCGCCGCCGTCCACCCCCATCACACCCCAGCCCACGTCCTTCAGCAATCCTTTGACGTCTGTTTTATCAGAATCCCGGACGACTTTCTCCGCGATATCCATGGCCCTCGATATACTCGTGCCATGATCTCCGTCTCCGATGGCTGAGTCGAGCCTGGTCAATTCATCCCGATTGGCCCGGATCTTGTCCGCGGAGGACAGGATCATTCGAGCTATGTCATCATAGGCAATGGTGTCAGACATACGAACCTCTTCTTTTTTCAATATTCAAGAATGTCAGCGAGTGCCCGTTTATACAACCTAATTGTGGGCATGGTTGGTTTCCAATTCAGAAATGAGCAATTTTTCGCAAGGTCTAGGAGAACAAGGGTTTGTGCGGAGACGTACGATAGTACGTCGCACAAGGAAACCCGCAGTTTGACGACGACATTGCGGAAAAGGGCCATTTATGGATGGAAACTAGCGTACTGTCATGTATGGGGTGTCACAAGGGGCATCCCACCACTTCAGCAATTCATCGTCCATTTTAGCAAAGATCATCTGAAAACCGGCCATTTCCTGCACGGTCAGGTATTCACCCACAATGGAGCGCGCAACTTCAATGCCCTGGTCTTCCAGGATTTTTTTTGTATGTCGAAAGACGATGAAAAGCTCCATCAAGGTGGTTGCGCCGGCGCCGTTCAACATCACCAGAACCTTGTCGCCTTTTTTTGCATTTACCGCCTTTATGAGCTGGGGGGCCATGGCTTCGGCCGTCTCATTGGCAGTCATCATTTTGGACTCGCCGGTACCGGCTTCCCCGTGCTGTCCCATGCCGATTTCCATCTCGTCATCGGCAAGATCAAAAATAGCTTCCCCGGTGGAGGGATGGGTAGCCGTCTTTAACGCTACGGCCAGCGTGGCCATATTATTATTCATATTCTCGGCAACGCCATAGACTTCGTCCAGGCTGCAGCCGGCTTCAGCGGCGCCGCCGGCCACTTTGTAAACGAGTACGCATCCTCCCAGGCCCCGTTTGTCTTCAATGGGGGCATCAATTCCAGGCGCGATGTCTTCATGGGTCAAAATCATTTTGCCTTTGAAGTCATCGGCCATATCCAGGGCGGCGTTGGCGCTCAGGACATCGCCTGCATGGTTCAGAACTATAAACAGGACACCGGCATCGCGGTTGGCTTTTTCGAGGGCTTCAAGTACTTTCGGGGGTCCCGGGGCTGCAAAGATATCCCCTACCACGCTGATATCCAGCATCCCTTCACCCACAAATCCGCTCAAGGCCGGTTCATGGCCCGCCCCTCCGAGGGTGACCAGGGCGACCTTTCCATCGTCTTTCTTGTTGGCCCTTACGACCATTTTTCCTGATTCCAGGGCCACCTTTTTGGGGTAGGCTTTTACATACCCGTCTAACAGTTCCGAGGTCAGATCGGCAGGATCATTGATAAATTTTTTCATAGTCATGGAATTGTTCTCCTTTCTTTTCTTAATGAAATTAGCGTGATACCAAAAAAAAGCGGTTACCAGCTAAAAGCTGCAATCAGCGCTTAGCTATTAGTACCTTATCACTTAGTTTTCTGTCACAAAAAACAAGAAAATCTTTGCGCCTTCGCCGGTATCCCTGCTGCGTCTTTGTGCGAGACATTTTGGTTGCGGCTTCGCCGCCTTAGCTATTCGTCCATCTGAACCAATTCCAGCTTTTCATCGTTTGGTCCTCTGAAGTAGCAGATCTTTACCTTGTCATTCCCTTCAAAAGGAAACATGACCTCAGAGGGCTCATAGCCCAAGTCTCTGAGATGGGCGCACATGGCCTCGATATTCTGTACCTGAAAACCGATATGCCCGGAGGCATAACCGCTCTCCTTGCCTCGCCATTTGTCCAACTGGAGCAGTTCAACCATCGCGTCCCCTTCACTGAGGTTCCCCGTGGCGATATCCAACCTGTTCACGGAAAATGTTTCTTCGGGGAAGTCGACGCCCAGAGCCTCTTTGTAAAAGGCCGCTGTTTTTTCATAGTTGGGCACGGTATATGCGTACAAAATCATTTTTGCTTTTTCCGGGGCTTCTTTCATGTTCAGTCTCCTTTCTTTTGGCCGTACAGGGTGACCGGTTTACTGCAATTTTTTGCCTCAACGCGTATTTGCGTGATCCTCGATCTTTGTCTAAAATAGGTTTTGCACAGGTGTCAGGTGTCAGGTGTCAGGGAAAAACCAGAATAATATCGGTTCCACTAACGAAAATATCACCTGGTTATTCTGCATTGAATTACAACATGGGGGTAGTAGGCCCTAAATACTGACACCTGACACCTGACACCTGACACCTGACGTCTAGGTTGCGAAAAATGCCTTTTTTCCACCCCAATCCGCGAAAAACCCACTTTTTTTATTTCTCCTCTAAGAGCTTAACGGCTGCATGGACCCGCTGCTGTTTCCCGTCAAAAATCACCATTCGATCCACTGAAAAATCGACCCACACCGACGCCGCCTCGAGAAGTTCAGGAGAAGGGTCGGTTACTTTGGCTTTGACCTCCACGGCGCCGATTTCCAGGATGTAGAGATATTGTCCCCCCACCGTAATGTATTTTCGTTTGACTTTGGCTTCCACGGCATTACCCGACGCCGATTCGGAGAGCCGAATGTGTTCCGGCCGAATGCCGATGCCGGCCCCTTGACCCAACGTTCCGTCGTCCACTCGCACCGGGGATCGTAAAAAGTTTGAGGACAACTGGCTCTTCCCATCAACAACCCTGCAATCGGCTTTGACAAAGTTCATTCCCGGGTTGCCCAGAAACCACCCGCCGAAAACGTCTTCCGGTTCATTGTATAGGATGCGAGGTTCATTGCACTGGACGATCCTGCCATTTTCCATCAAAGCGATCTGGTCTGCCAGGGTCATGGCCTCGGTTTGATCGTGGGTCACATAGACGATTACCTGATTCAACTTCTTGGAAAGCGCTTTAAAAAAATGCGAAAATTGAACCTTTGAATTGGCATCAATGTTGGTCATGGGTTCATCAAACAAAATGATGTCCGGACGATAGGCGATGGCCCTGGCCACGGAGACCTTCTGCCGGGATACATTATCCAACTCCGAAGTGTCTTTCCCGGCCTGGTCTTCAAGGTTCAGCAATGCCAACGCCTCTTCGATCCGCTGTTTACGCTGGGCTTCGGACAGTTTCTTTTTTAGAAGGGGCAATTCAATGTTTCTGTAAACCGTGATCCCCCGATAGACCACCGGATATTGAAAGACCATGCCGATGTTCCGTTTTCGCGGAGGGAGTCTCGTCATATCCCTGTCCCCGAAATAGATGCTCCCCCCGGTCGGTTCTTCTAATCCTGCGATCATTCTCAGCAACGTGGTTTTGCCGCATCCGGATGGCCCCAGAAGGCAGGTAACCTTGCCCTCCGGAAAGGAAAAGGAAAGGTCATCCACGGCTACTATATCACCGAAGTTTTTGGTTAGATTCTTTATTCTAATTTCAGACATCGACGTTTCCTGTACCTTTTCCCAGTCTGGTCCCTGTGGCTTCATCGAAGACGAAAAGGGCCTTGGCATCCATGCAGATGCTGATCTGATCGCCCACGTCGTATTCTCCATTTTGGGAACTGGGAGTCACCATGGTCAGGCTGGCATCCTGAATATTGAGATACAATATCTCTTCGGCCCCCAGGTCTTCCCTGAGATAGATCTCCGCGCCGAGGCAACCGGTTGTTTTGTCCGATGTCTTCCGGAGGTTTTCCGGGCGAACCGCCACCATCACCTTTTTGAAGTCCTCCCCGGAAGAGCTTTCTTCATCCATGACCATGGGAAATGAAAACAAATCGGTCTCACACCATATTTCAGAGGCTTTTCGAGACAGCTTTCCCGTAAACAGGTTGGCACGGGGAAATCCAAGAATATCCATGGTGGCTAAATGACTGGGATGGCCATAAATTTTCTGGGGTTTCCCGACTTCGCAGATCGTTCTTTCGTGGAGGACGGCAATTCTTTCGGCCAATGCCAGCGATTCGATGGGGTCGGACGTGGTATAGAGGAAGCAGGCATTCATTTCTTCCTGGAGCGTTCTGAGATCGTCGATCAACTGCTCCCGCAGTTTAAAATCCAAACCGGCCAGCGGATCGTCAAAAAGATAGATATCCGTCTCTTTTACAATGCCTCTTGCTACGGCCACGCGCTGCTTCTGGCCGCCGCTTAACTGGGTGGGCAGTTTGTTCAGCAGATCTTCAATATGCAGCATGGCGGCGGCGCGGTTGACTACCGGCCCTATTTCCGACGCCGGCTTTTTCATGAGTTGCAGAGGATAGGCAATGTTCTGGGAAATGGTTTTGTGGGGGTACAGGGCGAAATCCTGAGGGACATACCCTATATTTCTCAGTTTGGGCGGCATGTTGTGGACATCCTTACCCCGAAGCAAAATGGTACCCTGGTCCGGTTTCTCCAGGCCCATCAATAACCGCAACAGCACGGTTTTTCCTGAGGATGGAAGCCCGTACACGACCATGAAGTCATCCCTATTTACAGAGAGATGAACCTCTTCCAGTACCTGTAAAGGACTATAATTCTTTGAAACACCGTCTAATTGGAAAACCTTATCCATCCGTTACCGTCCTATCTTTATGAGAACCGGGGCCAGTAAAATTCCTCCAACGAAAACACAGACCACAATGACAAAGGCGATGATCATGATCTTTTTAGCTTCCTTAAAGGAGGCCTCCGAAGGCATATTGCCAAAGGCCATCTGGGAGAGAGCCGATATAATGAGAAGCACCAGCCCTGCATTGTAAAGGGCCATATTTATTTGTTGGATAATGAGTACAAAGCTGATGATCATGGAAATAATGACAGCGGTTTGCATTTTCGCGGCAAAGGCGGCTTTTGTTTTCATGTTTATACCTCCCCCCTGACCGTACCGAAAGTCATACCGACCAGCAGATATTTCTGGAAAAAGAAGATGAAAATAATGAGTGGTACACTGTAAAGAGAAGTGACGGCAGCAATAAAATCCCATTGTATGGCGCCGCCCGCACTAATTCCCTGGGCCAGTCCCACCGGGACTGTAGCCGTTGTCTTTCCACCGATAATATAGTTGAACAGAAACTCATTCCAGACAAAGATCATATTGAAAATGAAGGCGGCGATCAGCCCCGGCTTTACCTGGGGTAGGACTACCTTGAAGATGATATGCATTCTCGACCCGCCATTGACCAGCGCTGTTTCGTCAAAACGCTCCGAGACGCCATCAATAAACCCTTTTAGAATCCAGACGGAGAAAGGGATGCTGAACATGGCATAGAAAAGGATGATCCCCGGATAAGTTCCTTTCCAGCCCGATGCCGCATAGAGGAGGTAGATAGGCACCACCACGGCGGCGGCCGGTACCATCCTCATGGAAAGGAGCAAAAACATGATCAGATCGGTCCCTTTGGGTTTAAATCTTGAGAAACTATACGCGGCTAAAAAAGACACCACCACAGCAATAATTACTGCGCTCAACGACATGAAAATGCTGTTCATGAGCTCTTTGGTGAAGTTGAACATGTCAAAGAGGCCCGTATAGTTTTTCAACGTGGGAACAAAGAACCATTCGGGCGGAAGGGTAAGGATCTGCGCCCTCGTCTTCAGAGAACAGATAATCATCCAAAGTATGGGCGAAAAAAAGAGGATGGAAATGCCCCACAGAAACAGATGATAGAGGGATCTTTTTATTCTATGTTTGCGATCTTGACCTTCCATATCAGCCCGCGGCCTCCTTCTTTTTGAACACGTGCAGGTAAATGGATGTAAAGGCTATGGCGATAAGCAGGGCGATAATCGCCAGGGCCGAAGCCTGTCCCATGGTAAAAGCGTTAAATGCCTGGCGGTACAGGGTGATGCCGATGAGTTCGGTGGCGTTGCCGGGTCCTCCCCGAGTCATGGTGAAAATGATATCCATGGATTTAAAGGAATCGATGGTCCTCAAGAGGATACCCAGCATGAGGATAAAT
>Ga0307929_1001809_pt1 | contig 15075 bp, 5 predicted proteins | sample AceLakmetage1330_FD_203160 | JGI IMG/M metagenome (GOLD analysis project Ga0307929, IMG submission 203160) | Saline water microbial communities from Ace Lake, Antarctica - #1330 | ecosystem: Environmental > Aquatic > Non-marine Saline and Alkaline > Saline | place: Antarctica: Ace Lake...
CAATATTCTCTGGACTTTCTTTGCCCATGGTTGCCTTAGCTCTAGGAACTTCTACTTTGACTTCCATATGCTCAACCATTTTTGGTTGTGCAGCTTCTTTCTTGATTTGATCGTCTTTTTTATCATCTTTAGCAATTACCGTTCCTTTAATTTCGGTTGAAATTGCTGGCATATCTTTCTGGATTTCTTTTTCCTTACCCATATATGCTGCATCTGCTGGGACATCTGGCAATTCTGCTTTAACATCTATATTATCTGGACTTTCTTTACCCATAGTAGCTTTCCCTTCTGGAATGGATGGACCATCCATTTTTTTGTTAATGTTATCTGGACCTTCTTTACCAAGTTCTGCTTTGCCACGAGGCATATCTTTGACATTCTTCTCAATATTTTTTACCATTTCAGGTTTCTTAGCTTCCTTGGTGATTTCAGGTTTCTTAGCTTCCTTGGTGATTTTGGGCGTAGCTTTTGCTGCAAGAGGGACTTTTTCTTCTGCCACTTCTCCTGCCACTTCTCCTGCCACTTCTCCTGCCACTTCTAATGCACTACCACTTCCCAATTCTGGCGAACCTTCTTCAATTTCAATTTCAACACTATCAGCAGGAGCAGTTTCAACTGCAACATCGGTGGCGTCTTCCAACTTAACCTTAAGTTCTTCTGCCACGTCTAATGGCATTTCTACTGTCACAGTTTCTTCTGCCTTGTTAACAGGAGACAAAGCATCTCCTATGTCGCCTTCATCTGTAACCAGATTGGCTTCTGTGTCATCTTCGTATGATTTGTCATTCATAATATCCAACTCCTCCTCATTTAAATCAGCTTCACCATTGAAAGCCATAAGAAATATATTGTCGTCTTCTTTTGTAGCATATTTTTTCTTTAGGGCGTTGCAAATAATGCCAGCCTGTGCTTGTTTATATCCCTTACCAAGTTGGTCTTTAAAACATTTCGCCATTGGGTCTTCTTGCGACATAGCTTCTGCCAACTTGTTCATCTTTTTAATGCTTGTAAACCCGTATCTTTCAAGTTCCTTACAGACACAATCTGCTAAAGGTTTACCTTTGCATGGTCCAAACGTAGAAACCGCATTGGCTCCCCATCTTCTGGCAAGTCGTTCTATGCAATTAGCCATTGGGAACTTGCTACCTTGTGCCTTTTTTATCATCTTGAAAACGTGGACCTTGGCAGCAAATTTCTTAGCTGCTTCCTTGCACGACTCACAATTGGAACTTGCTTTCTTAGGATCAAGTTTCCAAGTAACGTTCAATACGCCTTCTTCTGGTTTATTAACATTAATCAGGGTGTCGTGTTCGAACTTAGTTTCGCAGGCAGGGCAAATACATTCTGTATGTCCAGCAACTTTTACTACTGGTTTACACTCTGTTTGTCCACAACCTGGGCAAACATAGCCCTTACTTTTTTCTAGCGAAGCCAATTTGATGATAACATCTTTATTCAGCTTAATACTTGCTGCTACTGGCATTTCTGGCAATTCAGGCTCCTTAGGTTCAGGTATTTTCTTACCTTCTTCCTCAAAGGACAAATCTGCTGGGTTCAATACTTGAATATTTACAGATATTTCATATTCGGCTCCGCAATCCTTGCAAGAGCAGAAACCAGGTTCTTTACCTTTACCGCCGATATCCACGTTTTCGGAACCGCAAAATGGACACTTAGATCCAGCTGGGAACTGACCAGGTTTGTCTGCTTCACCTATTCCAGCTTCAGGTTCATCTTCAGTCAAACTTTGAACGGTTTCACCCATAGCAGGTTCTGGTGTAGCTATTGGAGCAGCCGTATTAGGTTGCCCACCCATACCCATTCCAGGAGCCTGATTAGGAGTTTGAGCTATTTTCTTTATTATAACTTTTGAACTTGCTCCAATAGGGGGAACAGGTGTTGGTGCTATTTCTGGGGCTGGAACTGCTGAAGCAGGTTCTGCCGATGTTAAAGGGGCTTCTGCAGGAGTTTCCCCAAGCAAATTGTCCAAGTTCTCTCCAGTAGTATCACCTTCAGGAGTCGTTTCGGAAGGAGTGATTTCGTCTTCTGCCGGTGGCAAGGAAACATCTATTTGCTGATCTTCTCCATCTTCTGTCGAAATAGCAATATCAACTCTACCTTTTTCATCAATCTTGACATTGGTTATGCCAGCTAACTTAATGCTATTTGACACACATGCTCCTTGGGCAAACCCAGCTATAATTTTCTTTGCAAGAGCCTTATCTTTTGCCACTATGTCCTTTTCTAATCCGATTTCTTCTAATGAAGTTTGGATAACATGGGATGCCTTTTTAGCAATAGAAGCTTCTTTTTTAAGGCTAGCAACGATTTCTTTTCTCTCGCCTGTACGTTTCTCTTTAGAAGTTTTACCAGAAGCTTCTTCTGATTTAAGAGCATCCTTGATTTCATCTTTCCTTGATTTAACTTCTTTTGAAGATTCAACTTCGGCCAGTTTTCCGTCTATTACGGAAGCTATTTTGCTGACAGACTCGGTCTTAGAATCAACCAAGACATCAAGCACTTCTACAACATATTCTGGATCAATCTTAGAATCTTTCGCCACAAGCACGTTGAGTTTGGATGTTATAATGTCTTTTAGATTGTCCTTGGTCATTTCGGCAATCTTGATTCCTTTCTTGCCCCAATACTTCATTCTTGAGGAAGAACTGATAATTTCGTTTTCAATATCAGATTTTTCCACAGTGATTTTGTCCAACAGGTTTGTCTTAGATTTGATGCTGCTCGCCAAGTCATCAACCGTAGAAACTATTTGGTCTGGAGTAGAACTACAATCAATAGCTGTATCAGCCAAAACAGAAATAACAGAGTCAACGTGCTCCTTGGCGGTCTTAATTTCTTTTCTGTTAAAAGACGAACGTGCCCACAAATCGGAGTTATCTTCCAATTGTTTTTCTGTGATTACTTCTGGTTCCGTACCCTTTTTATATCCTTCGTCAGCAAGCTGTCCTTGGGTAACCTGTGTTTTTTCATCACCAGTTCTAGGCAAATTTCCAGAATCTAGTTGTTTTTCAGTAATTACATTTGTTTCTATTTGGGTTCTCTTGTTATCAAGTTGTTTTTCAGTAACAACTTCTTTTTCGTCGTTCTGTCTTTTACTATTAAGTTGTCCCTGTGTAACTTCAGCAGGGGGAGAATCTTCCCTTGGATGATAGCCACCTTTTTGGTCAAGTTGTTTTTCCGTAATAACTTCAGCAGTTTCCTGTCTGGATGCAATTTTCTGACTCATTTTTGTTCCTCCGTTATCGTTTTGGTTGATATCTTGTTCATTATACTTAAGTGTTTGTGCTTTTTCCTTTAATGAATTTTCTAAAACGTTCATTACTTCATGTTGATTTGATTCTACTGTTTTTGGTAATCTTCTATTCATATCTTCTTTTTCTCCTTTAAGTCTTGTTTTTATAATTTCTTCGGCCAGTTTTTTTAAACCAATAACAACTTCCGCTATTGGTTTAGCAGGTGCAGTAGGCATTTTTGGAGCAGAAGCCATTGGTTTGGACGGATCGCCTGTCACAGTTGGTGAAATTTTTCCAAGTTCTGTTTTTCCAGCAGGTGGTGCAAGAGTTTCCAAACCAGTTTGCTGCGTTGGTATTGGTAGTTCTGTTGATGGTTCTGTTGGTGGTGCAGTTTCTGGTCCTGGAAGTCCTTGTTCTGGCTCAACCCCAGGTATTGCTTCATCCTTGCTTTGAACCTGTGCATACCCTGCTCCTGTCAACTCATCGGTAAATTCTTGCAATTCGGACAATATCTTCACTAGGTCACTAGCAAACTCAACATCAACTTGTTGTCTGTTTTGAACCAAAGCAACAGACAAGTTTTCTAGCGTGGTAAGAACTTGATTGAGTTGGTCTATGTCTTCCTGACTAGATTCCTTGTACATGGAAGATTCCTTGTACATATATATATTATTACTAACCGATGCGGCTTTTTGTAAGAAATTCTCGTTGTCAAAAACATCGCCTATCTTACACGATTTGCAAGCTGGGTCGGCAACACCGCTCAGCTCTATAAATTTGATACCATAATTTTCTTCGTAAACTGGGGCATCCTTAAAAGTCTTTATTTCTCCAGTATTAACGTTTTTAGCTTTTCCTGAAAATTTTCTGCCTTTTCTGTTCTTTATGTGTGCACAATAGTTATCAACAGAATCGGCCTTATTTTTACAGATGGAACATACGCTGTAGTCCACACTGCAACCCATAGACACACCAGACATATAGTCTTCTTCTATTCCCCTGCATATATGAGGATATGCTTCCCTGTCTACGAAACCTATAACATAAACTGCATTGTCCTTGTCATTCCAGTCCGCATGAACAATCTTTCCTCTAGCATCTTCAACGTTCTGGTTGTTGTGGTTAGTAAAAAATGGAACGCCAACAAAGGTTTGGTATGATTTTTTAAGTTCTTCTTGAGAAAAATAATCTCCGTTGGAGTTAGTTTCGTCTGCTACTATTGCTTTAGCTCTGAAAAACAATGCAGTTGGGTGCTTGGTCATTTCCGATTGAATGGTCTTACAAGCGTTGGAATTTAAGACACTAATATTGCTGGAAGCCATTTTAATGATATTGTTTTCCGAGCTTATAGTTTCCATATCAACTAGCTTACAATTGGCTCTTTTTTTAATCATGTTAGTTCCCCGTATGTTTTCTTAAAATTTTGTGAACTTCTTCAGCATCATCCGGTTTATTTTCGTTATCCAATGCTTCCGCTAGTTTAACTAGGTTGAATATGGTTTGGTTTACGGCACTTTTTTTATTTACATTTTCAAGACGTTCTTTTTCAAGATATTCTTTTTCAACATCTTCTAAGGTCTTTCTTGTTTTTTTGACCTTATCCTTTGTTGGAGCTGTTTTAATTGGCGGAGTTTTTGTTTTAGGTATTTTTGTTTTTGGAACTGTTACTTCTGGAGTTGTTACTTCTGGGGTTACACTTTGAACTTCTTTTTCAACTGGCATAGGTTCCTCAGGTTCAATTTCTCCTTCGTCAATTAAGGAACCCACGTCATCGTCATCGACCGTCACACTTTTTAATGGGTTTGTATCCTGTGCTTCCTGCATGTCCATTTCACTCAAAAGAGCATTTTGCTTCTTTTTTATTGCCTGTTCCATTGCGTTTTCTTCTGCTGTTTCTTTCACTTTTTGTTCGGGAGTCTTAGTGGCTTCATTTTTTTTCCTTAACGCTTTTAGGTCATTAAACGTAACATTAATTGTGGAAATTTGTTGTGCAGGAAAGTCACTAGACATTTTCGAAACTGTATAACTCAAAGCTTCTTGAAAAGAATCGAAACCATATTTAAGCGCTTTTTGTTCGCTACTCAAACCTTTTGGCATATTGTATTCTTCTTTATATATTGCTGTGAATTGTTGAGAACCTGATTTTGCAGGCTTTTTGAAGTTAAGTGATGGAGGTGGTGGAATATTAAACTCTATGACTTTTCCTGTTTTTTGAGCTTCTGCATACGCCTTGTCAAAAGCCAATTTTTTAGCGGTGTATTCTTCCATTTCCTTTTGAAAATATGTATTTGCTTGAGCTTGATTCTTAACACCATATTTTTCTTTGTAATAATTCAAATTATCTTGATAAGTTTTTCCAACCTTTGCTTTTTGTATACCAGATTTACTCAAGGCCCAGGTACATTCCGATGCCTTTATACCTTTTATAATTACATCTTCGGGAAGAAGCTGGACGCCCCACTTGTGTACGTATTGAGCGATAAAATTGTTTGTTCTCTCGTCAATTTCCTTTTGAGTAAGAATGTTTAGTTTCTTTCTGAAAACACCGAGTTTATCTTTGGCTTCCCCGTATTTTTCGTACACCTTACCAAGATAGGGACTAACCACGACTATATATAGACCTTCTGGACCAACTCCAAGAAAAGACTGATAAAAATTGGCATTTGCATATTCCTCACCATAACGATGCTCAATTTTTCCTCTTCTCCAACTTCTTTCATCTATAACATTATTTTTTGCTATTAGAAGCTTTGGGTTATCTTCAGCCATTTTTTCAAACTTATCATCCCCCATTTTTAATTGGTCAGCACTAAACCATATATAGCTTTCTCTTTTTAACCAGCTCTTTGCACCAGAATCTTTATGAAGATAAATAGGAAATTCACACAGTTTTGAAAGTTTGTTAATTTTATTTTTGTTATTGGCTTCCGTTCTGGGTTCTTCCCGCCAATCATCCATTTTATTGCCAATACCTTTTAAGTCAGAAGAATCATATCCCCAATGGAAATCAGATGGAACTGAAACACCCCAAGTTTCATTGGCGTAATTCATTGCTTCCTTTATTTCAGAAAAGTATTTTCCGCCAGCAGCCCAATCAGAAGGAAGTTTTCTGCATCCCGTAAACCAACGAGCCTTGGGCTTCTTCATGTTTGCTGGACTAAGAACAACAAAGTATTCGTCACCACTGTCAAGATCCTTACCTTCCCACCTGTAATAACTACCTTCGCCAATAATATCTTCGTACATTTCCTTGAAACTTATAGTCCTTTCGGTATAAGTTTCTTCCCAATGCATGTGCCTTTCAGACAGTTTTGTTCTAGCTGTTTTTTGCATATATTATTTATTCTTATTTTTTAGTTCTGTTTCCTTTTTATTTATATAATTAATTATGGTTTCCATGACCAGTCTTAATTTGTCGTCAATTTCGTCATCAGTAAACCTAATAATAGTCCAACCGTGGCTGGCTAATTTTGCGTCTCTTTCTTTGTCACTTTGTTTCTGCTCTTCTGACGAATGGAATATGTATCCATCAACCTCTACACCAAGCATCAACTGAGGTAGTGCAAAATCAATGGTGTATGCTTGACCGCCATGCTTTACTTCGTGTTGTGGATAAATACCATATTTAATTGTTCCATCTTTTTTCAACCTTAGTAATTCCCTCATTACTTCTCTTTCTGGACCAGTAAACATGATCCTTCCCTTTTGGTCTCTCATTACGCCCTGAGGGAGCTGAGTTTTTTCGTATTGCTTAAACAGCTGTTCTTTTTGTTTCAGTACTTTTTCTCTTTTATCTTTTTTTAATGCCCTTCCGCCAAACTGGGAGATATTAGCTACATCAGATTGTGCTGTTGGGGCACCACCATCTGGCGCTCCACCTGGTGCTCCCATTCCTGCAACTCCTGCAGCTCCTGCACCTCCCGCAGGAGCCCCACCTTCTGCACCAGGCGACCCACCTAATTCTCCAAGGCCACCTCCGCCGCCACCTCCGCCACCAAAGCCACCACCCATTTCTCCAGGAGCTCCACCACCACCTTGATCTGGTTGCAATGTTTGCCCTGTCATTCTTTCAAATCTTATCCATTCAATTTCTTCGTCGTGGTTAATGTCAAATGTTTCAAGTAATCTCTTAGTGGAAATAACACCCTTCTCAAACAGTTGAAGCATAAACTGCCTGTAATTCTGCTGATCCCTCAAATGCATAATGCCCCATTTAAGACGAGGGAAAATATATTCCGTTTCACCCCATTCGTTCTTTTCAACAAACCCCTTCATTTTAGCAACTGGCATAAATATTTTTTGTTCTACCCAGTGCTTGATGTCTTGCCTCCATGCTTCAAGTCTGTCTATCATTGCTTCAATACCTATGGCAGCATTGGAATAGGTGTTCCCGCAAATAAGAGGTTTTCCATACATTCTCACCATAAGAAACTCGTTAGGAACTTCAAAGCACCAAACTGTTCCCTTGTACGGAATTCTTTGGACACATTTTCTTCTATCGTTTGATTTTTCACCAAATATGAAGGTATCCAAAACGGGGAATTTACCTATATTGCTTGACGGCAAATTGACAACATATATTCCTTCATCTTCCCTGTTAAAACTGATCCAAGTAGCATACCCAAGCTTTAACCCAATTTCCATCACATCATCAGCTAACTTCCTTGAAGAAGTTATGTAGCATTTGTATGGATACTGACTACCAACGCTGTTCTTGTGTACACACCCGTCCCCATCTATCAAGGCATCCAACAAAAACTTCAGGTTATCGCTTGGCAAGTTTTTAACCCATTTTGGTATTCTTTTTGTTTTTGCCTTTCCAGGAATATTTTCTATTAGCCACAACGACTGTCTTTTCAAAATGTTAAAAAGTGTCATGAAACATTTGTTTCCAAATGGAGTGATTGTTTCTTTTAGCGGAATCTCGTTGTATCTTATCCCAATTGCATCAAGACAAGTCCTGATTTTATTGGTGGAATCAGAATGCGTTAATTGGCTAATGCTAGCTTGGTTTGTATTGGCAGATCCTTCAGAAATATAATACCCAAGAAATGTTAAAAACGCATTAAGGTCATTAACAGTTGTATTCCCAAATTCAACGCTGAAACTGCCAGTAGATTTGTCAACATATTGTTCAGGAACAATGCCCTTCCAACTATCAACGCAGGCTCTAAACTTACTTCTGTGCTTAACATCTTCTGCTGAAACAACTTTCCAGTTAGAATAGGCTTCTTTTTTGTTTTTGCTCGTTCTTTCTTGTAGCCACATCCTGTGATTGGTCGTAGTAAGCATTTCAATTTTGTTTGTTTTGAATTGAACCAAGTCTCCTTCATAATGTTTTACAATCCTGTTTTTGAAGTTTTGAAATTCCATAGAATTATTGTTGGGGTTGAATGTTGCCAATTTTTCGTTGTCTTCAACTTCATTATAATGTTTCCAGCCATTCTCGGTCAAGATTTCAACATCTGGGTGGAAACATGGACCTTCCCCGTTCAATAGAGCTTTGTTAATCATCAAGCCGTCTAAAATTTCCTGGTCAATATGTTCATATTCTGGCTGAACCTGAAGAACTTTGCCCGAATTACCGTGGATACCAATTTTGCCATTTCTTCTTGTAATAAAATATCCATTTGCAACGGTAAAGCACCAAACTTTTCCAGTGTATGCAACCATTTTAATATTTCTAGAAGGCGTAATGGTTCTGTTGGTTTCTTTTGACAAAAGAGACCAATAAACGATATGTATATCATTGCATTCTTTTATTTTAGATTTAATAAAAGAGATACTGGATACAAATCCTAGTCTTAAAACAATTTCTTGTATTTGATTTACTAATGTTTTAGAAACGCTAGTATATTTGTATCTTTCGTACCCGTTGGGACTTTTTCGAGTGTTTCCATCGCCATCCATCAACGCTTTTAATAAAATCTTGAGTTTGTCGTTTGGTAAATTAAGTATCCATTTTGGGATTTTCTTTTCCATAGAATTTTTTCCATAAATTGGAGCCATTTCTCTGCCAAAATCAGAATTGTTAATAGTGAATTGATAATTGTCAAATTTTCTCCTACCATCTACGTTTTCTGCAACGTGTTTTGAATTGGCAACTTTATAAAAAATTTCTCTTATTTCTTTAAAGCAAGGACTGTTTTCCGATTGAGATACGTGCACTCCATTTATTACATCTTTATATATTTTTAAACCGCCTTCAGATAAATAAAAACCTATAAACTTTAAATATTCATCTAAATCTAGATGCTTTAAATATTGACTTCCCTTGTATGGCAATTTTTCTGGTATTTCTCCGTTCCAATTGACAAATGATTGAAAATGATACTTGTATGTTTTAATTTCGCTGGCCTTAATTTTGCCCCACTGTTCGTTTTGTTTAATATCTTGGTTATATTTTTGAGCAAGCATATTGTGATTGGGAGTAACCATTACATCTATATTCCTAGATATAAAATTATATAATTCTCCATTGTAATCATATTGATGGTATTCAAGAGGAATTTGGTATTCCATACAATCATTGTTAATATTATAAGTTGCTATTTTTTCATCGTGGTTTTTAGAAACATCTTTATATTTTTTCCATCCGTTTTCAGTAAGAACTTCTGTGTCTTCGGAATAACAAGCACCATACCACTCTAAATCGAATGCATGATGGGTAACTAATGTTAAATTAGGATCGTTTGCAGTTTGTGCTAACTGATTTTGAATATCAGCTATTTCTGCTGGTCCAGCTGGTCTTGTTTCGTTGCCAACTTTGACGACCTTAATGGGTAATATCAATCTTTCTGCAACAATCCATTGAGCAGTCATTAGTTTGGTTTTATATGCCAAGACGGGGAACAATCTTCTGATAATACTAACACCATATTTGTTATATCCAGATTCTCCAAACTTAATATGGGAAACATTTCTATTGTCCAGTGGAATTGGTTTACCAGACATCACCAACGCTCTCACTTTTGGAGAAAGGCTATTGTATCCAGGACCACGCTTTGAAACCAATGCCATTAACTCGTCATCTGGAAGAAGAGCAACGGTTAAATCTGGAAGCATAGGGTTGCTGAAAACCTCAACATATTCTGGGTTAAGAACTACTATTCTTTTGTATTCTCCACCTTCGTGTTCGCAAGGTTGTCCTTGCGGAGTAATACCCGACCCACCACATATGTCACATTTTATTTCTAGAAAAGGAAAACAATCGCCCAATAAATAAGCTTCATGACTTATTATTTTTAACCATTTTGAAAGATTTAAATTTTCTATAAGTTTTTCAAAATATCTTTTTACATATCTATTTTTACATTCGAGCTCAAAACTGTTCATGGGAAAAAGAGAATAGAAGTCTAAGGCAGATGCTACCTTTGGTTCATTAGCATAATAGAATCTGCAGTTACTTACCTTAAATCCAGACAATACATAGGAATGGTCTATATCTATTTGAAGGTCATATCCCATGCCACTATACTTAAATCTTTTAATTTCTTTGATTGGTTGGCAATAATATTTAACGCCATCTTCTTCATAAAAGAATTTTAATTCTCTTTCTTTCTTTGGAATAAAATCTTTAGTAACCTTATTCGATTTCATATATTTCGCCAATTTTGGAACATCAGAAGAAGGAATAAACAACCTGTAATAATGAGTTGAATCTGTTTCATAATGTTCGTCAGATAGGGGATATTTATTTAAACTTGACCTAATACCAACTTTAACAAGCATCCACCACAATTGATTTGCCATATCTTCGGAATAATTGTTTGCCACCAGATTACCGTCTTTATCAAAACTGCCATCCCCATCAAAATAGCCACCAAGAAGGTTAAGGATTTCTTCTTTCGACATAGTGAAAACTTCTTTTGTAAATTTCTTCTTAGTATGTTTACCCGTTACATATTGAAAAAACTTAACAGCAACATTTTTACCAAATGCCCTTTGCCTAATGGAGTTTTCAGATCTGCCATCTTTTTTAGTACTAAAGCTAGAAAGTTCATTGTTATTAAAAGCTTTTTTAAACACAGATTCTAAATTAATTGTATGAATATCATTTTTATTAGATGTTATTTTAATTCCATAATTATTACTTTCAAAACTACCATCTGCCACGAACAAGCCAATCAAATAAGCCAAGTTGTTATTGGAATTAGAAACATTTTCTAAAAATGGCCGAATCGGAGTTAATAAATAATCATCCAAACTAACATCTTTAGCTTCTTTTTTTATAATAAGATGGTTCGGTATAATTACCTTCACTACTCCGTTGGGTTCTATATTTTGATTTCTTCTATCTTTGGCATTAGCTTCAATCTTTTTCTTGTGTCTCCATGTCTGTCCATCCAATACGAAAACGCTATGTTCTTCAGTTATAGCAAACTTTTGATAATAACCGTAAGATCGAAACTCATAAGATTCTTTTTCTTCACAATTTCTCTCCCCAAATTTAGATGGCGTTGCTAACAATCCGTTGCCAGAATGTATTTTTGACATTTCTGGATTTTCATACATTATGCCATCAGTAACAATATCTTGTGTTATTTCCCCTTTCACACCAATGTTCTTTAAAGATTTGTATGTATAATCTTCTATAAGTAATTTACCATTAACAATTTGCCATTGATAAATTTCTTTTCTTTTACTGGGAATTTGCCAATTTATTGGGGTATGAACTGGGGAAAAGAATTGTGGTTGTCCGTATGTAACTCCTGCTGTTTTAACCATTCCCGTTCCAGCATTACCAGTATGAGCATTAGCAGAGCTTGGATATCCCGTTTTTGATGGTGCTGGCTTTGCGTTTTTAAGAGCCCTATAAGTTTTAGATAAGTCTTGTGCTTTAATTTTTTGTTTTTTACTCATAAATTATAATCTTTCTTTAACATTTATACTTTCTTTATTATACAACATTATTACACAAAAATTACTTTTTCGTTGCTTGAACTACTTCTTCGTCAGGAACCCTATAGGAATTCATCCAAGTTCTTATAAGTTCCATAATTGGAGATTTGCTGGCATTAATTATTGCAGAAACATTTCCCGTTCTATTTCCACGTGCAGATTGTTCCAAAATTGTTTTAGCAACTTCTCCCGAAACTTTTTGAAGCAATTCTGTTGTTTGTTGTACTAAAACATTTTGAGTATCAATTTGGGACGTTATAATTTCCAAGGCGTTACGCATTGCTGCTGTAGGATTGGTTATATTCATTAAATTTTCTAACTTTTGAGTTTTAAGTTCTTGTCCAACACCAACTATAAAATTATTAATAGTATATGCCATCATTGCTTGCTTTTCAGCAAAAATAGAAGATCGTGTTTGCTCTTCTGTTTGACCTACTATTGGATTTGCTTGGGAGTTCTTAATAAATTTTTGATACCAATTTCGCATATTAATATATTTCTTTATTATTTTCTATAATTCCTTGTATAATAACACAAATATTATTAATACTAAAAAGGTAATTAACACTAATAAGGAAATTATGAATAAAAAAACAGCCCAAGAAATAATTGAAATGTCCAAAGATATAAATATTGGCAAGGTGTCAGAAGAAATGTTAAACTGGCTCATTGACAATGTTGACAATTACATAGATAACAAGGAAACAATCTTTTCATTATATTTTCCCGTAGACAAAACAAATTTGGAAAATATGGATCAAGTCTTCAATCTTGGCTCTTTGTATCAAAATTTCGAGAATAATAAAATAAAAGAAGAAAGAGAGTGCATTAAGAAGCTGGACGATATTGTTGAATTAATTAAAAAAGAAATGGCAAGTAACAAAAACCTACTGGAAAAATTGTTTAAGAAATTGGTATATTATTATGAAATGATTGGGTTCAGCTTAAAAACTGGACCAGTTATTCAAGATATGGACGGATATATTGTCATCAACAAGTTTTTTTACGAACCCATCGGAATGGATCTAACCGTAACCAAAAGATACCAGAAAAAAACTGCTGATGGGACATTAGAAATGACCAACAAAAAACCTGAAATAGTGAAGAAAGAACATATTCCAGAAGGATTTGTTGTTGAAATAGAAATTAAAAAGTGGGCACAACAAAAAATTGTTTCTATGTTTTAGATTACCAATGTACAAACACTAAATTTCTAATGGTGGTATTTTTCCATTTTCAAGGGCGCTTTCTGGAATAGCTATTTCGCCTTCAACTATATCGCCTTCATCGTCCCATACGGGTTCTTGAACAATCTTAACACCAGGAATTTTTTCACATTGCTGTTTCTTGGCCGTTTTGAATACTTTTGCTTTAAGTTCCAGCATTATTTCGTCGCTAATACTTAAATTTTTAGAAGAATCACCACCTATATTATGTTCGTCTGTTTGGTATTCAAGCCAACCTTCTGGATCTCTAGAAATTGCTGCACCAGACCATACTGCTGCATCCCCTTCTTTATTATGTATGTTCTGTCGATCTATCTTCCATATAACGGGGTTATTACCCTTTTGGCCACCATACAACTCGACTTGATTTTCCTTAACTCCACGAGCTCCCTGATGTCCTACAACCTCAAATGACTTTCCCTTTGCCAAATCTTCATCAGATATTCTCTTGCAGTATTGCTTGTCCCATCCGAACTTCTCAATAAGAGCAGCTTCTAACAAGTCAAGATTTTTAACTTCTACAGTTTTACATAAAGTTTGTCCCATTTTCTTCTCCTTTTGTGTTATATCTCAATCATTGTTCTTTGTCTTGCTTCATCTTGTAAATCTGGGTCTGGGTTGTTAACGTTTGGATCTGGAAAATTTGCTGGATCATTTTTAGTAATCACAGTATTCCTACCAGTAGGAGCTAAATTAGTCAAATTGCCGTGGCGTGGATTATAACCCTCTTGGGCTTGATGCCAATATTCACCAGTTTTTTTATTATATTTCCATTTTACATTTACCATTTTAGGTTCTTCTTGTGAAATTTTTATAATTCTCATCCTTGTTCCTATAGTTGATGCTTGTTTTGGTTCTGTTTCCACCATAACTGGGGAAACTGGATTTTCTTTTCCAGGTAACGGAACTTCATTTGCCACTGCATCTTTGTTTTCTTCAATTAGTCCTGTTTCTTTTGCCCCTTGCTGTATATCATTCCAGTAACTTTCGCTAAACGGCTGTAATCCAGATACTATATTTTTGTCAATGTGCGCTAATGCTATTGGAGATGCATCTGTTGGAGTATTATATATACCATAAGTTTCGGCATTATTTACCAATGTGTTTTTTGTTACCATTTCATTTGGATTGACCCCTTGAGGTTTCAACAAAACCCCGTTACCAATGGTTTCTTGTTTTGCAACACCGTTTCTAACGACCATAGCTTTAGTAATTGTTCCTTCTGGCAGCGTAAAAAATATTGGCTGTTCATATTGAGCTGTTTTGTATACATCTGCTTGGTGAATAGACATTTTCTTAAGGGCTATTGTTTGTATGGCAACTACTTGCTCTATTGGGTAAATATATTTTTCTGACAACTGCAAAACTGCATCTTCTTGCTTAATGCCAGAATTGTTGAGATTTATAGATTCTGAAAAAATTTCAGCAACTTTTTCTTTGTTAATTTTATCAGAAGAAGCCAATTTAATCATATTCGTACAACTAGTAATAACAGAAGATAAGGTTATTGACTTGGTAGAGTCGGGCTCCCTTTTTTCCTGCAATCTTCTTTCTACTGACCATTCGTGTTTTCTTGGAATTCTTGATCTTTCCCAAGGTTTCAGACTCATTCTGTTTCCGTGATATCTTGGAACATCGGGATTATCAGGAGTTCCACCATCAGGAAAGACATAAAACCTATTATTGATGTATCC
>Ga0307929_1001810_pt1 | contig 15069 bp, 11 predicted proteins | sample AceLakmetage1330_FD_203160 | JGI IMG/M metagenome (GOLD analysis project Ga0307929, IMG submission 203160) | Saline water microbial communities from Ace Lake, Antarctica - #1330 | ecosystem: Environmental > Aquatic > Non-marine Saline and Alkaline > Saline | place: Antarctica: Ace Lake...
TCATCTATTTGATAGGGGCACAGGAATTTGAAGCGGCATTTTTGGTTTTTGTTGCGGCAGGTGTATCGGACGGCGTCGATGGCTTTATTGCCAAGCGTTTCGGCTACACCACCAAGCTGGGTGCCTATCTGGATCCGGTCGCCGACAAGGCATTACTCGTCTCGATTTTCGTCTCGCTGGGGATGCAGGATGTCATTCCCAACTGGCTGGTCATTCTGGTGGTAAGCCGCGACGTGCTGATTGTCGGGGCGGTGCTTATTTCGTGGATCATCGGCTTTAAGGTCACAATGCGGCCTTTGATGGTGAGCAAAATCAACACCACCATGCAGATCGCCTATGCGGCGTTCGTTTTGGCAGTGCTCGGGTTCCAGTTTGAAACGACCTTCGGCAGTGCGCTGGTGCTTGCCGCCTATCTCACCGGCATTACCACCGCGATTTCCGGGGCGAGTTATCTGGTGGACTGGGTGCGCGATGTGAGTGCCTGGGAAACCGTTGACGGAACCACCCATTCAGGCCGGGATGAGGCAAAAAAATGAGCATTGGCAGGCAGGCACTTATCTGGATAGCCGCCGCTCTGGTCTTCGGCGTGTTTCTCTATGCGCTGAGCGGCATCATGCTGCCTTTCGTGGCAGGGATGGCGGTCGCCTACTTCCTTGACCCCCTTGCAGACAGGCTTGAAGACTTGGGATTGGGTCGGCTCGCTGCGACCAGCGTCATCAGTATTGTTGGCTTGTTGATTTTCATTCTTTGCCTGGTGGTTCTGCTGCCGGTTCTTCAGGATCAGATCATCAACTTCATCGAGCGTGCTCCGGGATATTTGCAGCAGATTCAGGCGTTGATTTCCCGTGTGTTGGAAGGGCGGCTGGGCGCGTTTATCTCAAGTGTCGATGAGGGGACCCGCGCGGCATTTGCCGATATTGCCAAGTCAGCCGTCGGCTGGGCAGGCCGCGTATTCCAAGGAGCGGTCAATGGCAGTCTTGCCTTTATCAGCTTCATGTCACTGGTCTTTGTGACACCCATTGTTGCTTTCTATCTGCTGCTCGACTGGGACCGGATGATTGAGCGCGTCGATAGCTGGCTGCCGCGCGACCATGCCGATACGGTTCGGCGGCTGGCATCTGAAATGGACGAAATGCTGGCCGGCTTTGTGCGCGGTCAGGTCAGCGTCTGCCTGGTATTGGGAACGTTCTATGCGACGGCCTTGAGCCTTATCGGCCTTGAATTCGGCCTTGTGGTAGGTGTCATCGCCGGGCTGGTGAGTTTCATTCCATTTGTCGGCGCGCTGACAGGTTTGATCCTGTCCGCCGGTCTCGCGCTCGTTCAGTTTTGGCCAGACCCTGTGATGATCGGCGCAGTGCTGGCGGTCTTCTTCGTTGGCCAGGCGATCGAAGGCAATATCCTGACTCCATGGTTGGTCGGCGCGCGTGTCAGGTTACATCCGGTCTGGGTCATTTTCGCCTTGTTCGCCTTTGGCGCAATATTTGGTTTTGTCGGGGTGCTTCTGGCCTTGCCGCTGGCCGCCATGATTGGTGTTCTGGCGCGCTTCGCGATTGGAAAATACAAGAAAAGCGAACTCTACATTGGCCGCGGCGGCTCTGGTGGGGGGGAGGCATGACGGCTGACGGCCCGCAGATTCCACTGCCGCTCGACCACAGGCCTGCAATTGGCCGCGACGCTTTTCTGGTGTCGGACAGCAATGCGCTGGCGGTAGCGTGGATAGATAGGTGGCCGGAATGGCCTCAGCCACTGCTCGTGCTGGTTGGGCCGCCCGGCAGCGGCAAGACCCATCTTGCGGATGTGTGGCGCGCCCGTGCCGGTGCCCGTTGCTGCGAGGCTTCCGCCCTGACGACACAGGATGTGCCCACATTGTTGGCGGACGCCGCGCTGGTGGTCGAAAACATCGATCAGCTGGTTTATCCAGACGCGCTTTTTCACTTGCTCAATTTCGCACGCGAAAACTCAGCATCCTTGTTGCTGACAAGTTCAATTGCACCTGCCGCAATGCGGGTTCCATTGCCTGACCTTGCCTCCCGCCTCAATGCCGCTCCCCAGGCGCTTCTGGAAGAGCCTGGAGAAGCCTTGTTGATCCAGCTTGTCGCAAAATTGTTCGCTGAACGCGGCATTCATGCGAGCCCCGGTATGATCGACTATATCGTCCAGCGCATTGACAGATCCGCCAACGCTGCCCGCGAAGCGGTGGAGCGGATAGACCGGCACGCCTTGAGCCATAGCCGGAAACTCAACATGACGGTTATCCGCGATGTTCTGAAGGTGGATGCGGCCTGATTCGGCGTTTTTCGCCCAGCTCGGCGCACTGTCATCTGTCCGTCATGACTTGGTGCGATGGCTGGGGTAGCCTTGTCTGAACCGCGTTTGTTGACGGGGCCAAGCCCACCCATTTGCCACAGGTATCCAATGACGATGCAAGCTGATTCCAACGAGCCCACCGCTGCCACTACCGCAGCACGGGTCGGCATGCCGGAAATCACGATTGAGTCGAAGGAACGCTTCATCAATCGCGAACTGTCATGGCTGGCTTTCAACGGGCGCGTGATGGAGGAAAGCGGCAATCAGAACCACCCACTGCTCGAACGCCTGCGGTTTCTGTCCATCTCGGCCTCGAACCTTGATGAGTTTTACATGGTGCGCGTCGCAGGGCTGCACGGGCAGGTGCAGGCAGGTGTCGACACCTTAAGTCAGGAGGGGCTGACGCCCGCCCAACAGCTCGAGCAGGTGAACGCCGCTGCCGGTGTGTTGATGCGCACCCAGCAGGACATGTGGCAGCAATTGCTCGTTGATCTGGCGGCGGAAAACATTTTTGTGGTGGATGACAACGGCTTGCTGCCTGCAGAGCGCGATTGGCTGGAAACGTTTTTTCTGGAGCACGTGTTTCCGGTCGTAACGCCGTTGGCCGTGGACCCGGCACATCCGTTCCCATTCATTCCAAATCTCGGCATTTCGATGGCGTTGGATTTGAGGCGCGTGAGCGATGGCCGCAGCCTGTCGGCCCTGTTGCCGATCCCCGCCCAGATCAGCCGCTTCGTAAGGTTGCCGCAGACCGATGAAGCAGGCGAGGGGGCAATCCGGTTCATCTCTCTTGAAAACATCATCCGGCTTTTCTCAAACCGCCTGTTCCCCGGCTATGACATCAGCGGCTCTGGTGTGTTTCGCATCATCCGGGACAGCGATCTAGAAATTGAAGAAGAAGCTGAAGATCTGGTGCGGCTCTTTGAGAGCGCCCTCAAGCGCCGTCGTCGCGGCAATGTGGTGCGCCTCAAGCTTGAGAGCACCATGCCCGAAAGTCTCCGGCGTCTGGTGATCTCCGAACTCGAAGTAAGTGCCCGCGACGTCATTCTTGTCGACGGGCTCGTCGGGCTTGCATCAACATCCAGACTGATTGTCGATGATCGGCCCGATCTTAAATTCGTGCCTTACAATGCCCGTTTCCCCGAACGTATCCGCGACCACGGCGGCGATTGTTTTGCGGCAATCCGCCAGAAGGACATTCTGGTGCATCACCCATATGAATCCTTTGACGTGGTGGTGCAGTTTGTGCGCCAGGCAGCCGCTGATCCGGATGTGGTGGCGATCAAGCAGACGCTTTACCGCACATCCGCCGACAGCCCTATTGTCCGGGCACTGATCGAAGCCTCGGAATCCGGGAAATCGGTGACGGCACTCGTGGAGTTGAAAGCCCGCTTTGATGAAGCCGCCAACATCAAACTGGCACGCGATCTCGAACGCGCTGGCGTTCAGGTGGTCTACGGATTTCTTGAGTTCAAGACGCACGCCAAAATGTCGCTGGTCGTGCGGCGCGAAGCGGGCGAGCTGCGCACCTATTGCCATTTTGGAACTGGCAATTACCACCCGATCACGGCCAAGATATATACCGACCTGTCGTTGTTCACCACGGATCCGATACTGGCCCACGATGCGGCGCAGGCGTTCAACTACATCACGGGGTATGCGGAGCCCGTGGCGCTCAAGAAACTGGCGCTGTCGCCGCTCAACCTGCGCACGCGGCTGATTGAGTTGATCGAAAACGAAATTGCCAACGTGCAAAATGGCCGTCCCGGCGCTGTGTGGGCAAAAATGAATTCTCTGGTGGATTCATCGATGATCGATGCGCTTTATCGTGCCAGCCAGGCGGGCGTGAAAGTGGAGCTGGTTGTTCGCGGCATTTGCTGCCTGCGCCCTGGCGTGCCGGGCCTGTCGGAAAATATCGCGGTGAAGAGCATTGTCGGGCGTTTTCTGGAGCACTCGCGTGTTGTGTGCTTTGGCAATGGCGGCACACTGCCGAACCCCAAGGCCAAGATTTATATTTCCTCCGCAGACTGGATGCCGCGCAACCTGTATCGGCGGGTTGAAACGCTGGTGCCTGTGGAGAATGCCACGGTGCATGAACAGATTCTTGATCAGATCATGGTCGCGAATCTTGAAGACACCCAGCAAAGCTGGGATCTGATGCCGGATGGCTCCTACACACGTGAGCCATTGGCGCCGGACCAAAAGCCCTTCAATGCGCACCAATACTTCATGACCAATCCAAGCCTCTCCGGTCGCGGCAAGGCACTTGAAGAAAGCCTGCCCAAACAGTTCCGTTTCCGTACATCTGCTGATTAAGTAGGGTATGAGTGGTGCCGAATGAGCACCGCAGGAAAGCGGCTGCGGCTTTATGAGGGATGCCTATGCCATTCACGCACAAACCGCGTGAGGCGCCAGACCTGAGTGAAGGGGTCGGTATCATTGATATCGGGTCCAATTCAGTGCGCCTTGTGGTGTATGCGGATCATGGCCGGGTGCCGATACCCATTTTCAATGAGAAAGTGCTGTGCGGCCTCGGGCGCACGGTGGGCAGTACCGGGCAGCTTGACCCTCAGGGGATAGACCGCGCGCTTGCAGCCCTTGCACGGTTTCGCGGTTTGACCAGCGCATTGGGCATTACCAGCGTGGAAGCAGTTGCGACAGCTGCCGTCCGCGAGGCTTCCAACGGGGCCTATTTTATTGAGCGCGCTGAACATTTGTGCGGCACCGGCATAACAATCCTGTCGGGCGCGGACGAGGCAAGATATGCCGCCGAAGGCGTTGCTGCCGGGTTTCCCAATGCAGATGGTTTGGTGGGTGACCTTGGCGGCGGGAGCCTTGAACTGGTCCGAATTACCGGCGGCCAGCAAGGCGAGGGCCTGACATTACCTGTCGGCCCGCTTCGTCTTATCGACCTGTCCGGCGGCAGTATCGCCTCCGCACGCGATTTGGTTGCGAAGGCTTTTGACGAAGTGGATTTGCTGGCCGGGGGCAAGCCGAGCTCCTTTTATGCTGTCGGGGGCAACTGGCGAAACATCGCCCGCATCCACATGGCCGGTGAAGACTACCCGCTGCGCATTTTGCAGGCCTATAGCCTTCGCCGGCGCGAAGCGATGGATCTTTCCAAGCTGATTTCCGGCCAAAGCCGCAAATCCCTGGAGCGCGTACCTGATGTCTCCCGCCGCCGTCATGAAACTCTGCCCTACGCGGCGCTGGTCCTGGAGAAAGTGCTGGAAGTCACCGGCGCGTCAGATGTGGTCATCTCTGCCTACGGGGTTCGCGAGGGTCTGCTTTATTCGAGGTTGTCGCCAAAGGATCGCGCGATGGACCCGCTGTGGAGCTGGGCAGAGAATGTGGGCGCAAGACTTGGCCGCTTCCCCGAGCACGGCGAGGAGCTGGAACGGTTTACAGCGCCTTTGTTCAAGTCCGAGCTGTTATTGGCGGCAGATGCAGAAGAGCGCCGCCTACACCACGCCGCCTGCCATTTGAGCGACATCGCCTGGCGTATTCACCCTGACTATCGCTCCCAACATGTGCTGCTCGAGATATTGCGGGCACCGGTCTCAGGCATAGATCACAAAGGGCGGGTCTATCTGAGCACCGCAGTGGCGAACCGTTATCGCAGTGGGCTGACAAACACCGACAATGACCGGATTCTTGCATTGCTCGATGAGGAGCACACTGCGCGGGCATCAGTGTTGGGGTTAGCCCTGCGGCTGGGCCATACAATTTCCGCGGGCGCGCCGCGTCTGGTCACCGGTTTCCGCCTGGAACCGCAGCCCGGCAAGCTGACCTTGCTGGTCCCCTCGACAAAGCGTGACTTGCTGGGGGAATCCGTGGCCAAGCGCCTGTCGTCGCTGGCCCGCGCGCTGGGCGTCGAGCCTGATGTTCAGGTTTCGGATATCTGAAGCGGCCGATATGAATCTACGAGAGACGCACCGGTTTTATCATCTGGTTCTCAATGGAGAGACAGACACGGCCATGCTTCAGGTCTAGCGCGTCAGCACCAAATATCTCCCGCCGCCAGCCACGCAGGGCCGCGACGTCAGCATTGTCATCAGCCGCAATCCGCTCAAGATCCGCCACGTTGCAGATCAGCTTCTGGGCAACGTCATGTGCCTCGCATTTGTATTTCAGCAGCACCTTCAGCAACTCAACCGTCGGCCCCAGACCCTGCGGCAACTGCTCAGGTGCATCAGGCATTTTAATATCGCCTGACGGCTTTTCGAGACCCCGTTTAACCGCATCAAACAGCCCCGTCGCATGGCGGCTCTGGCCAAACCCGCGCGGCACGGCGCGCAGCTGGTTGAGCGCATCCGGAGACGTGGGAGCCTGCATGGCAACTTCCTGCAGGGCATCATCCTTCATGATGCGCCCACGCGGCATGTTGCGGTTTTGCGCTTCACGTTCGCGCCATGCTGCCACTTCCATCAGCACGGCCAGTGCCTTGCGATTGCGGTTGCGCAGCTTGAGGCGCTTCCAGGCATCTTCCGGCTGGACCTCATAGGTGGCGGGGTCCTGCAAAATGGCCATTTCATCCGCCACCCACTGGGCGCGGCCTGATTTCGTGATCCGCCGGGCCAGCGAGTCATAGACCTGCCGCAGATGGGTCACATCGGCAGCGGCGTAGTGCAATTGCTTGTCGGTCAGCGGGCGTCGGCTCCAGTCAGTAAAGCGGGAGGATTTATCCACCTGCTCGCCGGTAACCTTCTTGACGATGTTCTCGTAGCCGACAGAATCCCCAAACCCGCAGACCATGGCGGCAACTTGGGTATCAAAGAGGGGGTCTGGCAGGGTTTGGGCCTCATGCCAGAAGATTTCGATGTCCTGACGGGCGGCATGAAAGACCTTGATGACAGCCTTGTTGGCCATCAGGGCATAAAATGAGCCAAGGTCGATATCGCTTGCCAGCGGATCAATGATCAGCGCGTCGCCTTCCGGCGCGGCCACCTGAATGAGGCACAACACCGGCCAATAGGTGGAATCCCGCAGAAATTCCGTATCGACGGTGACGAAAGGGGCGGCGGCGAGCTGTGCGCAGGCGGCGTCCAGCGCCGCAGTCGTGGTAATAATTTCCATGTCAGAAGTGCTATAACCCATGGCGCGCGGCTTGTCGCTAGTCCCTGCATGAGAGGTCGAATCTTGACAAGACCCGCGCGGCTATGCGCTTCTCCGCCGCGCCTGCCTGCCGCTGATTTGGATCGGCCGATCTGGCCCTGACCAGCGCAGGCGCAAGCACCTGATTCTGCACCCCGATCAACAAGGCTATTTCCGCCATGACCCGTTATCGCTCCCATACCTGCGGCCAGTTGCGCGCAAGTGACGTCGGCACCTCTGTTCGGCTATCCGGCTGGGTCAATCGGGTGCGTGACCACGGTGGCCTCCTGTTTATCGACCTGCGCGACCATTATGGCCTCACCCAATGCGTGGTGGACCCCGACAGCCCGGCCTTTGCCAGCGTCGACAAGCTGCGCGCCGAATGGGTGGTCACGATCGACGGCGATGTGATTGCCCGGTCCGATGAGACCGTGAACGACAAGCTACCGACCGGCGCCGTCGAAGTGCGCATTACGTCGGTTGAAGTTCAGTCAGAAGCGCAGGAACTGCCGCTGCCGGTGTTTGGCGACACGGACTATCCCGAAGAAACCCGCCTGCGCTATCGCTTCCTGGATTTGCGCCGTGAGCGGCTGCACCAGAACATCGTCCTGCGTTCGCGCATCATTGCCGATTTGCGCCGCCGGATGACGGAGGCGGGCTTTGGCGAATACCAAACGCCCATCCTGACCGCATCCTCACCAGAAGGCGCGCGCGACTTTCTGGTCCCCAGCCGCATGCATCCCGGCGAGTTCTATGCGCTGCCGCAGGCACCCCAGCAGTTCAAGCAGCTGATCATGGTGGCGGGCTTCGACAAGTATTTTCAGATTGCACCGTGCTTCCGCGATGAAGACGCCCGTGCTGATCGTTCGCCGGGTGAATTTTATCAGCTCGATATCGAGATGAGCTTCGTGGAGCAGGAAGATATTTTTCAGGCCGTCGAGCCTATCCTGCGCGATGTATTCGTCGAGTTCGGCAATGGCCGCCCTGTGACGGAAGTTTTCCCGCGTATTCCGTATGCGGAATCCATGCGCAAATACGGCTCCGACAAGCCCGATCTGCGCAATCCGATTGAAATGTCGGATGCAACAGACACTTTCCGCGATTCGGGTTTCAAGGTATTCGCTGGTCAGATTGCGGCCGACGATAAGGTCCGCGTTTGGGCCATTCCCGCCCCCGGTGGCGGTAGTCGGGCCTTCTGTGACCGGATGAATGCTTGGGCACAGAAAGAAGGGCAGCCGGGCCTTGGCTATATCTTCTTCCGTGAAGAGGAAGGCAGCCTCGTGGGTGCCGGTCCGCTGGCCAAGAATATCGGGCCTGAACGTACAGAAGCGCTGCGCCAGTCGCTGGGCCTTGCGGACGGCGATGCAGTGTTCTTCACATGTGGCAACCCGACCAAGTTCGTGGATTTTGCCGGACAGGCACGCCAGCAGATTGGCCGCGAGCTGAAGCTGATTGATGAGAGCAAGTTCGAGTTCTGCTGGATCGTCGATTTCCCGATGTATGAGTGGGATGACACGGAAAAGAAGATCGACTTCTCCCACAACCCCTTCTCCATGCCCCAGGGCGGGCTGGAAGCGCTGGAAACCAAAGATCCGCTGGAGATCAACGGCTACCAGTACGACATTGTCTGCAACGGCATTGAGCTGTCATCCGGTGCGATCAGAAACCATCGCCCGGAAATCATGATGAAAGCCTTCGAGCTCGCGGGCTACGGGCCGGAAGTCGTGGAGGAAAAATTCGGCGGTATGCTGAATGCCTTCCGTTACGGCGCGCCGCCGCATGGCGGCATTGCGCCGGGCATTGACCGTATTGTGATGCTGCTGGCAGGTGAGGAGAATCTGCGTGAAGTCACCATGTTCCCGATGAACCAGCAGGCGCAGGATCTGATGATGGGCGCCCCGGCTCCGGCCAGCGCGCACCAGTTGCGCGAACTGCATATACGCTCGACAGCACCCAAGGAATAACCGGCAGCAGCCGGCCAGACGGAAAAAGGGCTCCCCCATTGTGGGGAGCCCTTTAGTCGTATTGGGGGTATTTTTGTTTATGTGAGATGCCGCGCTTGGGGGGCTTGGCGTCTCACGCCTTCTTGAAGCATGGGCTATTCCTCCCGATGCCGGCCGGAAACGCTGGGGGGCGAAAGGGCCGAGGCACCGGAAGCCGGTGAGGCATGCGGCGCAGATGTCGCGCGCCGGATGCCGGTTCGTGAATGGGGTGAACGGGTGATGCTGCCGGAATGCGGGATCGTGCGTGTGGTTTCGGGATGCGTAGGCATCACATCCGTATCCCGCAGTGGGTTCAAGGCGACCGATGGCAGCGCGGCTGTATCAAGATAGCCAGTAGCAATCGCCCGCAATGCATCAGCGAAGGCAGCCGGTGCCGCACGGGTGTCTCCGCCGAATGCGGCTGCATAAGCCTCAAGCGGGACCCCATGTTCAAGGCCAATGGAAATAGCCGTCGCCAGATCAGCTGGTACTGCTGGTTCAGGCGCGGGTATGTCGCTTTCAACGGTGCGCACCTGAATTTTGCCTGCAAGCGCATCCATGTGCGTCTCACTACCCAGCAGTTCGTCATACGAGAGCGGCTCGGTCAGGTCTGTACCTGCGCGATTGAGACAGATGGACTTGAGACCGGAACTGTCTGCCGTCTGGTAAAGCCGGACAATGTCGTCCAGCGGTGTTTCCTGCGGCAGCTCCAGGTCAAGCATCACCGTATCGGTCACAAAGGGCTGAATCGCCTGAGCCATCTTCATGCGGTCATCAATACTGACATGCCGCGCCCCAATACGGCCCAGCGGCTTCTCGCAATCAAACACCGGCAGATGTTCAAGCGGCAGGCCGCGCGCGCCTTCCAGCGTTAGCGCACCGCAGCAATAAAAATTCGCGTGCTCCACATCCCACTCAGAAAAACCAAGCCGGGTGAGGACATCGTCGTCTTCCTCGAACACATCATCCCAGCCGAGAACATAGGGCGTGAACACACCGCGGATATTCGCTGCTGTCGCCAAGAGGTTTTCCGTGATCTCAATATCGTCGTCGGTGAAGCCGCGTTCGCGCAGCAGGTCGTGGTTGACCCCCGGTGCCTCTGCAAGAGAACCGTGCCCGATCACGTAGTCGATCAACCGGTCAATCTGTGCATCATCATGCTGCAGGGCCCGCAATGCGCGTGGCACAGCTGACGAGATAACTTTGTAAATCGCTGAGCCGTCAAAGTCGGGCGTCAGGCGGCGATAATGCACGAGTGTCTTCATCGGCCCGATACCCGGCGTCTCGGCCGCCAGCAAGTCGGCCGCCACGGCATCTTCCGTAACGCCGGTAAGGACAAGGCTGCGCAAGCCGGATTGCTGATAGCGCGCCATTGCCTTGTCCAAGACCGCGCGCGCGGCATCCAGCACCCGTGCCTGATCCGGCGTGTAGGGATAGAGCGCCTGCGGCGTGTGGGCGAGGCCCTCATAACCGGCGGCCTGACCTAGCAAGGCCCGCTGCATGTTACGCATGAAACGGCCAGCTTCGTCCTCTTGCCCGGAAAAGGCGGGCGCGGGACACATATGGGCTGCCATATCAGCTGAGGTAGCCAAGGCTGTGGCCGTAACAAGGGCGGAGAAAGTTGCCGCCAGGCCCCGGCCCTCATCCAGCCCATAGGGCATGCCGTGGCTCATGATGACCGGTGCAACATTGGCGATGTTAATCGCGACAGGCCGGTGCGCATCGGAAGGTTGGTCGCCCCGCGCAATGTCGAGTGCTATTGTCAGTAGGCGGACCACATGGACGATCGCATCGATATCAAGGCTGCTTTTGCCTTCGGCCATCATGCAGGCGGCGGCATTGATGGTTGCCATCGGCGTGTCGTCACCATGCAGCGTCCCAAGGTCTGTCGCACGCATGTGATGCTCAAGCACAACTCGTGGCGCGGTCCCGCCATAGCTGGCAGTGGAAAGCGCATCCAGCTCCGGCTTGCGTATGCCGTTCAGCCGCGCAATCTGCGGCTCCGGCATGCCCACGATTGTCCAGATGTCGGAGTCAAAATCGAGATGGGTGTCCGGCGTGCCTGAGGTGCCTTTGTGCGCCGCAGACAAGTCGACCAGCCGTCGAGCCGCGGTCGCGGGCAGGCCCCGTTGGGCCGCTGTTGCAAGCGCAGACCGCAGATGAGGGTTGGTGGCAACATCCGGCCCTCCCAGCTGCACGGCCGCATCAATTTCCTCGCGCATGTCCGCAAGCATTGCCCGACCCATTGCCAAAGCCGACGCATCATCCAATTGGTGGGCCAACTGCTCAGACTGTGCGGATGGGTCTGCATCAGGAACACCAGGCATTTTTACACCGGCAGTCTTGAAAGACGGGCCGGTTTCCTCCGCCCCGTAAGCCCATGAAAGCCCGAGTGACTGCCAGCAATTGGCACTCAGAGTGGCCCGACGCTGTACCAGGCTGGCCCGTAATTCGTCTTCGAAGTCCAGGGCATCTGATTCGCGGTCAAAATAGCCGTGGTCCCACCCTGTTCGGGCAAGACCGCCCGCCACCCGGTTCAGAGCCGCGCGGATATCTGTCTCCGAACCCAGCGGTAATGACCCGTCTTCAAGCGGCACATGCCGTCGCAAGGTCTTGGGGCAGCCACGTTCGCGAATTTGCCGCCGTTCCAGCGGAACCCAGTCAAGCAGCAGGGCGTGTGCTGCAAAGGCTTCAACCGCGCTCACCGGCCAGGAAGATGGGGCGGTGACGTCCATAGCCGCACCGTCCGGCAGCGTGACGTTGACGCGCCTGAAGGTTAGCTGGTCATACGGGCCGGTCTGGCCTGAACCAGATGCATTGCCCGGTCCGCTGCCTGCGGCGCTGTCCGTGTGTGTGAAAATCCGCTTGATATGCATGGTCCGCCCCCAAAACGACCATTTGCCCTCTGTGCGGAACACACTACTACATAATGTGGCCGTTAGCACAGTATTAACAAAATATGGGGTAGGAGCCCCGCCTTGGTCAAGGCTTGGGCGGCACAGCCACGATCACATAAAAAAGCAGGAAAGCCGCCAATACGGGCCCGACCGTTAAGCAGTCATAAGGCGATTCGGGGCACACTGGCGACATATTCGATTGGGGACGCCAGAACACGGTCAGCGGATTAAGACCGGCGGTGAACTCAATGCGCCCGGATTCGCGGGTGGCCAAGGCAGGAGAGCAGAAGCAGATGCCAGTCGGTGCAAATGGGAAGCAGACCTTCCTTGGCGACTTCGGTGTTATGGCTGTTGATGACAACGCCAATACCCGCAGGTTGCTGAAGGAGCTTCTGACTGCATTTGGCGTCCATGACCTGCGGCTTGCCCCTGATGGCGGAACCGCGTTGGAGATGATCGGGGTCAAGACTCCGGACCTCATCTTGTGCGACTGGCATATGATGCCGATGGATGGCATCGAGTTCCTGCGCAAGCTTCGTCATCGCAGCGCCGGGGCAAAGAACCAGGCACCCGCCATCATGCTGACGGCTCACACCAAACCCGAGGTTGTGAAGGCATCAATGGATGCTGGCGCCAATCACTTTGTCGCCAAGCCCATCGTGCCGGCAAATCTCCTCAAACGGATTCAACTGGTGCGCAAAGACAAGCGGGTCTTCGTGCTTGAAGGCGACTACTACGTGTTGCGCGATCCGGTGCCCACCCGGCCCCCGGCCGCCAAACAGATGCGCTCGGTGTGGGAAGTCTGACTTAGGCGCACAAAACGCCAGCAAGGCTGGACGCTGAGCCCGGCAGGGTGGCATATTGCGGCCACAAGAGCAGGGCAGTACGCCCGTGCCACAATCACTTCCCATCAAGCCTTCAATCAGCGGCAAAACGCACAATGTGGTTCAGACAGATATTCACCTGGTGGAACGGCCAGACTTGGGGCACCCGGCTTTGGACATGGCGCCGAGGTGAGTTCATGGGCGAGGATTCCCAAGGAAACCGCTATTTTTCGGACCGCAAGAATCCCAAGCGCCGCTGGGTAATCTACAATGGCCTGGCAGAAGCCTCCCGCGTGCCGCCTGAGTGGCATGGCTGGTTGCACCAGACCGTCGACGAAACACCCGACCAGACGGGCTATGCACCCAGGGCCTGGGAAAAGCCGCATCTGCCGAATCTGTCAGGGTCGCAGGATGCCTACCACCCGGCAGGGTCGCTGGTGACCGGCACCGCCCGGACCAAGACGGCGGGCGATTATGAAGCGTGGAAGCCTGAATAGGCGCCATAGGGCCTTCGGCGGCAAACACCCATCAGGGAAACAGGAACACTAAGATGCAGTCATCCATTGTTGAGACACTTACCGGCGCAGCCGTCATTGTGATTGCCGGGGTGTTTCTGTTTTTTGCCTACACGTCGACTGATTCAGGCGGATCGTCCGGCTATGAGCTGACCATCGATTTTGACCGTATCGACGGTTTGGCGATGGGGGCTGACGTGCGCCTTTCCGGCATCAAGATCGGAACGGTGCTGGATCAGACGCTTGATCCCAAGACCTATATCGCGCGCGTCACAATATCAGTTGCCCCGGAAGTCGAACTGCCGGACGACAGCAGCGCCAAGATCACATCCGAAGGTTTGCTTGGTGGCGCCTATGTGTCACTCACCCCCGGCGGAAGTGAAGAGATGCTCGCGCCCGGCGATGAGATCCGGTTTGCACAGGGCTCAGTCGATCTGATCGGCTTGGTCAGCCAGGCGGTATTCAGCGCTGGCGGCGGGAGCTCCAGCGAGTGACCAACGCTGTCCACGCGCTTGCAGCCGTAGCAGTTGCCGTTTTGTGCTGTGTCGCAACAAGTACATCAGCCTTTGCGCAGGTTGCGGCATCACCCGTGCCCGTATCTGAAAACGCGCCGCCGCCTGAAACGGCCCCGGCCAATCCCCAGCCTGTTAAAGAAGTGGCCCCCGTGCAAAATACAGCGCACCTGATGGGCCTCAACAAAATCACGGCCCGGACTCATCCCATGCGGGTGCGTGTCGGCGAGCCTCTGCGCTTCGGGACATTGGGCATCATTGTGCGTGCCTGCCACAAGGCAAAACCCGAAGATCCACCCAAAACAATCGCTTTTGTGGAAGTCCGCGAATATCCGGTAAATGAAGAACTGCTGGAAGAGCCGGAACCGATATTCAGCGGTTGGATGCTGGCGTCATCGCCCGGCCTCAATGCGCTGGAACACCCGGTTTATGATGCTTGGTTGACCGACTGCAGTATTTCATCCGCAGACGGCGCATCCCCCAGCGAATAAAAATCCGCTTCTGCCGCAATCGCACTCGCCAATCGCTTTTGATAGTCCGCACGCGGAATCTCGATCGCACCGAATTGTGCCAGGTGCTCGGTCACGAATTGCGTGTCGAGGAGCCGGAACCCCCCGCGCCTGAGCCGGGCAACGAGATGCACCAGCGCCACCTTGCTGGCATCCGTCACGTTGGAGAACATGCTCTCCCCAAAAAAAGCTGCGCCGAGCGACACGCCGTAAAGTCCTCCGACCATCTCGTCGTCGTGCCAGCACTCAACCGAATGAGCATGCCCGCTGTCATGCAGCTCGCAGTAAAGGTCAACAATGCGATCATTGATCCAAGTGCCATCGCGGCCGGGTGCCGGCGCGGCGCAGGCCTGCATGGTTGTCCTGAAAGCGGTATCCACCGTTATGCGGAAGGGTGCTTTGCGGATGGTGCGCGCGAGTTTTTTGGAG
>Ga0307929_1001811_pt1 | contig 15055 bp, 14 predicted proteins | sample AceLakmetage1330_FD_203160 | JGI IMG/M metagenome (GOLD analysis project Ga0307929, IMG submission 203160) | Saline water microbial communities from Ace Lake, Antarctica - #1330 | ecosystem: Environmental > Aquatic > Non-marine Saline and Alkaline > Saline | place: Antarctica: Ace Lake...
CCGGTTCCGAATCGCTTAGGCAATCACATTGCCTGAAACGTTCCGGAAACCGGAATTTTTAGTTGAGTGTTACACTTTTCGATCGCCCCGCCGCCCGCTGCACTTTTCAACCGGCGTTTACAAACCCACAGGAGCATACTCATGCTACACGCGGCTGAAATAATCATCAACGGGCGGCGGATTCCTTTGCGGTCAGAAAGACGCCCCATGAAATACAGCATGAACAGGTTCACCACATTCACCGTCATCATGAACAAAATGATTTTCTTAAGATTAAACCCGCAATAATCGAGCATATAGGCCGTAGCGAATGCATTCAGCGAAACCCGACCGCCGCTCCATGCACATTGAAACCAGACCAGCAACCACATCGGAGTATACTTATAGTCGATCCGCTCTCCCTTCTTATTGGAAAGAAAGTTGACCGCATGCGACAGGCGGTCCGGCACCGTTTTAAACAGGAACATCGCCACGATATGATTAAGACAAATTAGTAACATCAGGGATGCGCAGGCGATTAAACCGGTGGCATGCGTCGAAAGCCTCGCAAAAATAAGCTGCAAGATAATCAAACCCACGTTGGAGATGATCTGCATGGCACTGACAAACCAACCGCGTTGATGGACCGGCACCAAATCCCCGATCCAACTCACCGAAATGGTCTGCTGCATTCCGGTCAGCATGCTCATCAGCGTGATCAACCCAATATAGCCATACAGGTAGGGGGTCGCCCACTCGGTGGTTCGGGATGCGAACACCAGCAATCCAACAATAACCGCTTGAACGACCGCACCGGCGGCAAGCGCAATTATCATGGCCTTGCGGTTGAAGCGGAAGACCTTAAGCAACACGGCACCGATCCAGGAGAACAAAGGCCCCACTGATTGCATGGCCCCACCGATAAAACCCAAATGGGCGTCGGTCCCGCCGAGCATACGTACAATGATCGTGTGAAACGGAGAAAAAGCCGCCTCATCGCCATTATACAGGAGATTACCCACCCCGAACTTCAGGCGCGTCTTGTTCAAGATTTTTTTTGATAATTCAGATGCTTCAATACTCATAATTCAATCGCCTTTCCCGGCCAAAACAGCCGGATATATTTCAAAGTTAAACGCTGGCCGTGGCCACTTATTTGCCCTGGTTTACGAAAGCAGCTCAGTCGTCCCCGTCAGTTTATCGATGGAATAGATCCCCATGGTTTCCTTTTTCCGAATGATTTCATACCGAAGCGGTGCTCCGGCCAAATAGCGTTTCAGCTCTCCGACGATAGCATGCCCCATGCGCTGACACTCCTTGCCGATCGATCCCGCGATGTGCGGCGTAATGACGATGTTGGGCACGGTGAACAATTCGCTGTCCGCTGGCGGTGGCTCCGGATCGGTTACATCCAGCACAGCAATCAAGTCGGGTCTTTCCCGGAGAACATCCATCATCTCCCGCTGGCAAACCACCGCGCCGCGCGCTGAATTAATCAAAGTGGCGTTGGGTTTCATCTGCGCAATAAGCCCGCCGGTAATCATTCCGATGTTTTCGGGTGTCGGCGGGCTGTGGATCGAAACCACGTCGGATCGTTGAAAGACCTCTTCCAACGTGGTGCATTCAACCCTCAGCCTTGCTGCTTTCTCAGGAGTGATATGATCGCCGCAAACCAGCACGTTCACATCGAACGACCTAAGAAGCTCAATCAGTTTCGTGGAAACCGCGCCAAGTGAAACAATGCCGACCGTCGTTAAATAGGCGCCGGGAATCCTCTTCATTCCGGTTGCGCGCGACGGCCACTCCCGATTGTCGCGCATGCCGAGCGCGAGTTGCCAACCGAGCTTCAGGCTGAAGAGGATCTGGGAGAGCACATATTCGGCAACCGGAACCGCGTTCAGTTCGGCGGCCGTCGTTACGCGGATGCCCCGCTCCCACATCGCATCGGTGGCAAACCGATAGATTGCGCCGGCCCCATAGAAAACTATCTTCAAGTTCGGGGCTTGATCAAGGAACGCTTCATCCATCTTCGGCATTCCCCAACCAGAAAAAACAACCTCGGCTTGATTCAAAAGCTCCATATTCCCTGCAAGCTGCTCGGCGGCATGCGGCGGGGCATAGAGATCCACCAATTCGCCAATCCGCTGCTGATCTTCCAGGCTGTATATTTCGTCGTAGGCATATCCGCTCAGCAGGAAAATCCCCTTCACATCGGGTCTGCACCAACCTTTGGAACCGCTGTTAGATTGTTGTTCACCATACATGCAAGCCATAATAGGAAACCCTTCCCGGATGTCAAGGTGGTATATTACCGCATTGCATCAAAAGACCATACAGACGGAACCCTCGCGGCAATGGTACAAGAGTTTCCTTGAAATAAAATTACTTCTGAATAACTATGTGAACCATTCATTCAAAGTGATGGGGGAAATAAAACATGGCGAAATCGGTAACACTCAAGGATATTGCGAAAGAAGCTGGCGTCGGCGTCATCACCGCCTCGCGAGCGCTACGTGGCATTGGAAGGGTCAGCGACAAAACCCGGGCGCGCATTCTTGAAACCGCCACCCGGATGGGCTATACACGGAGTCAGGGCGTATTCAAAGGGGCGCTTGCCAAACCGGGGAGCGATGAACATAAGCTCATGTTGGTATTGCCCGCATTCATGGGCGATATGAAACGGATTTCCGGACCCTTTGGCGAAGAAATCACCCAAGGTCTGCGGGAGCGGCTCGATGCCACCGGCGGCGAACTTCACATCATCTCCGTCTCCAAGCCCGAGGATATTATCGAACGTTGGCCGCGTAAAAAGGTACACGGCGTGATCTTGCGGCACAGCCTTCCCGCTGCCTGGATCGAACTATTGAAAAACTACGCGCCAGTGGTCTATCCCGTCGCTCAGAACGCCCACCTTGGCGTCGACAGCGTCAACTATGATGAGGAAAAATCCACCTCAATGATGCTGCGCCACCTGCTGGATGCCGGGCACACAAACATTCTTTGCCTCGGCTACATCTACCACCGGGCCGACACCCACCTGCCCAGCAACCTATTCGATGCCGACGACCCGCGCGACCGCCAGGCACACCTTTTCTTTGCCCGCCGCCTCGGTGCATGGAACGTCGCCAAGGAGACCATGCGCGGCCTGGCCAACATCCAGATCAAGCTGTTCCGTTCATCGGCCGAAAACGTCGACATGGACCTGTTGCGGGAAAAAGCGCTGGATTATTACGAAAAGCTCGAAAACAAACCGACCGCCGTGGTGCTGCTCACCAGTCTGGCCCCGGGCTTCTTGAGCAAGGCATCCAAACGGGACCTGCAGGTTCCTCGCGATTTCTCCTTGCTTACCTATCAGCCTGAAAAAGGCGATTCATGGAACGGCATGGATGTTTCCGGCATTCGCCTCCCCACCATTGAGATCGGAAGAGCCATCCCCGAAGTGATCGAACGTCGACTGGCCCAGCCTAATGCCCGAGCAATTGCACTGAATTTCGAATGCTCTTGGCACCAAGGAAAAACCCTCAAAAAGTTGTAATCTCGCACCTCTTTCCCAACCTCGGCTTGACACCCCCGCCGATTGCGGTATTTTACCGCTTTAAATAAAGCCAAAGGACTTTTATATGAACTATGTGAAACAACTCAAGGAACTGCCGAAAAAGAACGACTACTTCATTGGCTTCGACAGCGATGGGTGCGTGTTCGACACCATGGAACTCAAACATAAGGAATGCTTCTGCCCGGCCGTTATTAAACACATGGGCTGTCAGCCCGTCAGCAAGGCCGCGCGCGACGTCTGGGATTTCGTCAACCTGTACAGCAAAACTCGCGGATGCAACCGCTTCGTTGCTATCCAGCATTTTCGCGACCTGCTGCGCAAACGCGCGGATGTGCAGGCCCGAAAGTTTCAAGTGCCGAAACTCATAGACCTTGATGAATGGATCGGGCGCGAAACCAAACTCGGCAACCCAGCGCTAAAGATTGAAGTCGAAAAAACAGGTAACAAAGAGCTCGAGCGCATGCTCGACTGGAGCATGGAAGTCAACGCCCGCGTGGCAGATATGGTCTCCGGCATAGCGCCTTTCCCCGGCGTGATGGATGTCCTCAGGCAGGGCCATGCAAAGGCCGACATGATCGTGGTTTCTCAAACCCCACTCGAAGCACTGGAGCGCGAATGGGAAGAAAACGACATGACACCATTTGTCAACCTGATCGCCGGCCAGGAACATGGAACCAAATCCGAACACATCCGCCTTGCCACAGAGGGCAAGGGCTATGATTCCAGCAAAATGTTGAAAGTGGGCGATGCCCCCGGCGACTACAAAGCCGCCATAGACAACAATGCCTTCTTCTACCCCATTGTTCCCGGCAACGAAGAAGCATCGTGGAAACACCTGGCCGAAAAAGGTCTCGCAAAATTCTTCGAAGGCACTTTTGCCGGTGACTACCAGAATGTGCTGTTGAAAGAATTTGATGCGGCACTTCCCCAACACCCCTCTTGGGAACAGGTTTAATCTTCAGGCTTCAGACTCATAGGCTATCAGTCAATAGAAACTAGCTGAACTCGCAGACGTTCACCGCAAACCCAGCGGCAATATCGAGCGCGGGGAGCAGAACATCACCATCAACAGCCTCTGCAGATTCTGCGAGATATTCAGCTGCCGGTTGTCGGAGTTGATGGCGGAGGCGGGGTCAAAACCCTTCCTCAAGCGACTGAAAAATATGAAGCGGCTACGAACACACTCGCACCCCAACTGCACAGCGGCTTCTCTACGGATCATGAGTCAGCTCCCCGGCACGAATCCTCTTGCTCTTCCTGTTAGACAGAGGCCGGAAGTCTTCTGAAAATTTCTCAACCTTTTTTTCAGAAACAGCCAAAAATCAAACGGGCCAATTTTCATTGTGATGTCCGCACCGCTCAGGCGGCGAGAACGGCGGCTTCTTTTTGTGCTTTTGTCATACGGGCGACGGCTTTTGCCAGAGCCTCCGCCTTTTCAACCAGTTCCTCAGGTTTCAGCCGCCGAGCCACCTTGCCGAGCTCCAGAACCTCCTTGGGCAAATCGATGCGTTCTTCTTCCTCCGCTCCGGTGATCAGCTTGGGCAACGCTTTGCCCAGCGCCAACCGAAAGGCTTCACGTCCGGGGCGGAAATAGTGCTTCAAGACCACTTCAACTGTGGAATGGCCGGTGACTCGCCGGACCAGCTCCATGGGAACCCCGGCAGACAGCGCCATGGTGATCCACGTCGTGCGCAGGGAGTGGAAATCCTTCACGCTGGCCTTCATCCGGCTGTCGACTCGATCAACGACCGTATCCGTAATCCCGGCATCCTTGAGGGCCTGCTTAAACCGCCACGACAACCCGTGGACGTTGGTGCGGTACATTTTTTCGGCTTTGGGAAACACAAATTCACTCGTGCGGGGCAGGTGCTCCAACTCTGCACGGAGCACCGGAAACAGCGGAATCTCGGCCATTTCGCCCGTCTTCGAGGTCTTCACCGTCACGAAGCCCCCGTCCAGATCGACCGACTCCCAACGCAACCGGCAGCAGTCGCCGCGCCGCATGGCCGTGCACATGGCCGTCAACACCACCGGACGAAGCACCGCATCACAGTTCTTCAAAATCCCCGTCAACTCGTCCTGAGTGAACGGCTGACGATGAACCGTATTCAGCGCGCGGTAGGGAATGCCCGCAAACGGGTTGGTCAAAACACCGGCTTCCGGCCCGAGCTGCTCAAAAATGCCGCGCACCAGCGAGAGCTTCACATTATAGCTCGTGGCCGACATTCCGCGGTCATTGATATCCTTCATCCAGCCCATCGCCATCCGGCGGGTGATCTGCGACATCAGCTTCGCTTGCGGGAAGTTCGCTTCGAGGAACTCCCGGAATTGACGAATATTTGTCTTCTGATTTTTTACCTGCGGGGCCGACCGCCTGCGCTTGGCCGGCAGCACCTCCCAGTTCGATTCCAACTCCGTGAGCGGAATTTGAGAAACGTCCTCACCCGCCTTAATCTCATAGAGCTCCTGCAGGTGGTGAGCCGCCGTTTTTTTACTGGTTGCCTCAGAAATCAAAACCCTCAGCTTCGCGGCGGCCAATGTTCGCGAACATTCAAACGCCGTGTTCCCCTGCTTCCGCAGGCTTTTCGGCACCGTTCCTTTCACCTCGACGCCCAGATTAATGAAATGCCGTTGACCGTTGATCATGTATCGGCCATACCACCACTTGGCGCGGAGGTTGTGATTTTTATCCCTTTTCAGTTCCAGTCCCATGATCTACTCCCTGTTAAACGCAATGCGTTGTTCTGGTACAAGGCGGGAAATCAAACAGGGCAAAGCCACACTTTTTACCACACTCTCCCGCAAACGAGAGACGTACGGAAAACAAAAAAACTCCAAGGCACTGAATGCCAAGGAGTTAAGGTGGTGGGCAATACTAGATTCGAACTAGCGACCTCTTGCATGTCAAGCAAGCGCTCTAACCAACTGAGCTAATCGCCCAAAAAGGGAAAGGAGAAGGTAGTAAAGTCGTCGGGGTGTGTCAATCCAGACAGCCTCTTTTTATTTCGAAGCGTTCACCGCAGCAAAGAATCGATCTTCGTAGCGTTCAAACAAACCATTTTTTCTAAGCAATTCGGCCAATGCTGGCACCTTGGATGCATCGCGGGATGCATCAAGAAATGCTTTTTCGAGGGTCTGGTGAATCTGAAGTTTCTGGTCGCGCTGTTGTTGGCGAATATCCTGCATATTTCCCGGCGCAGAGCCCTGCACCAGCTCAAACATCAACTTGAGCAGACAGACTTCCCATGGACGGTCGACCCCAACGAGTACGGCACCCAGCGGGTCGTCACGCTCGGCCAGATCCTCTTTCACACGGTTCACAACGGTCTCGAGCGAATCGCTAAGAATATAATCGTTGATTTCCGTTTTCTGAACCTTGAAGCCATACTTGAGCATTTGCATCTCTTGCGCATGCTCTTTCAGCCAGTTTGCGTAGTCTTGAGCCTCTTCCCCAAAGCCTTCGAGCATTTCATCCGTCATCGAAGGCGGCGTGATAATTTGAGGGCGAAACGCCTTAAGCTTTCCCTCACGCACGCGGACTTTTCCGACGGAGTCCATCAGTTCCGTTACGAGGTGATAATTCACCATCGTTGCCCCAAAGGTTTCGAGACGGTTTTGGGGAACGGCGACCACTTCGGTGTTGTTCACCGCGTACCAGAAATCAAATTGTGGATCGTTTTTCATCGGTTGAGTATAACAAAAAACCCATTCAAATGAATGGGGATTTTTACCGTCAATTTATCCTATTTCATGAGCCGTTCGGTTTGCTTCGCTCAGTGGAGACACTTTTTATTTTAATCAAAATAAAAAGTGGTGGTGGGGGGAGGATTCGAACCTCCGAAGGCTAAGCCAGCAGAGTTACAGTCTGCCCCGTTTGACCGCTTCGGTACCCCACCATTCTCAAAAGAGAACGCATACCATAGCCGAATTTTTATCATTGTCCATCCCGATTTGGAATTTTCCGCGCGCCCTCTACGGCTCACCGTTCGGCTCGTAGCAGTTTGACCATTGCTTGATAGACCGTATCGTATATTTTCGGGTCGTTTGATGCTCGAGGGCCCGCCACATTCAGAACCATTTTTCCAACCCTTGGAAAATTTTGTCTGGTTTTTTCCAACCCTTGGAAAATGTCCTGAAACTCAAGCAGGTCAATGTGTACACAGGGCTTCTTTGCGGCCTTCGCAAATTCCAGCGTCAACAGCGATCCCCCCGCCAGCGGGCCGCGACTCAAAATCAGCGTCAGATCGGCCGCCTCCACATTCATCCGCGTCCGGACGGGATAGAGCTCCGACTCCGACTCCTGCAGATGATACGTCTCTGGAATTGGGCCCTCCTCAGCCAGCCGCCCTTTGGGGCACCAACCGCCATATGGGACGCCGCAGGCAATGGCTGCATCCAGCGCGGCGCGATCCGCCCCCGTCTGCCCGCCCGAAATCACTCGCGTAATTTCCAAAGACGTTGGCGTGGGCATGCAAACTAACTCCATCAAGCATTTCCCGAGCGGGGTTTTTGGAACTCCCGCTTTGTAGAAATCTCCGCGCGCTTTAACGAATCCTCGCGCCTCCAGCTTTGAAAGATTCCACCGAAGTGATATCGGACTCATTCCGCTCGCCTCCAGCAATTCGTCAAAACTCCCGTTGTGGGCACCCACTGTCTTCATCAAAAAAATTCGTCTCGAATGGGTGAACGCTGTCGCCTCCCGAAACACAACGTTTAGCGGAATCTTTGCAATGAAACTTTGACGCAGTGCATCCAGTAATTCTTCGGCTCCATCCACGCCCGGGTTCGCCTCCGCTCTATAGATCACTCTTTTGCCGCGACGCGTCGCTGTGATGAGACCTCGAGCATTCAGCGCACGCAACTGAATGCTCGCATTTTCCCGGCTCGTACCCGTTGCGCGGGCCAGCTCCCCAACACAAAGCCCCTCTGCTTGAAAAATTTTCCACAGCAACCTCAGACGAGTTGTACTAGCAATTGCACGGCAGGTTCTCCAAAGCGTTGGTCGTAGTGTTTTCATATTATTTATACGTTTAAACGTGTAAATTATTACTTCTATAAGAAGTTTATTACAAGCATTTAATGAGAAGATGAAATTACACGTTTAAACGTGTTTTTTAGCTCATATGAAAAAATTACTATTCGGCAGTAAAATCGTAATCCGATGCTCCGGTGACTTCGACGTCGTAACGATCGCCGGGAACGGCATCTTCGAATTCCGGCAAAAAGAAGACCCCATCCACTTCAGGGGCTTCGTGCTGTGAGCGGGCAATCAGCCCCTCTTCGCTGGGACCATCGATCATCACCTCAACGGTCTTGCCGACCTGCGCGGCGCAACGAGCGGCAGAGACTTCGCGCTGGGCTTCCATCAGAAGAGCGCGGCGCTCTTCTTTGACATCATCCGGAACATCATTTTCCATTTTAGCGGAAAGGGTTCCGGGTTCAGCCGAATAGGTGAAAACACCCGCATGGGTGAAGCACCCTTCTTTCACGAATTCAAGTAGTTCATTGAAATCTGCATCCGTTTCGCCGGGGTGGCCGACAATAAATGCGGTGCGGATGGCGCAGTCCGGAAGCACCTCGCGAATGAGGTCGAGTTTTTCCAAGGTTTGGAACTTTGTGAGCTGCCGTCCCATGGCTTCGAGCATGGAGTCAGAAATGTGTTGCAGCGGCATGTCGATGTAGGGACAGAAACGCGGGTCGGAAGCCATCACCTCCAGCACCTCGCGCGTCAGATGGTGCGGGCAGGCGTACATAAGGCGGAACCAGATATTCCCCTGCACGTCATCGCGCAATCGCGCTAAAAGCTCTTTCAAATGGAGTTCGCCGTCCCACTCTTTTCCAAACGCCGTGGTGTCCTGTGCGATCAGACTGATTTCGATCGCGCCCGCTTCAATCAGTGACTGCGCCTCGGCCACAATGTCGTCCATTGGACGGCTGATCTGTTTGCCTCGGATTTTGGGGATGGAGCAGAAGGTGCACGAATTGGAACAGCCTTCGGAAATTTTCAAGTAGGCGGTGTGCGGCGAGCCCATCCGCAGGCGCGGTTGCGTCAAGAAGGTGGTGTAGCTTTCCGGGGCGCTTTCTTCCGTCTGCTCTCCAAGGAGGTTCAGGCAGATTTCCGGCAAACGGCTATAGTCGGCAAATGAGGCACGCGCATCGGCGGCGGCGAGAAAATGATCGGTTTCTGGGCAATCCGCAGCCCGTTTCACTAGGCAACCGAGCGCGACGATGGCTTTGGGGCCACCGACCGCTTTGAGTTCGTGTAAAACCGATGAGGCTTCTTCGCGCGCGTCTTCAATGAATCCACAGGTATTGACGAGGCAGATATCGGAGTCTGCAGGCTCTTCAGAGATCATCCATCCGCTTTCGGCAAATCGACCGAGGATCAGTTCGGAATCAACGGTGTTCTTAGCGCAGCCGAGGCTGACAAGAGATACGACTGGAGTACTGGAGAGCTGGAGTTCTGGATTATTGGAAGAATTCATCTGCACATTTTCTTTCTTTTTCAGCACTCCACCACTCCCTGACTGCAACAATCCAATCCCCTTTACTTCTTCCAAAAGCTAGGGAGGAAGAGGATGAGCACGGTGTAGAGCTCAAGACGACCCAGCAACATACAAAGCGTGAGGATGATCTGTCCGGGAATCGGGATGGCTGCATAGTTCTGTGTGGCCCCCACCGCGGAAAGACCCGGACCAATGTTCCCCAGCGTGGCAATGACGGAGGTGGCGGCGGTCTCTAGGTCGGGGGTGTAGAACGTCATTAAAAAAGAGGCGAGGGCAAAGACGACGATGAAGATGGTGAAGAAGGCGGCGATATGAGAGATGATCTCTTTCTCGACAGGCTTGCCGCCGAGTTTGATCTGTAAAACCGCCTGCGGGCGCATAAACTGCCGGACCTCTTTGATCATTTTTTTCCACATGATGAATATGCGGACCACTTTAATGCCCCCACCGGTCGATCCGGCGCAACCGCCCACAAACATCATCAGCACCAATAGCAGGCGCGAAGCCTCCGGCCAGAGGTCGAAGTCAGCGGTGATGAATCCGGTGGTAGTAAGGATCGAGGTTGCCTGAAAAAAGGCGGCTCGCAGAGCTTCCGCAAAACCGGTGTAAACCGAGCCCCAAACGCTAAAAGTCAAAAACAGGCCGCAGACCAACAGAAAAATGGAGTAGAATCGAAACTCCGGATCTTTGAAGTAGCGTCCGGGCTTCCCCGTCAGCGCGTAGTAATGGAGAGAGAAGTTCACCCCTGCGAGGAACATAAAAAACATAATGATGCAGTCTACAATCCCGCTATCGAATGCGCCGACGCTCGCCGTGCGGGTCGAGAATCCACCCGTCGCCATCGTCGCGAAGGTATGGCAAAACGAATCGAACCAGTTCATGCCCCCCACGAATTTCAGGAGCAGAATTTCAACTAGCGTTAACAGGGCATAGACTCCCCAAAGCAGCTTGGCGGTCGTTGTGATACGCGGTGTGAGCCGGTCTTTGGACGGCCCCGGCATTTCTGCGCGGTAAAGCTGCATGCCCCCCACTCCAAGGAAAGGGAGGATCGCCACGCAAAGAACCAGCACGCCCATTCCGCCGAACCAATGAGTGAGTGCGCGCCAGAAAAGGATGCCACGCGGAATACTTTCCAAGGTTTGGAACTCTCCGAACGGAAGCACGGACGCTCCGGTCGTGGTGAATCCGGACATCGTCTCAAAAATGGCGGGAACCGGATGGGGGATCACACCGGAAAACAGGTAGGGCAACGCACCGAAAACGGCGGCAAAAACCCAGCCGAGGGTCACCACGGCAAAGCCGTCGCGTCGCGAAAGATTGATGTCGCCGCGCGTTAGGAACAGCAACACAATCGCAAACACGCTTGTGATCACAGAGGAGAGAAGCAGGCTGTGTTGCACCCAGACTGGATCCGCCCAATAGCGCGACAGCACGGAACAGAGGCCCATGGCCACGCCGATCACCAGCGTAACCATCGATACGAGATGGAAAACGGCACGTTTGTTCATTTCAGAAACACGGACTGGATTTTTTTGACAGCGTCATGGTGGGAGAAAATCAGCAGGCGATCGGTTGGAACCAGTTTCAGATCCCCCGTGGCGGGAACGATTTCCTGCCCGCGCATGACGGTGGCGATAATTGCGGAACGCGGCATTTTGATATCCTTGATCATTTTCCCGCTCAACTTGCTTTCTTTGGAAATCACGACATCGAGCAGTTCGCCGGGCAGATTGTGAAGGAGCGAAGCCGCCTGAACTTTCTCCGAACGCAAATAATGCAAAATCGCGTGTGTCGTCGAAATATACGGACTCACCACGCGGCCCAGCAAATTCAGGCTTTCAATCAGCGGGACATAATCGGTTCGGGCGATCTGAGTGACGGTAAAGCCGACGCCCTGCTTCTGCGCCATCAGGCAGTTCATAATATTGTTCTCGTCGTCACCGGTCAGCGCAACGAAAGCGGTGTGTTTGGTAACGCCGGTTTCCTCCAGTGCACTCTCGGCCAGCGCATCGGCGCGCAAAACCAGAGTCTTATTGAGTTGCGCCGAACAAATGCGAGCCCGCTCCTCGTCCTGCTCCAGCAGAACACATTCGATGGAGTCCTCAACTTTCTTGGCCAGCATCAATCCCAGATCACCACCGCCTGCGATCACCACTTTTCGGATCGATGGGAAACGCGGGCAAATCCACTCTGAAAAAGACGCGATGTCATTGCGCCGTCCGACGAGGTAAGCCAGATCGTCCACCTCAAACTGGGTGTTTCCGCGAGGGACGATCAGCTCTTCATCGCGCAAAATTGCAATGATTCGCACCCGTTGAATCAGCTCGGTTTGATCGCAGGCGGCGGGCGTACTCCCGACCAGCGGGCTGGCCTCCCCCATCCGAAACCCTGCCACCATCACCTTACCGGCAAACAGATCGAACGCCTCCACGGCGGCGGGCATCTTGAGACTATGAAAGATTTCACGCGCGCACTCCTGCTTCTGGTTGATCACCAGATCCACGCCCATTTCCTTCAGATCATAGGTGTCGTCAGAATGAATGTATTCCGGGCTGGCGACACGAGCGACCTTGCGGGGGACCCCGGCCGCATGGGCATACAGGCAGGCGAGGATGTTCACCTCGTCGCTATCCGTCACCGCGATCACCAGCTGGCATTTCTCCACGCGCGCCTCATTGAGCACACGCGGGCTCGACCCCGGACCGCAAACGGTCAGGATGTCGAGTTTGGCTTCTGCCTCGGCCAGCGCCTTCGGATCGGTATCGACCATCACCACGCTGTGTTTTTCTTCGCAGAGCCGGAGGGCGAGTTGTCGCCCGGCGTTTCCTGCACCTAGTATTAAAATTCTCATAGTAAAAAGAATGGAATATTGGAATGAGCGGGGATAATGGAATATTGGAATGAGAGATGAAACCTATTTATTCGGATAGATTGAGGCTATTTTTCTTCTACTTCCAACACTCCATCCTTCCAAAATCCCATCATTTCATCTCTTCGATGGGGGGAAAAAAGTCACCCAATGTTGACTTTTTTTCTCTGGATTTTCTCAATTGGAACGGTGCGGACGAACCCTCGGCCGCATCGCAACGGCGGGTAAACTCTAGACATGAAACCACGAATGCACCCGCCGCCGAAACAATCTGCTCTTCAATTCGGTCAGACGTCACCACACAAATCCGTTCCGGTTTTTTTGCCGTCGCAACCATCCGTTCGATCACCGCGTCCGCCGTCCGGTTCGCCGGCGAAAAGAGGACCTCCAGATGCGGTGCGTCGAACGAGGCATCGCGCCCGCGCTCGCGGCCATCGAACACCACACTGATACGCGGCGCCATTTCCGGGGCGGCGCGCTCAATTCGACGCACCAGCCGCTGGCGCGCCGTCTGCAAATCGTCGCGTCGTCCGTCGAGCGCCTCGTCCTGATGAAGCAGGTTGTAGCCGTCTATAATAAGGTGGTCAAAATCCATGGAAGGAGGGAACGGTGGAATGGTGGATGGTTGCAAGACCAAAGGCTTCCAATGTTTGAAAGCAGGCTGAGCCTGCACCCCACAATTTTTCCACCCGAGACGCAGTCGAGAGAGGCTGGCGCTATTGCGACCAGCAACGGAACGCAGTGCAGTGGCAAACATTGGAAAACTCCAACCTAATATTTTCCAAACCCCGGAAAACGGGATGCCCGTGCGACGCGACCTGTCCCCATTAGCCTTGGCGAAGGTGGAAGCGCTAAAATGCAACGCAGTTGCCTTCCAAGGTTCGGAAAGGTAGATTTTCGCCATGACAAAACTATTGATCTTCTTAGGGATGTTTATTGGCAGCTGGATCGGCTGGTTTCTCGGCGACCTGATTGGTGGCTTCGGCTGGGCCTTTGCCATCAGCGGCCTCGGAAGCCTCGTCGGCGTTATCGCTGGCTGGAAAATTTCAGAAGAGTACTTCTGAGAGAGAAAGAGAGAAAAGGACATAAAAGACTCACACGACAAAAGGGACACAAAATTAAAAACAAACGCTCTAAAGCTTTAGTCGTTTATGTCCCTTGAGTCCTTTATGTCCTTTTTTCTCCTCCTCTATCTCCTTTTCTCTCTATTCCTCTCATCGATGCGGGCGCGAGTCATGCGCTCGCTCAGACCGCCTTCTTGAATAAATGCCTGCTCCAAATGGCGAATTTGCTGATCCAGCAAATAATTCGTCAACTTGATTAAACCGATCAATACGTTCGCAGCAATAACAGGATCGTCATTCTCAATCCCCTTTTTGAACGTATCGTACGAACCCTCCTCTTTTCGATTCAGTTCGCGCATTCGCTGTGTGTGCGGATGATCGATCGGCCACTCCTCCTCGCCGCGCAAACGAAGAAAATCGCGATAGTCTTCAAGCAGCTCTTCCAAACTCGCACGGGCAACGCCCGTCAACATGATTTCGGATTTCTTAGAGTGTCCAGATGCGCTTGACCCCTCGATGATGTTCTGCTTTCCGGAACGAGCCGCCTGAACCATTTGATCGATCGTACGATCAAATCGGGGAAGCCAGCGCTGAGTGAAATAGGCTGTGCCGTCAAAAACAATCTGGGACTTCTGATAGGAGAGAAGATTCTTATAACCGCCATGAGGTGGAATGAAGCCTTTTTTGTTCTGCGGCATTTCTGGACTCCTTTAGAGGAAGGGAAAAAAGGGACGGAAGGGACAAAAACGACCTAAAACTTTTCACTCAAACATTGCAAACTCGCTCTTGGAATTTTTGTCCTTTAGGTCGTTTGAGTCCCTTTCTTCGGCTCTTCTCGGATGTGCGTTTTTTCACTCGCATCAAATCATTGAGGTCCCACGGATGGCCGTCGCGTCCCACGGATCGTTTCAGCCCAAAAGACGAAAGACGGTCTTTCAAGTTATTTTGAGCCTCCATAACCGTGCCATAAGAGTTTAGTCAGAATAATTAATCAGCTACTGAAAAGTCTTAAGCCCTTGCTGGGTTGATTTCGTCGATAATCGTTTAACTCAACAAAACCGGACGCTCTTCATCCGTGGGA
>Ga0307929_1001813_pt1 | contig 15044 bp, 11 predicted proteins | sample AceLakmetage1330_FD_203160 | JGI IMG/M metagenome (GOLD analysis project Ga0307929, IMG submission 203160) | Saline water microbial communities from Ace Lake, Antarctica - #1330 | ecosystem: Environmental > Aquatic > Non-marine Saline and Alkaline > Saline | place: Antarctica: Ace Lake...
CAGAGTGACCAGCGATATTGAATATCTATCTGCGCTGGAGGAAAAAGACTACCCCATTGCACAAGCCAATGCACCATTGGATGAACATGGGAATTTCGTTCGGGAAGAGGCGGCGGTTCGTATTCGCGGTGATGCAATGAAGGTTCCTGTAACCGAAGTGAAATACATGGATGTTTCACCGGACCAGTTGGTGAGCATTTCGGCTTCCTTGATTCCCTTTCTTGAGCATGATGATGCCAACAGGGCGCTCATGGGATCCAACATGCAGAGGCAGGCCGTCCCTTTATTGAAGGCCAAGGCGCCTATTGTCGGGACGGGAGTTGAGAGGATTGTGGCCAGGGATTCAGGCAATTCCGTTATAGCAAAAAGAGATGGAATTATTGAACATGTAGATGCTTCTAGGATTGTTGTCCGGTCGATTATCACTTCTGAAACGGATGAGCCGGAAGTGGAAATTTATAAGCTGATCAAATTTATGCGGTCTAATCAAAACAGCTGCTACAATCAGAAACCGATCGTGCGAAAAGGGGAGCATGTTAAAAAAGGGCAGGTGATAGCCGACGGACCTTCTACCGAGCAGGGAGAATTGGCGCTGGGTCGTAATGTCATGGTCGCTTTCATGTCCTGGGGTGGGTACAATTTTGAAGATTCCATTCTCATAAGTGAAAGGGTTGTAAAAGAAGACATTTATACCTCCATACATATTGAGGAGTTTGACGTAGTTTCAAGAGATACCAAGCTCGGCAAGGAAGAGATCACACGGGATATCCCAAATGTGGGAGAGGAAGCCCTGAAGAACCTGGACGAAAGCGGAATCATTAAAGTGGGCGCTGAAATAAGTTCGGGAGAAATTCTTGTGGGAAAGATAACTCCCAAGGGAGAAACACAACTTTCCCCTGAAGAAAAGCTTCTGAGGGCCATATTCGGCGACAGGGCCGGCGATGTGAAGGATACATCCATGAGAGTCCCACCGGGTGTGACCGGCATTGTGATTGATGCGAAAGTCTTTTCAAGAGCAGGTGTTGAAAAAGATGAGCGGACCTTGGCCATTGAAGCTGGTGAAATATCCAGGCTCAAGAAAGATCTTCAGGACGAAAAAGACGTCATTGTAGAAAGTGCGAAGGAAATGCTGGTCGTTCTCCTGGAGGGCGAAAAGCTTAAATCCGATCTTTACAGCAAGGAAACAAACGAAGTCTTGCTTCGGGCAAACAAGGCAATCGAAATTGACCACATTGAGGAGTTTCCCTTTGATATTTGGGCGGGGGCTGATCTCAGGATATCTATGGATGTCATTGAGCGTGTGGAGTCTATTATTGAAAAATGCTCATCCAGGATAGAGCGCATAACCAAGCAGCATGATGACCGCGTCGCAAATTTTGACCTCGGGGATGAATTGGCGCCGGGCGTTATCAAAATGGTGAAAGTGTATGTGGCAGTAAAGCGAAAACTGTCTGTGGGCGACAAGATGGCCGGCCGCCATGGAAACAAGGGAGTGCTTTCCAGAATACTCCCCATTGAAGATATGCCTTATTTTGCGGATGGTCGGCCGGTGGATATCGTTTTAAACCCTCTTGGTGTGCCGTCGAGGATGAATGTGGGACAGGTTCTTGAAACACATCTTGGATGGGCATCTTACGAATTGGGTCGGCAGGTGGGTGAAATGGTTGATAGTCTCAAGGACGTTGACCAATTGCGGAACAGGTTCAAAGCCCTTTTCAGCAAGAAGGAATATGACGAGTTTTTTACCGGCAAGAGCGAGAGCGATATACTGAACAGTGCCAGAGGCATGGCAGAAGGACTCCCTGTGGCAACACCTGTTTTTGATGGTGCTGATGAGAATGAGATTGAGGCGTGGTTTGAGGAAGCCGGATTGCCGGTAACGGGCCAGGCTACCCTGTATGATGGTCGAACCGGAGAGTCGTTTGATCAGGATGTTACCGTAGGTGTGATGTACGTTTTGAAGCTTCACCATCTGGTGGATGACAAACTCCACGCCCGTTCCATTGGGCCCTATTCCCTCGTCACACAACAGCCTTTGGGCGGAAAAGCACAGTTCGGGGGGCAGAGGCTTGGAGAAATGGAGGTCTGGGCGATGGAAGCTTACGGGGCAGCCCACACGCTTCAGGAATTTCTCACGGTTAAATCTGATGATGTGGCCGGCAGGACGAGGATGTATGAGAGAATTGTAAAAGGGAATAATGCCCTTGAAGCCGGGATACCTGAGTCTTTCAAGGTGCTGATGAAAGAACTCCAGAGCCTTGGTCTTGAAATCGAACTCTTTGAGGACGGTCAGATATAGTCTTTCAGGCTGGAAAAGGAGAAGGCAATGGAAGAATTATACAGTTTTTTTGCAAAACCAAAGGATCCCTCCAGCTATAATGCTGTGAGAATATCTCTTGCTTCACCGGAAAAAATACTTGAGTGGTCTTTTGGTGAAGTGAAAAAGCCGGAGACAATCAATTACAGGACGTTCAAGCCGGAGCGTGACGGACTGTTCTGCTCAAGAATATTCGGGCCCATAAAGGACTATGAGTGTAATTGCGGCAAATACAAACGAATGAAACATCGCGGTATTGTCTGCGAAAAATGCGGTGTGGAAGTCATTCAGAGTAAAGTTCGGCGGGAACGAATGGCCCACATCACACTGGCTGCACCCGTGGCCCACATCTGGTTCTTGAAGGCCCTTCCCTCCAAAGTGGGGAATTTGCTCGACCTGACGCTCAAAGATCTGGAAAGAGTTCTTTATTTTGAAGGACATATTGTTGTGGACCCAAAGGATACGCCTCTTAAAAAAGGTTCTGTTCTGACGGATGAACAACTTTTGCAGGCAAGGGAAGATTACGGGCATCGATTTGACGCAGGGATCGGAGCTGAAGCGATCCAGCGGATGCTCAAGGAATTAGATCTGGATCTTTTGTCTGATAGTTTGAGAATCGAGTTAAATGCAAGCAAATCGGAGGCGAAAAGAAAAAAACTTACCAAACGCCTGAAAATTATAGACGCCTTCAAGGACTCCAAGAACAGGCCGGAATGGACAATTTTGAATGTTATTCCTGTGTTGCCGCCTGATTTAAGGCCGCTTGTTCCTCTTGATGGAGGCCGTTTTGCTACTTCCGACCTGAATGACCTTTACCGTCGCGTTATTAATCGCAATAACCGGTTGAAAAGGCTCCTGGAGCTAAACGCTCCGGACATTATTGTTCGAAATGAAAAAAGAATGCTTCAGGAAGCCGTGGACGTCTTGTTTGATAACGGAAGAAGAGGGAAAGTTGTTACCGGCGCCAACAAGAGGCCTTTCAAGTCCCTCAGCGATATGCTCAAAGGAAAACAGGGGCGATTCAGGCAAAACCTTCTCGGAAAGCGGGTGGACTATTCGGGTCGTTCCGTTATCGTTGTGGGGCCGGATCTACGCCTTCATCAGTGTGGATTGCCGAAAAAAATGGCCCTGGAACTGTTTAAGCCTTTCATCTACAACAAACTGGATGAAAAAGGTTTCGTTACCACCATTAAGAGTGCGAAAAAGATGGTGGAAAGGGAGTCCCCGGAAGTCTGGGATGTCCTTGATGAGGTCGTGCGGGAATGTTGCATTCTACTCAACAGGGCGCCGACGCTTCACCGGCTTGGAATTCAAGCCTTTGAACCAATTCTTATCGAAGGTAAGGCTATACAGCTTCATCCCCTCGTTTGTACGGCGTTTAATGCAGATTTTGACGGGGATCAAATGGCCGTGCATATTCCCCTGTCTATCGAGGCTCAGATAGAGGCCAGGGTGTTGATGATGTCTACAAACAACATCCTTTCGCCAGCCAACGGGGATCCCATAATTGTTCCAAGCCAGGATATTGTTCTTGGAATCTATTACATGACAAGGGAAAAGCCTCATGCAAAAGGCGCTGGGAAAAGGTTTTCCAGTCCTCTTGAAGTGAGAATGGCCTATGATGCAGAAGAAGTGGACCTCCATGCCACCATCAAAGTCAGGATGGATGGGAGGATGTACGATACGACCCCTGGGAGAATTATTTTGTATGAAATTATCCCGGACAAATCCCTGCCGTTCGAACTTGTCAATGCAGTTATGACAAAGAAGGAGTTGCGGTTCCTTATTAATGAATCCCATCGAAAGATTGGTATTAAGTCGACGGTTATTCTCGCGGACCGATTAAAGGATTTGGGATACAAATATGCAACCATATCCGGAATATCAATTTCTATGAAAGACATGGTTATTCCTTCCATGAAGGAGACCATTATTAACGGGGCGGAAAGCGAAGTCAAAAAAATTGAAGACCAGTACCAGAGCGGTGTCATTACCAGCGGTGAAAAATATAATAAGGTGGTAGATATTTGGACTAAATCGACCGATGATGTTGCCAGCGAAATGATGAGAGAAATGGGGCTGGATTCGGTAAAAGGACCAGACGGGGAAACCGAGGAAACGGGCCGTTTTAATTCCGTTTTCATGATGGCCGACTCCGGAGCAAGGGGAAGTAAAGACCAGATGAGGCAGCTCGCCGGCATGAGAGGTCTTATGGCCAAGCCTTCCGGAGAGATCATTGAAACGCCCATTACCTCTAACTTCCGCGAAGGCCTGACGGTTCTTCAGTATTTTATTTCCACACATGGGGCGCGAAAAGGCCTGGCAGATACCGCTCTTAAAACAGCCAACTCAGGGTATTTGACGAGAAGGCTCGTGGATGTTTCGCAGGAAGCCATTATTACCGAGGATGATTGTGGAGCCATTGACGGAATATGGGTAGAAGCTCTCGTAGAAGGCGGTGAGATTCTTCAGCGTGTTGGAGAACGTATTCTGGGCAGGGTTGCTTTGGAAGATATCCTTGATCCGATTACAGGCAACGTACTTGTTCAGGCCAACGAAGGAATAGATGAAGAGTACGTGACGAGAATTGAAGAGGCGGGTGTGGAACGGATCAGAATACGCTCCGTCCTCACCTGCGAATGCAAAAGAGGGGTCTGCAGGAAGTGCTATGGGAGGGACCTGGCCCATGGGCATGAGGTCAATCTTGGTGAGGCTGTGGGGGTTATTGCAGCGCAATCCATTGGTGAACCAGGTACGCAGCTTACCATGAGGACTTTTCATATTGGTGGCGCCGCCGGCGGACGCGTGGAACAGTCAACGATTCAGCCGAGAAACTCGGGTCTAGCGAAATTCTTGAATTTGAAGACGGTTCAAAACGACGAGGGGAATCTGGTTGCTACCAACAGGAATGGTGAACTTGCTATTATCGGGAAGGGCGGAAGGGAACTTGAGCGATATCCGGTTATTTACGGCGCCACTCTTACGGTCAAAGATGGGCAGAAACTCGAATCGAATCAGATTGTGGCGAAGTGGGACCCGTTCACTATTCCCATTATGACGGAAGCGTCGGGAAGGGTTAAATTCCGGGATATTACTGAAGGCAAGACCATGGAGGAAAAGCGCGACACAGTTACCGGTAGAATCAGCCGAGTGATAATGGAGTCGAGTGATGTGGATGCCAGACCGGGCATCTCAATTCTTGGCAGCAGTGGAAAAACAGCCGGCAGAGGCGGAGGTGGAAAAGCCCAGTATAATTTGCCGGTAGGCGCGGTTCTTATGGTGAACGAAGGGGACGAAGTGGGACCCGGTTCATTTTTAGGGAAAATTCCTCGGGAGACAACCAAGACAAAGGATATTACAGGTGGTCTGCCCAGGGTCGCTGAGCTTTTCGAAGTAAGAAAGCCGAAAGATACGGCAATCATTAGCGAGATTGATGGGACCGTTACTTTTGGAAAGTACACCAAGGGAAAACGGAAAATGGTAATCACTCCGGAGATTGGTGAACCTCAGAACTATTTTGTTCCCAGGGGCAAACATGTCAGTGTCCTCGAAGGAGATTACGTCAGAGCAGGGGAGGCCCTGATGGATGGGGCAGCTGATCCGCACGATGTCCTCAAAATCAGAGGAATTAAGGAACTCGCAAAATACCTTGTGAATGAAGTTCAAGAGGTCTATCGACTTCAGGGCGTGAAGATCAACGATAAACATATCGAAGTAATCGTCCGACAGATGTTGAGGCAGGTAAGTATTACCGATTCCGGGGACTCAAACTTTCTCATAGGGGAAAATGTTGAAAAATGGAAGTTTGAAAAAGAGAATCTACATCTTGTTTCAAAGGGTGGAAAACCGGCCAGCGGCCAGCCCGTTCTGCTTGGTATTACAAAAGCATCGTTGAATACGGAAAGTTTTATTTCTGCTGCGTCCTTTCAGGAGACGACGAAAGTCCTTTCTGATGCAAGTATTGCAGGGAAAGTGGATTTTCTAAAGGGTTTGAAAGAAAATGTGATTATGGGACGACTTGTACCGGCAGGAACAGGATTGAAAAAATATCGTGATATAGAAATTGCGTTGAGCAACTAATTTTTCTCTTAGAATTTTCTAAAATCGCTTGACAATCTGCGTCCAAGATAATATAAAGGGAGATTCTCAATTTACTCTTCCTCTTTCAGTGGGTCTGCGGAGTGAGGATTTGAATCCAAACGGACGATTTGAGAAAACGACACGGGCCGCAGGTTTAAAAAATACGCGAAACTAAAGTTTATTACGTTGATCAAGTTTGATCTATTGAGGAGATTTCATGGCGACAATTAACCAGCTTGTAAGAAATGGACGTCGCAAGTCAAAGAAAAAAGTGACCACCCCTGCTCTCCAGGGCGCCCCGCAGAAAAGAGGCGTTTGCGTAAGGGTTTACACCTCTACGCCCAAGAAGCCCAACTCGGCGCTCAGGAAAGTCGCAAGAGTGAGGCTGACGAATGGAATTGAAGTGACATCCTACATCCCGGGAATGGGACACAATCTTCAGGAGCATTCCGTTGTCCTCATACGCGGAGGCCGAGTAAAAGACCTACCGGGTGTTCGGTATCATGTCATTAGGGGAACCATGGATACTACCGGAGTGGATGACCGCCGACAAGGTCGGTCAAAATATGGCGCCAAGAGACCTAAAGGACTTCGTTCCCGAGGATGAAACAGCTGAACCCCTGCATGAGAAAATGTAAACAATAAATTCATCGGCGGCAGGGATTAAAACCGTCTGGAGAGTTCATATGCCCAGAAAAAGAGTGGTGGCAAAAAGAAAGATATCACCGGATCCAAAACAGAATAGCGTGCTGGTTGCCAAGTTTATTAACAGCCTGATGAAACAGGGCAAAAAAAGTACGGCCCAGGCAATTATGTACAACGCATTTGATATTATATCGGAGAAGGCAAAAGAAGACCCTTTAACCGTTTTTCAGACTGCGATGGAAAATGTAAGACCTGCAGTGGAAGTGAAATCAAGACGGGTTGGCGGGTCGACTTACCAGGTTCCTACTGAAGTAAGACCGGCAAGGCGACAGGCGCTCAGTATGAGATGGATTATCAATTTTGCCAGGGCTCGCGGCGAAAAGACCATGGCAGCGAAGCTTGCTGCGGAGTTGATGGATGCTGCCAACAAGAGAGGGGCTGCTGTCAAAAAGAAAGAAGACACTCACAGGATGGCTGAAGCCAATAAGGCATTTGCCCATTATCGATGGTAGGCGGGGAAAACTTCTAAAGCAGTTTGCATTTCTGCCAGGTACCATTTTTTTCGTTTAATATTATGAGGAGGGCTGAAAGATGGCTAAAAAGAAGTTTGAGAGAACCAAGCCGCATTTGAATGTGGGTACGATAGGACATATCGATCACGGCAAGACGACATTGACCGCGGCTATTACGAAGCATCTCCAGATGAAAGGGATGGCGGACTTTGTCCCGTTTGATGAGATAGACAAGGCGCCGGAAGAAAAGGCGAGAGGGATAACCATTGCCACGGCACACGTGGAATATGAGACGGAAAACAGGCATTATGCCCATGTGGACTGTCCGGGTCATGCGGATTACATCAAAAACATGATTACCGGTGCTGCCCAGATGGACGGGGCCATCCTGGTTGTAGGTGCTGATGATGGACCGATGCCCCAGACCCGTGAGCACATCCTTCTTGCTCGACAGGTTGGTGTTCCGAGCATCGTGGTTTTTCTGAACAAGTGTGATATGGTTGATGATGAAGAGCTGATCGAACTTGTAGAGCTTGAAATGCGGGAGCTTCTTTCGAAGTATGAATTTCCCGGTGATGACATCCCTATTGTTATGGGGAGTGCTTTGAAAGCCCTGGAGAGCGATGATTCGGATTCAGAGGAAGCAAAACCGATATTTGAGTTGCTGGATGCCATTGACAGTTATATCGAGGAGCCGGTTCGAGATACGGACAAGCCTTTTTTAATGCCGATCGAAGATGTGTTCAGCATATCCGGGCGAGGAACGGTTGTTACGGGTCGTGTTGAGCGCGGAGTGGTCAAAGTCGGCGAGGAAGTCGAGATTGTAGGGATTAAAGATACGATTAAGACGGTGTGTACCGGTGTTGAAATGTTCCGGAAGATATTGGATCAGGGGCAGGCCGGCGACAATGTTGGCGTGTTGATCAGGGGCATCAAGCGTGATGAAGTTGAGCGTGGACAGGTTGTTGCAAAACCTGGTTCGATCAAGCCCCACACGAAGTTCAAAGCGGAAGGGTATATTCTGACCAAGGAAGAAGGCGGGCGACATACACCTTTTTTCAATGGATACCGGCCACAGTTCTATTTCCGGACGACGGATGTGACAGGAGTTACTACGCTTCCTGAAGGCGTGGAGATGGTTATGCCAGGGGACAATGTAGCTATGGAGATCGCCCTGATAACGCCCATAGCCATGGAAAAGGAACTTCGGTTCGCTATTCGAGAGGGTGGCCGGACGGTAGGCGCTGGTGTAATCAGCGAGATTATCGAATAATGGGAGATCGGTAAAGAGATGCGTGATATTATTACATTGGCCTGCGAACAGTGCAAGAACAGAAACTATACGACGACAAAAAACAAGAGAAAGACTCCGGATAAACTGGGATTTAAGAAATATTGTCCCTCTTGCAGGACCCACACATTCCACAAGGAAACAAAGTAGGTTTTCAATGCTGCAGGCCAGTAGCTCTAACGGCTAGAGCACCGGACTCCAAATCCGGGTGATGGGGGTTCGAATCCCTCCTGGCCTGCCATTATTTTGTGTGGAAGTCTGAGATTATTGTAGGAAAGATATCAGGGGTGGTCGTCACATTATTGTGTTATCTGCAGGCAAAACAAAAATTTGGAAAACTAAGACAGATACAAAATGAAAAAGAAACCAACCCAGAAAGCAAAAAGCAAAGGGCGCTCAAGGCAGAGAAAGCTCTCAACAGATCCTTCTGTGAGTGCGACAGCTGATACAGCTGAAAGCGTTGTAACAGAAGGGGTAGTGGCAAAAACCACATCACCCGCCCAGAAACGAACTGTTCCGCCGAAAAAAGAGAAAAGTGGAAACGCTATTTCAAGCATCTTCCATAAGACGGGGCAGTTTTTGAGAGAAGCCAAAACAGAGTTGAAAAAAGTAAAGTGGCCAACTCGCAAGGAATTGCTGGCTTCCACCGCAGTAGTTATTGTCCTTACGCTTTTGGTTGCTTTGTTTCTTGGTTTGGTTGATTTTGGGCTTATAAAAATTATCAAAAACATCATTTAACCTATTGTATTTTTGTCAGCCTTCCCAGTAACATACTCGGCATACGGCCAACAGGGAAAAAGTAGGTAGTAAGACCGATAATTGGATACATTGCCGGTTGCCCATATGGCTGGCAATATTCGAGACGATTCTAAAAGAGCTGGAACCTTAGTTCACACCGTAGCCGGGTTTCTGGAAACCTTTTGATTCTTTTCAAGCTGTCAAATCTCAATCGTTTTTTAGTCAGGTGCAACCGTGGAACTTAGATGGTATATTGTTCATACGTATTCCGGTTTTGAAGACAAAGCGAAAACGAATCTGCAACAGAGGATAGAAGCCTTCGGACAAGAGGAGTGTTTTGGGCAGATTCTGGTTCCTACTGAGAAGGTTGTTGAACTGAGAAATGGAGAAAAAAAAATGTCTTCCAGGAAATTTTATCCTGGATATATCCTTGTTCAGATGGATTTGAATGATGAGACATGGCATACGGTCAAGAATACGGCTAAAATTACAGGATTTGTAGGTGGTGATGTGAAACCTACTCCCATTTCAAATGAGGAGTCGGAACGTATTATCCACCAGATGGAAGAGGGTGTCAGCAGGCCTAAGCCTAAATACAGCTTTGAAGAGGGCGACGAGGTCAAAGTTATTGACGGACCGTTTACGAATTTTCAGGGGCTTGTGGAGGAAGTAAAGCCCGATAAGGAAAAGGTGAAAGTTCTTATTACCATATTTGGGCGTCCAACCCCTGTAGAACTTGATTTTATTCAGGTTAGCACTGTTTGAGGCCCCCTTCCCTGCGAATAACGTTCGGTTGGCGTGTACTGAAAATGACGATTTGTATGAATTGAAAAAAGAGGTTCTATTATGGCAAAAAAAATAATTGGTTCTGTCAAGCTGCAGGTTAAGGGCGCACAGGCAAATCCTTCTCCGCCCATCGGACCTGCCCTTGGACAGCACGGAGTCAATATTGCAGAGTTCTGTAAGGCGTTTAACGCCAGAACTCAGGATCAAGCTGGAACGGTTATCCCCGTGATAATAACCATATACGCAGACAGGTCGTTTTCGTTTATAACGAAAACGCCACCTGCCTCAGTGCTCTTGAAGCAATATGCCAAGGTTGCAAAAGGTTCTCCTGAGCCAAACAGAAATAAAGTCGGGAGTGTGACCAAAAAGCAGGTAGAGGAGATCGCAAAGATCAAACTTGAGGATTTAAACGCAATCGACCTGGTAGGGGCCGGAAAAATTATTGAAGGCACTGCAAGGAGTATGGGGATAACGATTTCAGAATCTTAGTCTGAGAAGGGAAAGAAAGATGCCCAGGAAAGGAAAAAAATATATTCAGCGCGCTGAAAAGGTGGACAAGCTGACTAAATATAATTTCGAAGAAGCGGTCCAACTCGCCATTGACGGTTCTGAGGCCAAGTTTGACGAGACTGTGGATCTGGCAGTAAGGCTGGGAGTGGATCCCCGTCACGCCGATCAAATGGTTCGGGGAACGGTAGGGCTCCCGAACGGTTCTGGAAAGAAACTTCGTGTTGTCGTTTTCGCTAAAGGCGAAAAAGAAAAAGAAGCCATGGATGCCGGAGCTGATTTTGCGGGGGGTGACGATCTTGCAAAGAAAATTCAGGAAGGCTGGCTTGAATTCGACAAAACGGTTGCAACCCCGGACATGATGGGTACGGTTGGAAAGTTGGGAAGGGTCCTGGGGCCTAGGGGAATGATGCCCAATGCAAAACTGGGCACCGTTACATTTGAAGTGGCCAAAGCAGTGAAAGATATCAAAGCGGGAAAGATTGATTTCAAAGTGGATAAGACCGGTATTATCCATGCATCCATGGGGAAAGTTTCCTTTGGTGTCCCAAAACTCGTTGAAAATATAGCGGCGTTTTTTGAGACCATTTTGAGGCTCAAACCCCCGTCAAGCAAGGGGACTTATTTCAAGAGCATTGCTTTTTCTTCAACCATGGGTCCGGGAGTAAAGGTTGATAGTTCCCATGTAAAGGATCTTGTAACAAAATAACTTTCAGGAAATCTTCGGGGTATGAAGCTCATTTAGTCTGTGCTTCTCTATTTTCAACCTCGATGTTTTTCGTTAATTACCCTGCAGTGACGCGTATTACGCCTTATCGGTCGATACGCTGTTCTGCGGGGTTTTGATGCTTGTTAATTTTATTCTTTAAGCATTTGTCAAAGACAGTAGGCGCCCGTGTTTAGGGCTTAATGGTATGCCTGCCGAGACTATAGATCTGCAGCTCACTTTTATGGGATGAAGCGTTTGAGACGTCGCGACTGACCTGTCGACGTAACACCGTGAATTCTCCTCCCTGATTGTGTGGCGATATGAAATAGTTTCCATCTGTGGCTCGTAGGTTTCCAAGCTATGCCTTTTGTCTGTGACAAGGAACTTGTTGAATAGAGAGGAGGTGAATATGGATAGAGAAACCAAAAAAGAATTTGTAGTCGGTCTTCATGAGCGGCTCAAAAAGGTGCAGGGAACGTTGCTGGTCGGATATCAAGGCCTCGATGTGGAGTCGACCAACAGGTTAAGGAGAGAACTCAGGAAAGTCCAGGCGGAATTTCAGGTTGTAAAAAACAGGCTTCTCAAACTGGCCAGTCAGGATACTGAAACAGAAGTTGTCAAGGACTACATGAAAGGACCTTCTGCAATTGCTTTAATGTATGAAGACGTCGTTGGTCCTGCAAAAGTGTTAGTGGATTATGCCAAAAAGTTTAAACAACTCGATATAAGACGGGGACAGATTTCCGGCCGGGAACTTGATCTTGATGGCGTAAAAAAACTGGCTGCGTTGCCGGGAAGAGAGATTCTCCTTTCGCAGATCCTTTCGGTCATGCAGGCTGTTCCAACCTCTTTTGTAAGAGTTTTGAACGGTGTACCTGTAAGCCTGCTTAATGTACTGAAAGCCATTGAAGAACAAAAAGCCAATTAGCTGCAAGCAAATATTCGGAGGATGAAAAAGAAAAATGGGAATAAGCAAAGACGATGTCGTTGAATTCATATCAAGTATGACTGTATTGGAGTTGTCAGAGTTTGTAAAGGAGCTTGAAGAGAAGTTTGGAGTCAGTGCTGCTGCACCTGTTGCTGTGGCGGCTGCCGCTCCGGGCGAGGCCCAGGAGGAAGCTGCTGAACAGACTGAATTTGATGTTATGCTGACAAGTATTGGCGACAAAAAGATTCAGGTGATCAAGGTAGTTCGCGCTGTCACGGGACTCGGGTTGAAAGAGGCAAAGGCCGTGGTTGATGGTGTGCCCGGTCCTGTAAAGGAAGGTATTCCCAAGGATGAAGCGGAAGGCATCAAAACACAGCTTGAAGAGGCGGGTGCCGGCGTGGAGATTAAATAGCACTTTTGAAGAGCCCTTTTGCCGTTTATTGTTTATCGTAATGGCTTCTTCCAGGACAGGGGCGAGGTTATCCTTGAAATGGGGGAAGCTATTTGCATAATGGATGTGATGAAATCACGTAGTTTTGTTCTGTGGCAGTCTTTTCGTGTCTGTTGCTGGTTGTTAGTACATATATACAGGAGATTCTATGTCAAAAACTGATGGAGTCAAAAGACGTATCAGGAAAAGTTTTGGAAAAATTGACAAGATTGTTGAGACTCCGAATCTTATCGATATACAGAAAGTATCCTACGATCGGTTTCTGCAAAAAGATGTACCGCCCGAAGAACGTAAGGATGAGGGGTTGCAGGGGGCATTTAAAAGTGTTTTCCCCATTCATGATTTTGCGGGTACGTCGTCTCTGGAGTTTGTGAAATACTCTTTTCAGGATATCAAATACAGTGAAGAAGACTGCCTCAGTAAAGGCATGATTTATGAGGCGTCCCTTAGATTGACAGTAAGGCTTGTTGTTTTTGATACCGATTCCTTGAATGATACCAAAAGCATCAGGGATATTAAAGAACAGGAAATTTATTTCGGGACCCTGCCGATGATGACCGAAAGAGGTACGTTCATTATTAACGGCACGGAGCGGGCTGTTGTGAGTCAGCTGCATCGATCTCCGGGTGCTTTTTTCGACCATGATAAGGGGAAGACGCATTCAAGCGGTAAACTTTTGTATTCAGCAAGAATTATTCCATTGAGAGGTTCGTGGCTGGATTTTGAGTTTGATCCGAAAGATATGCTGCATGTTCGCATAGACAGACGACGAAAATTCCCCGTCACTATACTTTTGAAAGCCCTTGGATATCCCACGTGTGATATTCTGCAGCACTTTTATCAGACGGAAATGATTGGTTGCGATAGCCTTGGTTGGTGGCGTGAACCCAAGGCGGAAGAGCTCAGACAGGAAAAGGTTGCCAAAGAAATCATTGATTTGGCATCCGGGGAGGTTCTTGGAAAAGCAGGGACGAAATTTTCCAAAAGATTGTTGAAAGCTTTGAAGGCCTCTGAGGCCTTTAAAGCCAGAAACCCTCTGAAACGAAGGTTGTCCCTTGATTTCCTGAAAGACGAAGAACTGCTGCTTGCCGAAGATGTGTTGGATCCGGATACCGGGAATATCCTCGGGAGAAAAGGGGAAACCCTTACCGGAGAACTCCAGGAGGCCTTGAAAGAAAAAGGTGTAGTGGAAATTTCATGCATAGATCCCAAACGAATTCGAATTCCCATTGAGCCTGCTGATGTAGTTGGGCGTGTGCTTGCAGACGATTTTGTGGATTCCGAAACAGGGGAAATACTATGCGGGTCTAATCAGGCAATTGGCGAGGACCACCTGGAAATCGTACAGGAAAAAGGAACGGTTGCTCTGGAGTGCCTTATCCTGACTGGTCATGGGGTTATTCCTGCGATCAGGGAGACGTTGCTCCTTGACAAAATTGAGAACTGTGAAGATGGTGTCCTCGATATCTACAGGAAGATGCGCCCCAGCAGTCCGCCGACGCCCGAAGTGGCGGAACGCTTCTTTGATAATCTGTTTTTCAACATCGATACCTACGATTTGTCTATTGTTGGCCGTCTCAAACTGAATTATCGGCTGAATCTCGACGCCCCCCTTACCTTGCGCACCCTCAGGAGAGAGGACATCCTTGCCACCGTGAAGGAACTCATTAAATTGAAAAGCGTCGAGGCTGTGGTAGATGACATTGATAACCTTGGCAACAGAAGGGTCAGGGCAGTTGGAGAGTTGCTGGAAAACCAGTACCGAATAGGTCTGGTGCGGATGGAAAGGGCCATTAAGGAACGGATGAGTTTACAAGAGGTGGAGACGTTAATGCCTCATGATCTGATCAATTCTAAACCTGTTTCCGCTGTGGTGAAGGAATTTTTCGGTACGAGCCAGCTTTCTCAGTTTATGGACCAGACAAACCCGCTGTCGGAGGTTACGCATAAGAGGAGATTGAGTGCGCTGGGGCCGGGTGGGCTTACGAGAGAAAGAGCAGGCTTCGAGGTTCGGGATGTTCATCCTACCCATTATGGGCGAATTTGTCCCATTGAAACACCGGAAGGCCCGAACATCGGC
>Ga0307929_1001814_pt1 | contig 15038 bp, 7 predicted proteins | sample AceLakmetage1330_FD_203160 | JGI IMG/M metagenome (GOLD analysis project Ga0307929, IMG submission 203160) | Saline water microbial communities from Ace Lake, Antarctica - #1330 | ecosystem: Environmental > Aquatic > Non-marine Saline and Alkaline > Saline | place: Antarctica: Ace Lake...
AGTTCCTCCACCGAGGTCGAAAACAGCAATTTTCGAATCTTCTTTTTTCTTATCGAGGCCATATGCCAAAGCAGCAGCAGTAGGCTCGTTGATAATTCTTTTTACAGTAAGTCCTGCAATTTCGCCAGCCTCTTTGGTAGCCTGACGTTGCGAATCGCTAAAATAAGCAGGCACAGTAATTACCGCTTCAGTGACTGTAGTTCCCAAATAGTCTTCAGCAGTTTTCTTCATCTTTTGAAGTACCATTGCTGAAATTTCCTGTGGTGTGTATTTACGGTCGTTAATCTGAACCCTTGTGGTATCATTCTCGCCTTTTACAACCTTGTACGATACACGGTTTATCTCTTTTTGAACCCTATCATAAGGCTCACCCATAAATCGTTTGATCGAATATATAGTATTTACCGGGTTTGTGATTGCTTGTCTTTTCGCGGGGTCACCAACTTTACGTTCACCATTGTCGGTAAATGCAACAATGGATGGTGTAGTCCTTCTTCCTTCTGAGTTGGGAATTACAACAGGCTCGTTACCTTCCATTACGGATACGCAAGAGTTGGTTGTTCCCAGGTCTATTCCAATTATTTTTCCCATAGTTTATTTCTCCTAATTATTTTTAATAAAATTTTAAATTTTCAATTTGTGACATCTCCTTGGTCAATGATTATGCCATTTGGCAGAAATCCTATTATATTTTGTTTGCAACGCACATGTCATATCATATTAAACATGCCTCTTAACTTTTAATGTATTGAATTTTAAGTTTTTAATAGTTGAACATAAGCTTGAGATACCACAATAAAACCGGCCTGTCAACTTGTATGTCAAAAAGTCAGAATGGTTAAATTACAAATTTCCGGTAGCCAAAATACTGTGCAGGTTTATGATATCAGGGCTACGCTTATCAACAACATTAAAGTTCAATCAGGCCAGCACTCTTTCGATATGAAAGCATTTTTCCCGGGGATTTACTTTTTCAGGATATCTAATAATAAAAACATCCAGAGTTTTAAGGTGATTAAGGAATAACTTTGGCTTACTTGGCCCAGTGCAAAAGCATATTCGTGTAAATTGCCTTTTCTTTGTGTCTCCGTGTCTTGTGGTTGCTCATTTTTTTACCACAAAGACACGGAGACACAAAGAACCACGAAAAAAATCAATAATGGTTTAGTGGAATTTGGTGATTTCGTGACTAAAAAAACTTTTCGGAGAAGCTCAATTCAATAAATCCATACTGCTGCACCTAAAAGATTATTACTACCGAACAAAAACTACCCTTCGGGTTTGTCTTAATCCATCAAAAATGAAACTGCACAAATAAATTCCGGGAGGGACATTTATGCTGATATTATTCGATTGTGATGCTTGGATATTAGCAGATTGAATCAATTGCCCCGACAAATTAAAAATCTCAAGCTTATCTCCTAACAACTCAGGCTGTTTGCCCTCAAGGTGAATTGCTGTGGATGTTGAATATAAATTTACTTCGGGATTTTCAAATTGGTCAATACCAACATAAATCGAAAATGTGCCACTGGTTAAATCTTCAAAGCTGTTGAGGATTTTGTTTTTCATGGTCACCGATATCTCAGCAGAACTGCTCACATTGCCCGTCAGGTAAATCTTTGCTGTTGAGGCATCCTGGTAAATAACAGTATCGATTTCCAGGCCTGGTGGCGCATCATTCAGGGTGAAGTATTTGTTTTTCAGTATTGGCCGGCTGAAGTAATCATCTGTCAACGTAAGGTCAATATTAGGATAATATCCCGATAATTCCGCGGAAGGGAGAAGTAAGCTGCCTGGGTAATGGTTGTCAATCCAAGAAATCCTATTAAAAAACCATTCTTCGAAATACTCCACTTCATCATTATAGTCATTTCCCTGCCAGTTGTAATTTGGCCAAACGTATTCTCCCAGAATGGGCCAACGCTCATAGTTTCTTTGCTGGGCCTCGTCAATATAAGTCGTGATCGAATCGATGGCGTATTCCAGATTTGCATTGCTCAATTCATTTTGCCTGAGGTAGTACCAGCGGGTGGTAAAAAGATCAGCAAAATAATCATCTTCCATCAGGCGTTTCCACCAGAACATGATGCTCCAATCGTTGTTTTGCACTAAGGGGTAGAGCCAGCCTGTATAATCGTTGCCCGGAGACCAGTAATCTACATTTGAATAACCCAGGTTAAAATCCCATGCCGGGCCAGCAAACAATTTTCCTCCGTCGCTATCCTTTTCTTTATGAAAATAGGTGCTATACCGGTAATTGTCAACTTCCTTGGAAATCTCATTCAATACCATCTGATCGACAAAGGAACCGACATTGAAATAATTATTGTAGCCAAAATTGGGATTGCTGAAGTTGGAGCCGGTGAGTGCATTTTCGGCATAAGTAACATAGTTTCGGATATATGTTTTCTGCTGTGAAACCATGTCATCGGGATCAGGATAATAATACTGAAAGGTAATGTTCATTGAATTGGGGTAGGGGGGCGAGGGATAAGATTTCCATCCATCCTCATTGTAAATAAAACCCGAAGGGATTTTGTCAACACTCAAAATATAACCGCCTGTCAGTTCATCTCCCGAAATATCCTCAGGTTTAAGCGTGGCAATATTTACCCGGTTTTCATCCTTCTTGATTTTCTCCATGAGAATGTACACACCCACATATTCGTTGTTTACAATCACCTCGCAATAAGCCATTCTTGTGCAATAGGGATCGAGTTTGCTGCCCATGTAAAAAGTCATAAAATTCCTGAGCATCGACTTGTCGCTGTATGGCGCATACAATATCCAGTCGTTTTCTTCGGGCATGCCAAGCAGTGGCACATTCAGGTTTTCTCCCTCCGCATCCCTGGTTTCGACACCGTAAGATTTTTTTGGGAACATCTGTGAACTTTGCCCTCTTGTTTCAATGCCGATATAGCCGTCGTAATCATTGAAGGGATCGTACTGATTGTTCATATTGCCATAGCCATTATCGATAATGCCCATGGTGCCATCAATTTTTGGCTCATCAGGAATTGCGACACCGTTTGTGTTTATAATTACAATCGGAAGGTTTGAGGTCAGCCCGGCACTAAAACCACCAACTCCGATGATATCGTCAATATGCCAGAGCTTGTTGGTTGCAGTTCCCTGGAAGTCAAAGAAAACCACCATTCTGACAAAATCCCTGGCAGTCAACCCCGAAAAATCAAACTCCAGGTCATCCCATTCTCCGGGCGTGGGGGCCAATTCAATTTCCTCAAAAACGGTGTTGTTGGCATTCTCAAACTTCAGTAACACTGTTCCCCCTGATTCAGGAGCTAATATTTTCAATCGATATAAAGGAAATTCCTCAAAATTAATCGCTGAGCTAAAGTCAGTGAACATAAAATTGTAAGGATTTCCGTTTGTGGATATTTCAAAGCAATGGGCTGAAGGATTGATTCCTCCTTGCTCCGGGTTGTCCACAAGCTGGCCGTCCTCGGAAGATACCGACCATTCCACATTGATGCCATCCCAGTTTGCGATGGTATCGTTAATTTGCGATTGAAGTGTGTTTGAAATAAAAGTGAAAAGCAGCAATAAAACAAAGTATCCATACCTCATAATGCCCATCCTGATTCTTAAAATTATGTATTATACAGCGATCAAAAAAATAATAAAATGGAGTGTCAAAAATACAAAAAATTAGCAAGCGAAAGGGCATTCATCTAATATTGTAGAATCGTAATTATTTAACGCTCGTTATCAACTCCAATCAAACAGTCGCTAGACCCCCTCTAACCTGCCTAGCCGGCAAGGCTGGCTCCCCCTTGAAGGGGAGAAATCCCACCGCACTGGCTGGTGCGGTGGCACTCCCTTCCCTTTGAGGTGAAGGGTTGGGGTTGGGCCCATGAGAATTGGCAAGCAATATAAGTACTTAAATAATTACTCAGGCCCTAAATAATCTATTGCCCTCCAATTAATTTGTTGTGGTCAAACAAATAATCTCCCGTAGATTTCGCAGATTATGAAAACCTTGAATATGATTCTTATTTGGTCCATAGCAACAGAAATTACCCTGCATTTTCCCAAATCAACTTCTTGCCAAATCCCAGCCTGTTGTGTGTCATTTTAATGAAATCAGGTTCGATGCCCCAGAGCAGTAAATCTTTGAGTCGGGCAATGGGGAATTTTTTTAGATAAGCTTTGTTTGCCTTTTTCAGGATTTCCCCACTCAATTCATGCACTGGGCCAGTAAATTGAATCCCCTGGATTTTCCCAATCATGGTAGTTTCGAGGGCAACTGCCCCGGCAGCATAATTTTGTTGCTCCACATCTTTAATGTGTTTTGTGTGCCGGTCGGAAGTAAACACAAAAAGGTTTTCATCTTCGATGTAAATATAAAAACAAGAGCAGGTATAGGGCCGGTTTTGATTGGAAGTGGCCAGGGTGAAAACATGATGTTCTTTTATGAATTCGATGATTTTGGAATCGATGGGGTTTTCGGTTTGCTGCATGGGTGTCTTAAATATTTTTTAGAAGTCTCGAAATTCAAATCTAATTACAGATTTCTCAGTCTCCGCCAGCCAGTGAATACATACTAATGACAAGTTTTTGTAACAAGCAGATTGCCAGCCTCTCGACAAGGCGGGCAAATGTATAAATAGATTTCTCAGTCGCTGTGCTCCATCGAAAAGACAGGGTAATAATTTAGTTGGGGGGATAGGAACATCGGGCGCTCTGCGCCCGATGTTCCTATCCCCATACACCACAAATGAAGTCCTGTCTTTTCGACCGTAGGGAGAAATCCATCTCCATAAACCCCGATTGTAGTCCTGTTATTTCGATCCGCAAGCCGTTGGAGAGAAACCTATTCATCCTTGTCATATCTCCATGAATCCTTTATTTCCTGCAGATAGCAACTCCAAACAACCTGAAATATGACTAACTCCGAGCTTTAGCCCGGAGATTAAAGGCTCATTGTTTTTAATGGGCTTTAGCCCAAACCTTGATTATTGGTATCTATTTAGCTGGTATGGAAATGAAGTGAACCTTTCGTTTAAATAATTTCAATTGTGTCATTTATCTGCCAGCTGTCGGATGTCATTAATTGTTATTTGCGCTTCGCGCGTCATTTTATTTGAAAAAAATGACTGCGAATGACTACGAATGACCATCAATGACAATAAATGACTTTCGATTGGAAAAAGGTTTTCGTTTCAACAAATCTCTCAACCACCTAAACAATTACGATTATTGTTAATTCCCATAAATTAAACAGACTAAAAATCAAGGCTCAACGAAACATAAAAAGTTGGTGATTTATTTATTCTCCCATCTTCGATGCCCCAGGCCAGGTCAGCTTTAATAAAGTACCCTAACAACTTAGTACGGGCACCAAATCCAATTCCCCCAATTATTGGGTCTTTTTCGTATTGCACCCTGATCCGCAATGGCCCCGATTCAACATAGCGGGTATAAAGCACATTGTCTTCATCGTAAGGGTTCCATCCACTCCAGGCTGTGCCCAGGTCGCCAAATGTTACCAACTGAAAATTATTCACAAACTCCGACTTGATGGGCCGGTTCAACAGATACCTGAATATTGGCATTCGAAATTCGGAGTTGAGTACAATGAAATTATTTCCGTTACGGGCATTTTGGTCAAAGCCCCTCATGTTTGTTGCCAGGGTTTGATAAGTCCAGTTTTGGCTATAGTCAATCGGGGTTTCCTGGTTAAATGTCGGGACGATCCAACTATCGGTGCCACCCATATAGTACATCAATCTGTCGGTGCCAAAATTGGTGCTTCCTGCAATCCGGTTGGCCCAGATAAACTGCCTGTGCAGGCGCAGATAATGCCTGAAATCAAAGCCAAGCACCACAAGGTTGCGGTCTAATTCTTCTATCAATTGATTGTACTCGCCAAACAGCATAAACCTGCTTCCTTCCATAAGGTTGAGGCCGATGTTTTTGGTGTCGTCATAAATCAGTTGTGCCTTTAACCCACCCCAGTTGTACACTGTATTTGGATAGCTGATCGAAAACTCATCAGGGCCGGCAAACACGTAAGTTTCGTTTCTAACAAGGACAGTTCCGCGCAAGCTCAAAACCCTGTTCAGGGGATAGGTTAAAATGAAAAACCCTTCGTTGGTATATTGACGCGTGTAATAGGCTGAAAAAAGCAGTTCTTCAAGCGTCCGCCGCTGAAAAACAAATTCCTTGTCCAAGCGTTTTTTGAGGTTGGCAAAACTTACAAAATATTCTTTGTTGACCAAATCTAGCGATATCCTGAAACCACCCACAAGCCTGTAATCTTCCATCAAATCGCTAATGCCTAGTTTTATGGTGGGGCTTAACCCAGGGCTTGCGTATGTTGGCTTAATATCAAGCCCGGGAATATTGCCATCACTACTTGGATTGAGGGTTACCGAAAAAGGTTGATAGCTTTGGTTGAGATATGAAAAATCTATCTGCGTAACCAGTTGGCTTATGGAAAATTCAACCTTGTAATTCCTCTGTTTGGGAATGAAGAAATCGTCCTTTTCTTTTTTCTTCTCAGGCTTCTTAAACCGGTTTTCAACATAATTCAAACTATCCGGGCTGTTCAAATTCACAATACCCTGTTTATCCATCTGGTAATTATCGATATCAATTTTGCCCGTATCTGATACACTGATTTCCCTAAGCTGAACTTCATGAGCATTGTTTCTCATCACATTCCTAAAACTCTTTCTTTGCCGTTGAATTGGTGGAGTTATGGCTGTATCAGAAGTATCAAAAGTATTAGGTGGCAACTCCGGTTGAATAAGAATTGGAGGCCGGTTTCTTTTGTCCAGCTCTTGCATAAAGGGAGTTTTAGAAAGCTCCCGGGCTTCGAGGTTTTTTGCCAAAATGAGATCATCAGTGTAAAGATAATCATAAAGATCCAGGTTAACAATCCAGCTTTTCATTCCGGCCCGTGGGCTTATGTTGTGTTCGTTAATGCTTCGCGAATAATTGGTAACCGGAAAGGAACTGGTAAAATACCGGTAATGCACCGTGGTATCAACAAAGGCCACTGCACTGTCGAGTTTGCCAACGTATTCGTTGTAAATCCCGTTTTCGTCGCTGAGGTACGAAATATAACCGCGGCCATATTCCATGGGCTGGGTTTCGTTGGCCAGGGGAGTGTTGGTTACCCTGCGCAAAAGTGGGCTCCTGGTGTTATAATTCAAAGCAAAAACATCGTAGGTTTGTAACAGTTTTTCGGGCAGTTGATTGTCGCCCCATTTCAGTGTGTCACCCGGACGGTTTGAGCTGAAAATGATCTTGCTCGAATTTTGAATAAAGGCAGGATTAAGGTCATCGTAAATGTCGTTGGTAATTTGATCGTAACTGCCCGAAGAAATATTGAAAGTAAACAAATCGGACTGGCCTTTTTGAACTGCCGAAAATACAAGGTTCCGCCCATCACCAGAGTAAGCAAGATCAACAATTTTCTCGAAACCAAAAATATTCTGGCTGGTCCACTTGCGCTCATCCACGTCATAAAAATATAGCCAAATCAAACCTTTCTTTTCGATGACCATTGCCAGTATTTGGCCTGTTGGATGCCAGGTGAGCAGTGGGTAGGAGTAATCTATTTTTTCGTCGAGTTTATATCCACCAACATACAGTTTTTTCAGTTTTCCGGTTTGCATGTCGTGGAGCCACACTTTGTATTTTCCGGTTTCGTTGGTGGCAAATGCAGCATACACCGCATCGGGACTGATCTGCAATTCTGAATATTTCCTTCTGTTTTTAAATCTTTTCAAAACCCTTTTTCCATCAAGGTGAAATTCCTCTTCGGGTAAATAGGCGTTGGGGTCTTCGCGGGCGTATAAAGCACTGTAATATTCCTGCCATTCAACAAACAGGTTCTTTACCGAAATGCCCAATACGTATTGAAACCCGGTTTCGATGTTGCGGCTCACCCTGGTCATATTAATGATGTTGGGCACATTTGATTTGCCATATTTTTGTGCGATAAAATACCACAGCGAATGGCCGGCATCGGTCACATATTCGTCATCGATGGTAAGCCGGTTAAACTTACTAAACCTCCCCGAGAGGATCATGTTCCTGATGCGCATGTCAATATCAGTATTCCAGTCTTCGCTCAGGTAAGCAATCAAACCTTTTGAATACCATTCAGGGAAATTCTGAAGTACGGTGTTCACCATTTGTGAGCCAACATTGGAACCAAAAATGGCATTGCTCAACAAAACATGCACAATGCCCTGCCTGATTTGTCGTTCAAAGTTTACTATACTTCCATCAAAGTAGAGCACAATCTTGTTTCCCAGGATATGCGTTACACCACCTATGTTGTATTCTTCGTTGGTAGAAACACCGATATTGCTTTGCTTGAGTTCGGTGAGGTTGTTAAAAATAATGAATTGTACTTTTCCTTCAAGATAAGTGTCCAGGTCACTTTCGAGGCGGCCCAATTCCTTGCTGGCATATTTTGCCGTGTGCACAGCAAGCTCTTTTCCGTTTAAATAAAAATAGGTGTCGAAGCGGTCGAATTTATAATAGGTCCAGAAAAAATCTTTGTACTGTACCCTGCTCCTGCCAAACTCCATTTGGTAACCATTGTAAAACTGGGCGTTGGATTCATTAGGTAGGAAATATGAAATAAATACAACGATGGCAAAAAGCCAGCTCAATCGGAAATTGAATTGTTGTAAATATTTCTTCATGTTTGATTTTAAAATCATTTAAAAAACAAAGAAAACGAAAACTCTGATAAAGATCACTCCGGGGCATTCATTTTCTCTGAATATTGATAACTTTGTAAAAGATAAATTATTTTTCAATTTAAGAAGTCATTGATGGTCATTCATAGTCATTGGCCGTTTACTTTTAAATGACGGCGAAGCCAAATTACGCGCATAGCACTAATGACGCACGACCACCTGCACTGAAGTTTCAGCGGTGAGTCAAGTGCATACGACGGCAAAGCCTAGTGATGAGTAGTAAATGATACGATAGATTTTTGTAAGAGGTAGATTATAATTGATAAAATAGATTTCTCAGTCGCTACGCTCCATCGAAAAGACAGGGCAGAAATAAAGTTGGGGGGAGGTGAACATCTGGCGCCCTGCGCCAGATGTTCACCTCCTCATACATCCCAAGTGAAGCCCTGTCATTTCGACCAAGACACGAAGCGAAACGCGGTGTTGCCGGGAGAAATCTATTTCAATTTACCAATTCTACTTGATGCTCAGTTTTTAGGATTTTGTGCTCGAAAATGTAAAAAAACAAATACTAATTTAACAACACATTGTTATGATAAAAGTTGAACGTAAGGTTTTTAATGCTTTCCAGGAAAATACCTACCTCGTTTATGATGAAACCGGCGAATGCCTGATTATTGATCCGGGTTGCCAGGAACCCCATGAGGAGGAGGAACTATTTGATTTTATAAAAACGAAGGGCTTAAAACCGGTTGGCCACTTATACACCCACGCACATATCGATCATATTTTGGGCAATGGATATGTGAACAGCACTTATGGTTTAAAGCCGGTAATGCACAAGGCCTCGAAGCCAATTTTTATGAGTGCCGGCGGGCATGGACGGATGTTTGGGATTGAAATAAACGAGATTGTTGAACCCGAAACCTTCATTGATGAGGGCGAAGTCATCAGATTCGGGGATTCAAGTGTAGAAGTATTATACACCCCCGGCCATGTGGATGGCCACGTTTGTTTTGTAAACCATCCCGAAAAATGGGTGATTGTGGGCGATGTTTTGTTCAGGGACAGTATTGGGCGGACTGATTTACCCACCGGCGATTTTGATCTGTTGAGCGACAGCATCCGCAATAAGCTTTACACGCTCGGTTCAGATTACATGGTCTATCCCGGCCATGGCCCCGAAACAAGCATTGGACATGAAATGCGCAATAATCCGTTTGTGCAGCCTTGATATCATTGACAGGCCTTAAAAGCCAAAAGTGCTAACATGTTAACGATTTTTTTTATCCGTTATATCCGTGATGATCCGCGTCAGTTCTTCCCTTTTGTGTATCGCTATAGGTGCAACGCCTTTGCATTTATCCATCTTAGTTAATTTGCTTTGAAGATGGTATGCCAAAATGGGAAGCCTTCAAATTTTTGCACGTGCCAACACAACCTTTTAGGAATATAAAATAGCTTATTGTAATAAATTTATCCCACTTCTAAATAGCATTTTTAAGGCGCCGATATTCACCCCCCCCCTACTGTTCACATTTAAACATATCTAAAAAACTGCATTTGACTTCTGCTTTTTGATGTCGTATATTTGATCCCTTAATGCTGAAACCCCTAACCCCGCTTACCAGCATTCCCGGACAGGGTTTCATCTGAAACTAAAATAATTTGATGATGTGTGAATTTGATAATTTGATGATGAGGGAAATTAGAAATATCCACAACCTACAGCAATTATGTTTCCTGGCCACCTTTCGGTTAGAAAGAATAATAAGGTTCGGCACACGTAATTACAAATTGCAGCAAAACAATCAAAAATAATTATTCACTAAAAATGATTGCCTTATGAAAAAAATTAAGGTTTTTACAACACTAAGCCTTATTGCCCTGGTTATTGGGGCAGCATTAATTAATTCGTGCAGCAAGCAGGATGTTGCAGACCAAAAACCTGCAAGTAACCCGGATGTGCTTATGAGTGCGGCCAACATCAATTTCCAAAATAACCTTATCAGGTTTAAGGATAAGGTGGAGTATATACGCGCTTACCCACAGTTTAAAAGTGGGGAAGTGATGAGCGTGGACAGTGCTGTTTACCTAATGGAAGCTTTGTTTAACTATACTTACGGCTATCCTGAGGAAACCTATAGCCGCTCGAAAACAGACACCGGGTACATTGTATTACAGTTGGATAATGATGGAAATATTCCATTGGAAGAAATAAACCTGAAGTTTACTGAGCTTACCAACAAAGTCAGCAACTTTTATTACAACTGCGGGTTTGAAGATAAAGGGCTGATACTAACCGGTCTTGAACAAGAATCAGTTGTGGGAAATGAGCTTACTATAATGTTTTATTCCATTACGGGAAATAAAGGCAACAGCAGCTTTCCTTTTGAAGAAGGTGATGATTGGTGGTATGGATTTGATTTGGGAAAGTGCGATAATATACCAGGTTCTGATACAACGGATGCAGCCGAACTTATCGAGAGCTACCTTGGCATTAGTTATATTTTGCCACCACCACCACCCGGTTATCGCTATACTTACGTTCCCGACGACCCCATTACACTCGAAGGAAATGAATACCCAAATCCTGAAAGCCCCACACCAAATGATAATTACACCGATTACCTGATGTATTACGCAACAGAAGCTGCTGATACCCTTACTGATGAAGTCAAATGCCTTGAACACGAAGAAATGAATTTTTATGTTTTGGGAGGGATGGAAATTATTGGCACTTTACTCCCTCAGACCTACAATAATCCGTCAAACTGGCTATTTATGAGTTGTGATTATAATGATAAAACGGAATGGATTGATAATGATGAAGTAATCAGGCATGAGGGAGTGTTCAATTATTCCTATCGATACCTTGTACCCGAATCTCAAGATCCACGTATTACATTATAAAGTGCAACCAAAATGAAGGTATTCTTAGTCTGCATGTTGTTAGCTTGTACGCTTTTTGCAAATGGCCAATACTCTTATGAATACATTTTTGATGACACTGAAAATCAATTAGTTTTTCATGGGATCGAGACTGAATATGGGGATTATTTTTTGGTTGGCCAAATAGGAAACAGCAATAGTACACATGATGCGTATATAATAAAAGTTGGGCATGGTGGAGATACACTATCACAAAGGATAACCAATGATGAAAACAACGCCTATTTAAGTTACATCCTACAATTGGAAAATAATACCTATTTGCTAATTGGGCAATCGGGCCCCATAAATTCCAACTATTATAACAATATGTGGTTTGTGAAGATGAATTCTGATTTAGAAATACTTGATGAGCGTTATTATCAACTTCCGTCTTCATATTATTTTTCGATAGGACTCAGTTATGCGATACTGAAGGAAAATGGCAACGTTATTATTTCGGGTTCTGCCAAATATACCCCACATTCTGATTTATGTACGGTTGTAATTAATAGTGACCTTGACACACTTAACACCAAATTTTACCCTTATCAGTTTTCGCAAAGTGTTGATGATTGGGTAGAAATTCCGGGCACATCAGACTATTTAATGTTAGGGGGTAAAATTGGTTTGTATGGCACTTCCGCACAAGCAATTCGATTCGATTCTTCCCTTAATATTGTTAGCATCCAAAATTTACCTATAGATCTTACTGTCCATGGATCAATTGGTCATTGGAAAGGTAGTGATGAATATTTACACTCCGGGGTTTTTTGGGATACAACCGGCACCGGTACTGATGACGACTTTAGTATTGCCGTTCAAATTGTTGATACCTCAGCAACAATTATTAAACACCGGTACTTTGGCAAACCGGATACTACAGATTATTCTGCATGGAGAAACAGTATGGCTTATTTTAATGATACAACTATTTATGTTGGTGGATTTACCATAATATTTGGTGCTACCTATGACCCGCTCCCAACCTTTTTAGAACTTTACATGATTGACAATGATCTAAACTTACTTGGATATAGCCAATATGGTGGAGATGCAAACTATCAAATGTGGGGAGTCATCCCCTCGAGTGATGGCGGTTGCCTGATGTATGGAACACGCTATGGTGTTGAAAATGGACCTTACGAAAGGGATGTTTATATTAAAAAAGTACTCAGAAAAGAAATAAACATTATTACCTCGATCGAGGAATACGCTGGCGGGGAGTTCCAAACTTCAGCTTATCCCAATCCTGTTGGCGGGATTTTAAACATCCCATTAAAATCGTCTTGGAATTCAAACAACATACATTTAAGGATTGTTGATTCAGAAGGCCGGACAGTGTACGACAAACAAATCATCGGAAAAGGAAACCTGATTACAGTAAATGTTACAAGCTTAAATCCCGGACCATACATTTATTCAGTTTACGACAATAAACAACTAGTGGTTTCGGGCAAGTTTATTAAACATAATTTACATTAAACACAAAAACAGATTAATAATGAAAAACATAAATTATTTGATTATCATATTGCTAATTGCAAGCAGTCAACTTTATGCACAATCAATCGAGGAAAGATGTATTTCATGTGGAAAGAATGAAGTAAATTTTTCAAATTTCTCAAGTGCTGTAGGGAAACAGAATACTTCTACCGGTTTGGCTTCTTTTGCTTCGGGTGAGTTAAATAGCGCAACAGGCAACTATTCTCATGCCATGGGATATGCATGTAATGCAAGTGCCAATTATTCATTTGCTTTTGGGCAAAGTACAATTGCAAGTCAGGTTTATGCATTTTCTTTAGGAAAATATTCAGAATCTACCAGTGCTGCTGCATTTTCGTTGGGAACCTATTTAAAAGCATCTGACCAATATTCTATGGTGATTGGTAAAGGTGCCGGTTATAGCAGCAGGCTCGAAAATAGTCTGCAAAATACTTTAATGATAGGCTTCAACAGCACTTTGCCAACATTTTTTGTTAGCCCTTCCGATGGTGCAGGCACTACCGGCAAAATAGGCATAGGCAACGTAACCGATCCATTGGCCAAACTCCACATTAAATCAGATGAGGAAGAGGATGCTACATTATTTCTGCAACCCTCCGATTGGGACAACAACTTTGCAGAATTACGCATGGGCATCCCGCAAAATTCAATTGTTGCCAAAAAAGATATTGGGCTTACCTTTAAAACCGGGCAAGATTTTATCTTTGAAGATGGCAATGTAGGCATTGGCATCGACTCGCCCGCCCACCCACTGCACGTTAACGGCACCCTGATGATAAGCAGCAATGATGGCAGCCTGCTGTTTGCCGGGGACGACAAAGGCGAATGGGGCGAGTGGGGCATCGAATACCAAAGCGGGGGCCTCAACTTCTGGAAACCCTCTGGCAGCAATAATTTCGGGAACTACTTCCTGTTTCTTGCCGATGATGGCAACGTGGGTATTGGCACCGGGGAGCCTGGTACAAAACTTGATGTTGCCGGCGACATCCGCTTCACCGGCCAGCTATACGATGCCAATGGTTTGTTTGCACCCAGCCCCTGGGCAAGCGATAATAACGGTTTGTATTACAACCAGGGTAATGTGGGCATTGGCACCAGCGCGGCCCCCACCGAAAAACTGGAAGTCGAGGGCAATATCAACTTTACCGGAAATTTGCTTAAAAACGGCCAGCCTTACGAAACAAATAAATGGGAAGAAAATGGAAATGAACAGATATTTTATAACGATGGCAACGTGGGCATTGGCACGGGTGAGCCCGGTGCCAAACTTGATGTTGAAGGAAACCTTCGGGTAACAGGTTTTCAATTGGACAACAACTACGTGGAAGGGCATATCCTGCAATCAGATGCCAATGGAAATGCTTCATGGGTTGAGCCGCCGGATACTAACGATGATGACTGGGTGGTTAGTGGCGATAATGTTTACAGGGATGGAGGAAAAGTTGGCGTCGGCACATCAACGCCATCATCAGATTTACATGTAAAGAGCAACAATGTCGCCGATGAGACCACTACATTTTTGAAGATAGAAAACAACGGGTCTAATGTTTACGGATCGGGCATTACTATCATTGGCAAAAGGGAAGGTAGTGGCCCTGTAATTATTCAAAAAGCAGGCATTGGACCAAGCTATACCGACGGGGAAGGTTTGCGCCTGGCATTTTTTCAAAGGAATAAAAACAACATCAATGGTCTCTCTATTTCAACATACATGAAAATTGGTGGCCTAGTTGATTATTCCGACATCTTTGCCGAAACCAGCAGCCTGTTTTTAAGGGCCAACAAAGAGTTGATATTTCGTTCTGGAGGCAATTCACCAATACACTTCGAAACCAACGGCACCAATAGCGACGAAGGAACAACACGCTTGCAAATAAACCAGCATGGCCAGGTAGGCATAGGCACAACAAATCA
>Ga0307929_1001815_pt1 | contig 15035 bp, 15 predicted proteins | sample AceLakmetage1330_FD_203160 | JGI IMG/M metagenome (GOLD analysis project Ga0307929, IMG submission 203160) | Saline water microbial communities from Ace Lake, Antarctica - #1330 | ecosystem: Environmental > Aquatic > Non-marine Saline and Alkaline > Saline | place: Antarctica: Ace Lake...
GGCGGCCGATGCCCAATTCTTCCATGCGTTTCACCAATGTCGCCTCGGTATAGCGGGGCGGGGGCTGGGTGAAATGTTGCTCAGGGGTGACGCTGGATTTGCCGATGGCCTCCCCCTCGGAAATCTGCGGCAGGCGCTTGTCGTCGTCGTCCAGGACCTTGTCGTCCTGGCCTTCTTCGTAGACTTTCAGGAAGCCGTCAAACAACACAACCTGGCCGGTGGCGCGCAGCACGACCTGGCCGTCGGCCGCGCCAATATCGACTGTTGTGCGTTCAAGACGGGCCGATTCCATCTGGCTGGCCAGGGTGCGTTTCCAGATCAGATCGTAAAGTTTGCGCTGATCGGGCTCCAGCTTGGCAAGGCCCGACGCGTCCAGCGACATGTCGGTCGGGCGGATACATTCATGCGCTTCCTGGGCGTTTTTGGCCTTGTTTTTATAGACCCTGGCGTTGGCGGGCACATAGTTTTCGCCATAACGCGCGCCAATTGCAGCCCGCGCTTCGGTGATAGCTTCGGGCGCCATGTCGATGCCGTCGGTTCGCATATAGGTGATATATCCGGCCTCATACAGGCGCTGGGCGGTGCTCATGGTTTGGCGCGCGCCCATGCCAAATTTGCGGCTGGCCTCCTGTTGCAGGGTCGAGGTCATGAACGGGGCCGAAGGGTTGCGATTGGCGGGTTTCGCTTCGACCGTCAGCGCTTTCAGGTCGCGCGACTGCACCGCAGATACCGCGATTTCGGCGGCCTCAGCCGTTGCGAGGTCAAACTTGTCAAGCTTGCTGCCGCCCAGAACTGTCAGCCGGCCTTCAAAGTCCTGGCCGCGCGGCGTCGTCAGGGCCGCCTTGACGGTCCAGTATTCGCGCGCTTTGAAAACCTCGATCTCCATTTCGCGCTCAACAATCAGGCGCAGGCAAACCGATTGCACCCGCCCGGCAGATTTTGCGCCCGGCAGTTTGCGCCACAAAACCGGGCTTAGGTTGAAGCCAACAAGGTAATCAAGCGCGCGTCGCGCGAGGTAAGCATTGACCAGTTCCATGTCGATTGCGCGCGGGTTTTTCATCGCCTCGGTGACGGCGGATTTGGTGATCGCGTTGAACACCACGCGTTCGACCGGCGTGTCCTTTTTGATCGCGCGGCGCTTGCGCAGGGCCTCTTCCAGGTGCCATGAAATCGCCTCACCCTCGCGATCCGGGTCGGTTGCGAGGATCAGCGAGTTGTCGTCCTTCAATGCCTCGGCAATGGCGCGGACGTGTTTTTGCGATTGCGTCGCGATTTCCCATTTCATTTCGAAATCATGCTCAGGATCGACCGAGCCATCCTTGGGCGGCAGGTCGCGGACATGGCCGTAAGACGCTAAAACCGTGTAGTCGTCGCCAAGATATTTGTTGATGGTTTTGGCCTTGGCGGGCGACTCGACGACGACAACGGGCATGGGCTATCCTGAGTTTGAAAAGGCGGTGATCTGTGGGCGCGGAACATGGGTCGCCGGGCGGGCCATTGTCAATGGTCTTGTTTGGCAAACCGCGCTGATCTGTGGTTTTGGGCTGGTTCACCGCAATAGATGAAACCAGAATTGGGGGTAATATGCGTGCTTTCTTGTTGATTTTCCTGCTTTTTCCAACGCTTGTCACAGCGCAAGAGATTTTTACGCCGCCGCGCGGGTCTGAAATGCGGCGCAATCTGATGGATGCGATGCGCCCGCATGCGGCCTGGCAACTTGGTGCGCCAATAGAATTCGTGGTTGAAGATCTGCGCGTGGCTGGCGATGTTGCTTATGCGTCTTTGTCGCCGCAGCGGCCGGGCGGGGGTGTGATTGATCCGGCTTTGACGCCGATGATGCAACGGGGAGAGCTTGATCCCGAGGCGATGGACGGCATTTATATCCACGCGCTTTACCAGAAATCAGGCGCTGTCTGGGTGGCGCTGCACTGGTCAATCGGGGCCACAGATGTCTGGTGGGCCAGCCCTGATTTTTGCGTTTTGTTCAAACCGGTCACGCCTGAGGTCTGCTATTAAAGCGATTTGCGTTTTATCTGATGCAGCTACATCGCAATTCACCCGGGTTTGGGGTGATTTGCGATTCACATCAAACGCAATACGCCATAGGCCGGTTGATCACACCGCCAGCGACAGCATGCCACCGGATTGGCGGGCAAGTTTGCCTTCCATTTCCAGCGTCACCAGTTCGGGCGAGACCATTTGCGCAGGCAGATCAAGTGCGCGGATCAGCTGATCTTCGGCCACCGGCGTCGGGCTGAGCAGCGATAGTATCCGGCGCGACAGATCAAGCGCGTCCTGGTTCGCCCTGACTTGGTTAACCGGTGAAGACACCCGTGACTGAACCACCGCTACAGGCACGCTTTCGTCCACACGCGTTGCGACCGTCGCTATGTCCCGGCCATCTTGCAGCGCCTCAATCACGTCCTTGGCCGACCGCACCAAGGTCGCGCCATCGCGCAGCAGGTTGTTGCAGCCGGAGGCGCGGGCGTCAAACGGGTGGCCGGGCACCGCCATCACTTCGCGCCCCTGATCCAGGGCTTCGCGGGCGGTGATCAGGCTGCCGGATTTCGCCGCCCCTTCGACCACGATCACGGCCCGGCACAGGCCTGAAATGATGCGGTTGCGGCGCGGGAAATGCCGCGCTTGCGGCACCAATCCCATCATCTGTTCGGAAATCAGCAGGCCTTTGGTGGCGATATCCGCCGCCAGCCCGGCGTTTTCACGTGGGTAAACGTAGTCCACCCCCCCGGCCATCACCGCAATCGTGCCGCCGTCTATTGCCGCCAGATGCGCCGCCGTATCAATGCCCCGCGCCAGCCCTGATACCACGGCAAACCCGGCCTCGGCAAGGTCATGCGCCAGCGCTTTGGCCATTCTGGTGCCAAGGCTTGACGCGTTGCGCGCGCCAACCAGCGCCACCATATCCGGGCGCGCCAGCAGGTCCGTCTGGCCCTTGGCCCAGAACAGCGGCGGTGCATCCGGGATTTCGGCCAGCAGGCGCGGATAATCCTTGCTGCCAAGGCAGATCATGCGCGCGCCACAGGCTTTGGCGGCGCGATATTCCTGGGCGGCAGCCTCAGCCGGGAACACTGTGTAGGATTTCACCCCGGCGGCATTGGCGATGCCGGGCAGGGCGACCAATGCCTCGGCCGGGCTGGCATATTCACGCATCAATCGCTGGAATGTCGCAGGCCCGACCCGGCGCGACCTGATCAGTTGCAGCCAGTGGATTTCATCGGCCTGATCCTGCGGCGCAGGCCAACAGGATGGTTCAGAACACAGCGCTTCGGTCACAGACACCTCCGAGTAAGCGGGCGAATAAGCGGGGACGTTATTAGTCTGCATTAGTCTGCGGCCACAGGGTTTAAGAAATCCTGAAGTTTCGCCTGAAATGTCAGTCTTGATCCGGGTTTTGCTTGCGTTCCATCTGCCGGATTCGCGCCGCCACGACGCTTTCGCCAAAAAAGCTGAGGGCGGCAGCAATCACGCCGATGCCAAGGGCGATCAAAACCGTCGTACCGATCTTGCCGATCACCGTCACCGGCACCAGATTGCCATAGCCGACGGTCGAAATCGTGATGACGGTGAAGAAATAGCTGTCAATCCAGCTCCAACCTTCGATCAGGCGAAAAAACACCGTGCCGCCGCCGACGATCGCACCGACCAGTCCCAGCAAAGCCCGGTATTTCAGCGCCATCATGCGGCTGATCCACCGACCGTCAGCCCGCCGATCAGCACGGTCGGTTGGCCGACCCCAACCGGCACCCATTGCCCGGCCTTGCCGCAATTGCCCATGCCGGGGTCAAGCGCCATGTCGTTGCCAATGGCGCGGATACGGTGCAGCGCCGTGGCACCATCACCGATCAGGGTCGCACCCTTGACGGGGGCACCGCGCTTGCCGTTTTTCACTTGGTAAGCCTCGGTGCAGGAAAACACGAACTTGCCATTGGTGATATCGACCTGGCCGCCGCCAAACCCGACCGCATGAATGCCGTCCCTGATCTCGGCCACGACATCACCAGGGTCGGCCTGACCGCCCAGCATATAGGTGTTGGTCATCCGTGGCATCGGCGCATGCGCAAAGCTTTCGCGCCGCCCGTTGCCGGTGGGGGCCACCCCCATCAAACGGGCGTTCTGGCGGTCCTGCATATAGCCAACCAAAATCCCGTCCTCGATCAAGGTGGTCTTGCCCGAAGGCGTGCCCTCATCATCAAACGTGATCGACCCGCGCCGATCCGGGATCGTGCCATCGTCCAGCACAGTCACGCCGCTGGCCGCCACGCGCTTGCCCATCAGCCCGGCAAAGGCCGAGCTTCCCTTACGGTTGAAATCGCCTTCCAGGCCGTGGCCAATGGCTTCATGCAGCAGGATACCGGGCCAGCCCGGCCCCAGCGCCACGTCCATTTCACCGGCACGCGCCTCAACCGCATCAAGGTTCACCAGCGCGATCCGCAACGCTTCGGTCGCGGTGGCCTGCCAGTTTGCCGGATCAATCAGCCCGCCCAGATGAGCCCGCCCGCCGCCACCGGCACTGCCGCTTTCACGCCGTCCACCCTGATCGACAATGACCGTGACGTTCAGCCGCGTCATCGGCCGTGTATCCATCATCAACGTGCCTTCGGGGCGCAGGATGTAAACCTCCTGAATGCTGGCCGCCAGGGTCGCAGAAACCTGGATCACCCGAGGGTCAAGCGCGCGGGCATAGGCGTCGATCTCGCGCAGGGTGTCGATCTTGACCGGAAACTCGGCGTCCTCCATCGGGTTGGCGTCGGTATAAAGGCGCTTGTTGGTGGCGCTGGGCGCATCGGCCAAGGTGCCGCCACCGGCCCCCACAGCCAACCGCGCGGTTTCGGCGGCGCGCTTCAGGGCCGAAATCGAAATGTCTGTGGAATGCGCATAGCCCGCAGTTTCCCCCCGCACAGCCCGCAATCCAAACCCTTCCGAGGCATCATAACTGGCGGTTTTCAGCCGGCCGTCATCAAACACCAACGCTTCTGAGCGCCGACGCTCCAGAAACAACTCCCCGTCATCGGCCCCGGCAACCGCGCCGCGCAGCACCGCCAATGCGTCGTCCCGATTCAAGGCCCCGTCAAAAGGCTGAAACCTATTGGCTGATCCGCTCATTCTTGCCGTCCCTTCGTTCAAAACACCCGTTTTAACCGGGTTCGCGGCTGAATGCCGCAAAAGAGAAACTTGTTCTTTTAGCCGTATTATGGTTTTTCAGGCCAAGGAAACAACCGGGGATTCTCTACCTGTCAGATAGGGAGTCCTCCAAATGGCAGCAAGACTGCCTGATAAAACGGGAAGACACGCATGCGTTTAGCGAAAAAATTCGCCGGATTTGGGGCGGGGCTGGCGGGGATGGCCGCAAGTGGGGCGGTTTTCGCCCAGGATGCCTTGCAGGGGCTTGAAACGGTTGGCAAGCCCACACCGGGATCAATTGAATTTCAACCTGCGGCCACCGAACTGGCCCGCGACATCCGTTTTTTGGATGAATTGGTATTTTACATCATCGCCGCCGTGACCCTGTTTGTGCTTTTGCTGCTGCTGATCGTTCTGGTGCGTTACAACCAGCGGGTCAACAAGACGCCTTCGACCTTCACCCATAACTCGGCGATCGAGGTGGCTTGGACGATTGTGCCGATCATCATCCTGATTTTCATCGGTGCGTTTTCGCTGCCGGTTCTGTTCAAGCAGATGGAAATCCCCGAAGCTGACATCACCATCAAAGTGACCGGCAACCAGTGGTACTGGTCCTATGAATATACCGATGACGAGTTCAGCTTTGACAGCTTCATGCTGGCCCGCGAAGACCTGGAATCGCATGGCTATGCCTCAGATGAATACCTGCTGGCCACCGATACCGCCGTTGTCGTGCCTGCCGGTAAGAACATCGTTCTGCAAATCACCGGCGCTGACGTGATCCACTCCTGGACCATTCCGGCCTTTGGTGTGAAGCTTGACGCGGTGCCGGGCCGGTTGCAGGAAACCTGGTTCAATGCCGACCGTGAAGGTGTTTACTTCGGCCAATGCTCCGAGCTTTGTGGCAAAGACCACGCCTACATGCCGATCACCGTCAAGGTCGTCGCACCCGAGGTTTACGAGGCCTGGCTGAAAGGCGCGATCGAAGAATATGCCGGGGTTGCCCCCGCCGTTCAAGTCGCGTCGAACTGATCCGCGAAAGTTCAGCGCGCACCTGCGATGGTGCGCGTATTTTGATTGGATGATCCGATGACGGATATGACTGCATCGCAGCAACGCGACGACGCTGAATTCGGCGATTACTTCGCCCTGCTGAAACCGCGCGTGATGTCGCTGGTGATCTTCACCGCAGCGGTTGGCCTGTTTGTGGCCCCGGGCGCGGTGCACCCGGTGATTGCCTTGTCGTCGATCCTGTTCATCGCCATCGGGGCCGGTGCCTCGGGCGCGCTGAACATGTGGTGGGACGCCGATATTGACCGGGTGATGAAACGCACCCAGTCGCGGCCGGTGCCAGATGGCCGGGTCAGCGCGGGTGACGCCAAGGTTCTGGGCCTGTGGCTGTCGGTGATTGCCGTGGTCATGCTGGGCTTGACGGCGAATTTGCTGGCGGCGGGTCTGCTGGCCTTCACGATCTTCTTTTACGCCGTGATCTATTCGATGTGGCTGAAGCGCGCGACGCCGCAGAACATCGTCATTGGCGGCGCGTCTGGGGCCTTTCCACCGATGATCGGCTGGGCTGTCGCCACCGGTGGCGTGTCGATCGAAGCCATCCTGATGTTCGCGCTGATCTTCATGTGGACGCCGCCGCATTTCTGGGCCTTGGCGCTGTTTATGAACGACGACTACACCAAGGCCGGTGTGCCGATGTTGCCGGTCACGCGTGGCACCCGGGTGACGCGCAATCACATCCTGATCTACACACTGCTGCTGGCCCCGGTCGGGCCGCTGCTGGCCTTCACCCAGATCGGCGGGCCGGTTTTTCTGGCCGCCTCGCTTGCGCTGAACGCCTTGTTCCTGCGCGGTGCCTGGCAGCTTTACCGCCGCAATGATGCCGGGGCGACCGCTGACCAATACGCCGCCGAGCGGAAGTTCTTCCGCCTGTCGCTGGCCTATCTATTCGTGCATTTTCTGGCCCTTCTGGCCGAAGCCGCCTTGCGCTGGGCCGGGATCAACTGGGGCCAGTGGCCCCTCTGGATGTAACATGGCGATCACCCGTGAACATGAACTGCATGCCCGCCGCCGCAAACGCAATGCGATGCTGGGGTTGGTGCTGTTAGGGTTTGTCGTGATGGTCTTTGCGATCACACTGGTCAAGCTTGACAATGGCGGCACGGTCGAAGGCTTTGACCACGCAGTCCGCCCAGGATTGGTGGAGCCAAGCGAATGAGCGCGCACACCAACAATAAGCGCGTGGCGTTTCGCCTGCTTGGGGTGGTTTTCGCGATGGGCATGCTGTCGCTTGCCTCGGTGCCGCTTTATGACTGGTTCTGCCGGGTGACAGGATTTGGCGGCGAAACCAATGTTGCCACTAGCGCCAGCGACACCGTGCTTGAGAAAACCATCAAGATACGCTTTGACGCCTCGCTTGAACGCGGCATGCCCTGGGAATTCAAACCGGTAGAGCGCGAAATTGAACTGAAGATCGGCGAAACTGGTCTGGCCTTTTACGAGGCCTATAACCCGACCGACCGCGTTGTAGCCGGCACAGCCAGTTACAACGTGGCGCCGTTTTCGGCGGGCTATTATTTCACCAAGATCGACTGCTTCTGCTTTGAAATGCAAGTGCTGAAACCCGGCGAACGGGTCTTGATGCCGGTCAGTTTCTATGTCGATCCCGAGATCGTGGATGACAAGGAAGCCAAATACCTGAAATCCATCACCCTGTCCTATACTTTTCACGAAACTGAATTGCCCGAGGACGAGGTTAGCCTTTCCAATCTAACAACGAATCCGCTAAATTGAGCCGAAAATAGGGAAGAACACCAAATGGCGCATGAGAAAAACCACGATTATCACATCCTGAACCCCAGCCTGTGGCCCCTCCTGGGCGCGCTTGGTGGATTTACCATGCTGGGCGGCATGGTGCTTTACATGCACGATATGGGCCCCTGGATCTCGCTGATCGGTCTCGTGATGGTGCTGTTCACCATGTATGTCTGGTGGCGTGATGTCGTGATCGAGGCCGAGGCCGGCGATCACACCCCCGTCGTGATGATCGGCCTGCGCTATGGCGTGATCATGTTCATCATGTCCGAGGTCATGTTCTTCCTGGCCTGGTTCTGGAACTTCTTCAAACACGCGCTTTACCCGATGACCGAAGGCTCGCCCTTGGTTGACGGGGTTTGGCCACCAGCCGGGATTGAAACCTTTGATCCTTGGCATCTGCCGCTGATCAACACCCTGATCCTGTTGTGTTCGGGCGCTGCTGCGACCTGGGCGCACCACGCGATTGCCCATGAAAACAACCGCAAGGATCTGGTGAACGGTTTGATCCTGTCGATCCTGCTGGGTGTTCTGTTCACGATCTTTCAGATTTATGAGTATCAGCACGCCTCGTTCGGCTTCTCGGGCAACATCTACGGCGCGACCTTCTTCATGGCGACCGGCTTTCACGGCTTTCACGTGGTTGTCGGCACGATCTTCCTGGCCGTCTGCCTGGTCCGCGCCCTGCGTGGGCAGATGACGCAGGAGCATCACCTCGGGTTTGAAGCCGCAGCCTGGTATTGGCATTTCGTGGATGTTGTCTGGCTGTTCCTGTTCTTTGCCGTGTATGTTTGGGGCGGCTAAAGCGACGCAGTTCGGCGCTGCCGCGCCGGAGTATTTGGCGCAATAAAGAAACAAGGGCGCGGCATTGGTCGCGCCTTTTTTTGTGAGAGGCGGGTTAATGACCAAACGCATGATTGCCCCTTTGTTGATCGGGGTTCTGGGCGCGGCGATATTGTTAAGCCTTGGGGTTTGGCAGCTGAACCGGCTGACCTGGAAGCAAGCGATATTGGCCGAGATCGAAGCGCAAGTCACCGCCGCGCCGGTGACGCTGGCAGAGATTGGCGATCCGGAAGACGCGCAGTTCGTCCCCGTCCGTCTTAGCGGCCGGTTCACGGGGGAGGAGTTGCATGTCCTAAGCTCCACCCGCGATTATGGCGCGGTCTACCGCATCATCGCCGCCTTTGAAACGGCAGACAATCGCCGCGTGCTGGTTGATCGCGGGATCATCCCGCTGACCTCCAAGGATACCCCGCGCCCGACACAGACCGTTACGATTGTTGCCAATATCCGCACCCCGGTCGAGGTTGACAGCTATACCCCCGACCCTGACCCGATCCGTAACATCTGGTTCGCCCGCGATGTGCCGGTGATGGCGACAGCACTTAAGACCGAACCTTTGATGCTGATCCTGCGCGAAACCTCGGAAACGCCGCTGGTGGTCAGACCGCATCCGGTGGACATCGCGGGCATTCCCAACAACCACCTGAATTACGTCATCACCTGGTTTTTATTTGCCGCCGCGTGGTTGGGGATGACAGGCCTGTGGCTTTGGCGTATCAGGCGTCGAACACAATTGTGAAGGCTTTGAAGCGATGAAATATATATCGACCCGCGGCCAGGCGCCCGCCTTGAGTTTTGAAGAGGCAATGCTGACCGGGTTGGCCCGCGATGGCGGCCTTTATGTGCCCGAAACCTGGCCGCAATTCAGCCATGACGATATCGCCGCACTGGCCGGGATGCGCTATGAAGATGCCGCCTTTGCGGTGATGAAACCCTTCATCGGCGACACGTTCAGCGACCAGGAATTTCAGGACATCATCAACCGCGCCTATGCCGGGTTCAGCCACGAAGCGAAATGCCCGATCACCCAGATCGGTGAAAATGATTTCCTGCTGGAACTGTTTCACGGCCCGACCCTGGCCTTCAAAGACGTGGCGATGCAACTGATCGGCCAGATGTTTGATGCCGCCCTCAAGCGGCGCGGCGAACGGGTGACAATCGTTGGCGCGACCTCAGGCGATACCGGATCAGCCGCGATTGAAGCCTTCAAAGGCCTTGAGGCGGTTGACGTTTTCATCATGTTCCCGGACGGCAACCGCGTCAGCGAAGTGCAGCGCCGACAGATGACGACCCCGGATTCTGAAAACGTGCACGCCCTGGCGGTTGATGGCGATTTTGACGATTGTCAGGCCTTATTGAAAGACATGTTCAACGATTTTGACTTTCGCGACCGGGTGAAACTGGCCGGGGTCAACTCGATCAACTGGGCCCGCGTGCTGGCGCAGGTGGTTTACTATTTCACCTCGGCCGTCAGCCTTGGCGCGCCGCATCGCCAGGTCAGCTTCACCGTGCCGACCGGCAATTTCGGCGATATCTTTGCCGGCTATGTCGCGCGGCGCATGGGCCTGCCGATTGACCGGCTGATCATTGCCACCAACCAGAACAACATCCTGCACCGGACATTGCAAACCGGGCGCTACACCAAAATGGGCGTCACGCCGTCGATCAGCCCGTCGATGGATATCCAGGTCTCCTCCAACTTTGAGCGTGCCTTGTTTGACGTCTATGACCGCGAAGGTTCTGCGGTGTCACAACTGATGCAGGACTTGCAGGACAAGGGCGAATTTACCCTGTCCCAAAGAGCGCTTGAGCGGTTGCAACTGGAATTTGACAGCGGCGATTGTTCCGAAGACGAAACCCGCGCTGCCATCGCCACCGTGATGAAAATGACCGGCGAAGTCGTCTGCCCACACACCGCCGTGGGCATCAAGGTTGCGGCCGATTTGCGGATCAATGGCCGGGTGCCGATGATTACCCTGGCGACAGCGCATGCCGCGAAATTCCCGGATGCGGTGGCGGCGGCTTGTGGCCAACGCCCGGCCTTGCCGCCACATCTGGCCGATCTGTTTGACCGGCCAGAGCGGGTTACGCATGTCGCGCATGACTTGGAAGCGATTAAAAACATCATCCTGAAGGGGATCCCGGCTTGAGCGTTGAACTCCACCGCCTGTCAAACGGCTTTCGTATCGTCACCGAACATATGCCCGGGCTGAAATCTGCCTCGCTTGGCATCTGGGTCAATGCCGGGGGCCGTCATGAGCGGCCCGAACAAAACGGTATCGCGCATTTTCTGGAGCACATGGCCTTCAAAGGCACAGCCCGGCGCAGCGCCCTAGAAATCGCCGAGGCGATTGAAGATGTCGGCGGCTATATCAACGCCTATACCAGCCGCGAAATGACCGCCTATTACGTCCGTGTGCTGGAAGACGACGTGCCGTTGGCGCTGGACGTGATTTCAGACATTCTGCTGAACCCCACGTTTGATCCCCGCGAAATCGAGGTGGAGCGGGGCGTGATTTTACAGGAAATCGGCCAGACCTTTGACACCCCGGACGACGTGATTTTCGATTGGTTGCAAGAGGTTAGCTATCCAGGACAACCGCTCGGCCGCTCCATCCTGGGGCCAAGCGAACGGGTCAAAGCGTTTTCGCGCGAAGATCTGGCGGGCTTTGTCCATGAACAGTACGGCCCCGAACAGATGATCCTGTCGGCAGCCGGTGCGGTGGATCACGACAAGCTGGTGGCCGAGGCGGAAAAGCTGTTTGGCCACTTGCCCGCGCGCACCCCACCCAAGGCCGATGCCGGTCTGTTTCTGGGCGGTGAACACCGCGCGATCAAAGATCTGGAACAAGCGCATTTCACCCTTGCGCTTGAGGCCCCCGGCTATCGCAGCGACCAGATCTACACCTCGCAGATCTATTCGATGGCCCTTGGTGGCGGCATGTCCTCGCGCCTGTTTCAGGAGGCCCGCGAAAAGCGTGGCCTGTGCTATACCATTTTCGCGCAGGCCGGGGCCTTTGCCGATACCGGCATGATGACGATCTATGCCGGCACCAGTGGCGACGACATCGAAGGCCTTGCGAACCTGTCGATTGACGAGATGCGCCGCATCGCCGACGACATCCGCGAGGTCGAGGTTGATCGCGCCCGCACCCAGCTTAAAGCGGGCCTGTTGATGGGGCTGGAAAGCCCGGCCTCGCGTTGCGAACGGTTGGCGCGGATGGTGTCGATCTGGGATCGGGTGCCAAGCCTCGAAGAAACCATCGCCCGGATTGACGCGGTCACGGCCAAATCGGTCGGCGATTTCGCAGCCGATCTTTGCCAGACCGGCAAGACCTCGATGGCGGTCTATGGCCCGGTGGCCAAGGCCCCCGAACTTGGGGCACTGACCCGGCGGTTGGCTGCATGATCTTTTCACGGCGCCGGCAAATCTCGATCGAAAGTGATCGTTTGACCCTGCGTCTGCCGCTTGCGGCTGATCATCAAAACTGGGCCGGGCTGCGTCAGGAAAGTGCCGACTTCCTAAAACCGTGGGAGCCGCAGTGGTCCCGCGATCACCTGTCCAAAAAGGCCTTCAGCACCCGCGTCTATTCCGCCGCCCGCTCGGTCGACAGCGGTGCCGGCGTGCCGCTTTTTTTGTTTCGCCGTCAGGATCAGTGCCTGCTGGGCGCGATCACCATCGACAATATCCAACGCGGCCCCAGCCAATCCTGCACGATGGGCTACTGGATCGGTGCCGCCTTCGCCCGTCAGGGCTACATGAGCGAGGCCGTCAAAGCCGTCGTCCACTACGCCTTCACCGAGCTTGACCTCAGCCGCGTTCAGGCCGGATGCCTGCCCGAAAACGCCGCCTCGCGCGGGGTGCTGGAAAAGTCCGGGTTCAAATATGAAGGTGTCGCGCAAAGCTATCTGCAAATCGCCGGGCGCTGGCGCAACCATGTGTTATACGCCAACCTCAGGGCCGACCGGCGCGGTAAAACCATCGTCGGCTGATCCCTTGCAGGGCCATCAGGCCGCAGCAAGACCGGCTTGAATTTCCCCGCCCAACCGTGCTTCATCAAACGCATGAACCGAACTGAACCCACCATCAGCCAAGCCCTGATTGCCACGCTGCGCGACCAGCTTGATCGACAGTGTTTTCACGACTTCGCACCGCGCTATCTGGAAGAACCGCGCGGCATGATCAAAGGCCGCGCCGGTCTGATCCTGGCACCTGCAACCACGTCCGAGGTCCAAAAGATCATCCGCGCTTGCAACCAGCACCAAGCCCCGGTGATCCCCTACGGCGGTGGCACCGGGCTGGTCGGCGGCCAGGTCAGTGGCGATCATCCCAATGCGGTTTTACTGTCGATGGAGCGGATGAACCGCATCCGCAGCCTGTCACCTGACGACAACATTTTGATCGCCGAGGCCGGTGTGATCCTCGCCAGCATTCAGGACGCCGCCGAACAGGCGGACCGCTTGTTTCCACTGTCGCTGGCCTCCGAAGGGTCGTGCCAGATCGGCGGCAATCTGTCGACAAATGCCGGCGGGGTCGGCGTGCTGCGCTACGGCAATGCCCGCGATTTGTGCCTGGGTCTTGAGGCGGTTTTGCCAAATGGCGAGGTCTGGAACGGCCTGTCGCGCCTGCGCAAGGACAACACCGGGTATGACCTGAAAAACCTGCTGATCGGCGCTGAGGGCAGCCTTGGCATCATCACCGCCGCCAGCCTGAAACTGTTTCCCCGCCCCACCAGATATCACGCCGCCTTGGTGCAGCTACGCGATCCAAACGCCGCCCTGACATTGCTGACGCGCTGTCAGGCAGGCCTTGCGGGCATGGTGTCAGCGTTTGAGCTGATCCACCGGCAAGGGCTTGAATTTCTGGCAGAAAAACTGCCGCAAATTCGCGTGCCCGTGATGGGGTCCGGGGACTGGTATGCTCTGATTGATCTTGGGGTTGTCGGCGACGTTCATCTGGCCGACAGGTTTGAAACCCTGCTTGGAAACGCGCTGGAAGACGGCTTGATCAGCGACGCCCTGATCGCCCAGAACGCGGCCCAGCGGCAGGAGTTTTGGACCGTCCGCGAAACCATCCCCGAGGCCAACCGCCTGATCGGCGCGATCTATTCGCATGACATTTCCGTCCCCGTCAGCCGCATCCCCGATCTGATTAAAAGCGGCCAGGCGCTGATAAAAACCATAGGCGATTTTCGCATCAACTGTTTTGGCCATGTCGGCGACGGCAATCTGCATTACAATTTCTATCCGCCAAAGGGGAAAAACCGCGCCGATTACCTGCATCTGCAAGCCCCGATCAAAGAGGCGATTTATGGGCTGGTTTACGAATTGGGCGGCTCAATGTCTGCCGAACACGGGATCGGCCGGATGAAACTTGCCGATCTGCAACGCTACGGCGATCCGGCCAAACTGGCCGCGATGCGGGCGATCAAAACGGCGCTTGATCCGGTCGGCATCCTCAACCCCGGGGCGGTTGTGGATTTCGGGGCAGGGGGCGGCACTGGCGGTTAAGGTGTGTAGGTCGTCAAGGGCGCAAAAAAATGCGCCCCACCTTGCTCAAAAGCGGGGCGCAAAAAGCAGACGTGAGGTCTGAATGCAAGTAACAATGCCCCGTGGAAACGAGGTCTGCCAAGACTAAGCCGAAACCCCCTAAGAAAAGGTAAACCTTAGATTTTTCGCCATTGGGATCAGATTTTATCCCATCCGCCAGACCGCCAGCTCATTGCCGTCGGGATCGGCAAACTGAAAGCGGCGCCCGCCGGGAAACTCAAAAATCTCTTTGGTGACCCTGCCGCCAGCCTCGGTCACCGCCCGCATCAGGGCCGGCAAATCTTCACCATAAAGAACGATCAGCGGGCCGCCGGTCTGAACCGCCACGCTTGCATCAAACCCGCCTTTCATATGGCCGTCATCAAACTCACAATACTGCGGGCCGTAATCGGTGAAGCTCCAGCCGAAAGCCTGGCCATAAAAGGCCTTGCTTTGCGCGATATCGCTGACGTTAAACTCAATATAGTTGATCCGTTTATCGGTCGGTTGCATAATGCGAGCCTCCTGCTTTGACAAGGCCAGCATAGGCGTTAGGGTCGGACCTGTCAGCCGGAATGAGGGTTGATCACGGTCATTGGCAAGGGGCGCAAAACCCTGTAGGACACGCCGGAAATCCTTCTTATTCCGTCAGGCCTGATCGAAATGACCGTCACCCGTTTTGCCCCGTCTCCCACCGG